>Ga0187833_10005454_pt1 | contig 12017 bp, 14 predicted proteins | sample ETNtaG_37_FD_167968 | JGI IMG/M metagenome (GOLD analysis project Ga0187833, IMG submission 167968) | Marine microbial and viral communities from oxygen minimum zone, Eastern Pacific Ocean - ETNP2014_SV_400_PacBio MetaG (Illumina Assembly) | ecosystem: Environmental > Aquatic > Marine > Hypoxic... | reverse complement strand
GAAGCCTGGGCGCCGACTGCGGACAGAAGAACGGAGCCCCTGCAGGCATCACCGCGGAGACGGAAACAAAGGGCGTTCGGAGCTTGACATCAACCAACCGATTACAGAAGGCACGGAGGCACAGAGGAAGTGCAGGCTGATCCGCTGGGATTCTTCTCTGAATCTCTGTGTCTCTGTGCCTCTGTGGTCAATTCTCCATGCTTCAAGTGGCTGGACACTCAAAGACGTGTGCATACCTTAGCCATCAAACGGGGAGGGGAATATGCAAAAGCCAAAGGACGCCAAGGATGTAATGGCTCTGCGGGGCGCGCCTCAGACATTAAAGCGAAACAAAAACACGTCGCCGTCGGCAACCACGTAGTCGCGGCCTTCCGAGCGCATGCGGCCGGCGTCGCGGGCGCCAAGTTCGCCACCAAAGGCCAGGTAGTCGTCAAAGGCGATGGTTTCGGCGCGGATGAAGCCGCGTTCCATGTCGCTGTGCACCTGGCCCGCCGCCTGGGGCGCCAGGGAGCCCCGCTTGAGCGTCTCGGCACGGGCTTCCTTGGGCCCGGCGGTGAAGAAGGTGATGAGGTCCAAGAGCCGATAGCCGGCCCGCACCACCTGGTTGAGGCCGGATTCCGCGAGCCCGGCCTCGGCCAGGAATTCGGCCCGCTCGGCGGCGTCGTCCAGCGCCGCGATGTCGGCTTCCAGGGCGGCCGAGATGTGCACCACCTGGGCGCCCTCGGCCTCGGCCTTTTGGCGCAGCAGGGCGGCATGGCCATTGCCGGAGAGCGCCGTGGCCTCGTCGACGTTGCAGACGTAAAGCACCGGCTTGGCGGTCAGCAGATGCAGCGACTTGAAGATCGGCCGCCGGTCGGCCGCCGGCTCCAGCTCGCGGGCCGGCCGGCCAGCGCGCAAAAGCTCGAGCGCCGGCTGCATCACCTCGAGCCTCGCCGCGGCCTCACGGTCGCCACCGCGGGCCTGCTTTTCGCGCAACGGCACACGGCGCTCGAGGCTTTCCAGATCGGCCAGCAAAAGCTCGGTCTCGACGATCTCGGCGTCGGCCACCGGATCGATACGATCCTCGACGTGGGCGATATCGGTGTCTTCGAAGCACCTGAGCACGTGGACCACGGCGTCGACCTGGCGGATCTGGCCGAGGAACTGGTTGCCCAGGCCCTCGCCGGTGCTGGCGCCGCGCACCAGGCCGGCGATGTCGAGGAACTCGAGGTAGGTGGGCAGCGTGCGCGCCGATCCCGCCAGCTCGGCGACCTGGCGCAGACGATCGTCAGGCACCGGTACCCGGCCCTGGTTGGGCTCGATGGTGCAAAAGGGATAATTCGCCGCCTCGGCCGCGGCGCTGGCGGTAAGGGCGTTGAAGAGCGTCGACTTGCCGACGTTGGGCAGGCCGACGATGCCGCAGGTGAAGCCCATCCGCGCCTAGTCCGGGGTGTCGGCCGGCGCGGGTTTGCTCGGCTTGGGCGGCTGCAGCAGCAGCGCCACCTTGGTGGTGAACCCGGAATCGTCGTCCTCGGCCAGATGTTCGGCGGCCGCCACCACGGCGTCGAGCAGGGGCTCGAGCCAGACCCGGTCGCGCTTGGGGAAGTTGCGCAGCACGTAGCGCTCGACCTGGGCCTTGTTGCCGGGATGGCCGACGCCCAGTCGGACGCGGCGAAAATCGGGACCGATGTGGCTGTCGATGCTGCGCAGGCCGTTGTGGCCGGCGGTGCCGCCGCCCAGCTTGACCCGGATCTTGCCCGGCGCTAGGTCGATCTCGTCGTGAAAGACCACGAGGTCGTTGCCCTGGACGTGAAAATAACGCGCCGCGGCGCCGACGGACTGGCCGGAAAGGTTCATGTAGGTCTCGGGTTTCAGTGCCATGGCGCGGCGGCCGCCCAGCCGGCCATCGGCCACCTGGCCCTGGAAGCGGCGCCGCCAGGGCCCGAAGGAATAGCGCTCGACCAACCGGTCGAGCGCCATGTAGCCGATGTTGTGGCGGTTGTTTCGATGTTTTGTGCCCGGGTTGCCGAGGCCGACCAGGAGCAGCATGGGTGGGATTATTCCTCGCTGGCCTCGCCGTCCGTCTCGCCGCCCTCGGCGCCTTCGCCCTCTTCGCCTTCGACGCCCTCTTCGCCTTCCAGGCCCTCTTCGCCTTCCAGGCCCTCTTCTTCCTCGGCGGCAGCCGCGGCTTCGGCCAACTCGTCAAGCACCACGGTCGGCGCCGCCACCGTGGCGATCGTGAAGTTGCGGTCGCTGATGGTCGGGCTGACGCCCTCGGGCAGGTCGATTTCCTCGATGTGGATGGAATCGCCGATGTCCAGGCCTTCCAGGCTGATCGTGATGGTCTCGGGGATGGCGTCGGCGCGGCACCAGAATTCGATCTCGTGGCGCACCACGTTGAGCACGCCGCCGCGCTTGATGCCGGGCGATTCCTCTTCGTCGATGAACACCGTCGGCACCATGATGGAGATGCGGGCATCGGCCGCCAGCCTGAGGAAATCGACGTGGAGCGGCGCGTCGTTCACGGGGTGGAGCTGGATTTCGCGGGGCAGCACGCGCTCGTTGGCACCGGCCACGGCGACGTCGTAGAGCCGGTTGGCAAAGCCGCCGCGCTCGATCTCGCGGAGCAGTTCGCGGAAATCGACGGAAACCATCAGCGGCTCCGCCTCGCCGCCATAGATGATGGCGGGTACGCGGCCCTTGCGGCGCATGGCCCGGGCCGCACCCTTGCCGGTGCTCTCCTTGGGCTCGGCTGCCAGTGTGGCGATTTCGGCCATCCCTCATTCTCCTCGCATGCGGCGCCGGGGTCTGAGCCCGCGCTCGGTGATACATCTGGCGCCGGGCTCGTGCCCGCGCTCGGTGATACATCTGGCGCCGGGCTCGCGCCCGCGCTCAGTGGTACATCTCGCGCCGGGCTCGCGCCCGGCTTAGTGGCACATCTCGCGCCGGGCTCGCGCCCGGCTCAGTGAAACAGGCTGGAAACCGAGCGCTCCTCGCTGATGCGGCTCATGGCATCGGCGATCAGGGGGGCGATCGAGATCCGCCGGATATTGTGCGACACCCTGACGGCCTCGGTCGCCAGAATGCTGTCCGTGGTGACCAGCGTCTCCAGTTGCGAGGCGGCCACGCGCGCCACCGCGCCGCCGGAAAGCACACCGTGAGTGACGTAGGCCGAAACCGATTCGGCGCCGCACTCCATGAGCGCCTCGGCGGCGTTGCAAAGCGTGCCCGCGGAATCGACGATGTCGTCGACGATCACGCAGTGGCGGCCGGTGACGTCGCCGATCACGTTCATGACCTCGGAGACACCGGCCTGCTCGCGCCGCTTATCTATGATTGCGAGGTCGGCGTCAAGCCGCTTGGCCAGGCCCCGGGCGCGTATCACGCCGCCGACGTCGGGCGAGACGAACATCAGGTTGTCGCCGTCGTATTGTTCGGAAATGTCCTTGTCGAACACCGGGGCGGAAAACAGGTTGTCCGTGGGAATGTCGAAGAAGCCCTGGATCTGGCCGGCGTGCAGGTCCAGCGTCAGCACCCGGTCGGCCCCGGCCATGGTGATCAGGTTGGCCACCAGCTTGGCCGATATGGGCGTCCGGGGCCCCGGTTTGCGGTCCTGCCGGGCATAGCCGAAGTAGGGGATGACGGCGGTGATGCGGCGCGCCGAGGCCCGCTTCAGGGCGTCGATGCAGACCAGCACCTCCATCAAATTGTCGTTCGCCGGGTAGGACGTCGACTGGATCACGAAGGTGTCTTCGCCACGCACGTTCTCGTGGATCTCGACGAACACCTCCATGTCCGAAAAGCGCCGCACGCTGGCCTTGGTGAGCGGCATGTTGAGGCTGGCCGCGATGGCCTCGGCAAGCGGTCTGTTGCTGTTGCCGGCTACCACTTTCATGGCGATGCTTCCCTAAACGGGCGGCTGCGGGAGGCCGCGATCACCCTCGCGGCGGGCGGAATCTAGCAGGGCGGCGGGAAGCTGTAAACGACCTATGCGGCGGTTCGGCCGAACCGCAGTCAGAGTCAGAAAAAACACGTCGACAGTAAGCCCAGCAGCAACAGCACGATGAAAAACACGGCATAAGGCATGCGGCGTAGTCCTGGTGAAGCTAGTTGACGATCAAATCCAGCGGCGCCCGGTTCAGCCGGCGGCAGCCCGTCTCGCTGACCAGCACGGTTTCGCCCAGCGTAGCCGCCAATCCGCTGTCGTCGTCAAACAGGATCATGTGCAGGAAAAACACCTGACCCGGCGCCAATTTCACCGGGTTGCCGGCATAAAACATGGGCCAGTCCATCCAGTTGGGCTCGAAGGTGGTGCCCAGGCTGTAGCCGCAGGCATTCAGGCGCTGGGCTTTGAATCCGGCGGCATCGAGGCTTGCCGCCTGGGCCGAGAAGACTTCGCCCATGGCCCGGCCGGGCCGCAGCGCCGCCTGGGCCGCCTCGAGGGCTTCGGCGCAGGCCTCGACCATGCGAACCTGCTCCGGCGGCGGCTCGCCGACGCGTATGGTCCGCATCAGGCAGGCATGGTAGTGGCGATAGACGCCGGCGAACTCCAGGGTCAACTGGTCGTCGTCGGCCAATTGGCGCCGGCCGCTGAAATAGCGGCACATCAGGGCGCCCGGGCCCGAGCCGATGACGAAGCGGTTGGCCGGATAATCGCCGCCGCCCCGGAAAACGGCGCCCTGCATGGCGGCCAGGATGTGGCCCTCCTGGGCCCCGGCCCGGGTGGTCTGGCGGGCCGCCTCGAGGGCCTCGTCGGCCAACTCGGCGGCGCGCCCGACGTAGGCCAGTTCGGCCTCGCTCTTGACCAGGCGCAAGCGGCTCACCAGGTCGGAGGCATCGCACCAGGCAGAGCGCCCCTCGAGGGCGTGGCGCAGGCCTTCCCAGCTCCGTCCGGTGAGGCCGTAGGCCTCGAGCTCGATGCCGATCCGCTGGCCGCCGAGGCCGTGTTCCTCGACGATGCGCAAGAGCTCATGGGCCGGATCGCTGCCTTCGCCGTCGACCCAGACGCGCACGTCTTCGATATCCGAGGTGTGGCGGGCCTGGCGCAGGTCCGGCGCGCGCGTCAGTAGCGTCAGGGCGCCCTCGGCGGTCAGCACCAGGCACTGGAAGAAGACGTAGCCGAAGGTGTCGTAGCCTGTGAGATAGTACATGCTTTCCTGGCGGAACATGAGCAGCGCCTCGAGGCCGCGCTCGTTCATGGCCTGGCGGGCGGCCAGGCGGCGGGTGGCGAATTCCTGCTTGGTGAAATGCAGCGGCATTATTCTTATTCCTCCAGCGCGATGGCCGAAAGCAGGCGGCCGTAGTCTTCTTCGCTTTGCTGCCGGCTTCGACGGTAGCTGAAAAAGCGCTCGCCGTCGGCACAGGTGTCCAGCGCCAGGGCCTCGACGTGGCCGACGCCGGCGGCGGCCAGTTCCGCCACCACGAAGCCCTCGAGGTCGAAGTGGAATTTTTCTCCAGCGCCGGCCACGAAGAAGCGCTCGTTGGCCGCGTCGGCGGCAACAAAAGCGGCGGGGAACTCGGGGCCCACTTGGTACGAATCCTGGCCGATGCAGGGGCCGACTGCGGCCCGGGTGGCGGCCGGGCGGGCGCCGAGCTCGCCCATGCGCTCGATCGTCGCGCTGACGATACCGGCCAGGGCGCCGCGCCAGCCGGCATGGGCCGCGGCGACGACGCCGGCCTCGGCGTCGGCCAGCAGCACGGGCGCGCAATCGGCGGTCAGCACGCCGAGGGCGATGCCCGGTTGCCGGGTCACCAGGGCATCGGCCTGGGGGCTGGCAGCCGCCGCCCAAGGGGCTTCGACCGTGACGACGTCCGTGCCGTGGACCTGGTAGACGGTCGTCAGTTGCTCGGCCGCCAGACCGAGCCGGGCCATGGCGCGCTGCCGGTTCTCGCTTACGGCCTCGGCCGCATCGGCCGAGCCCAAGCCGCAGTTGAGGCTGTCGTAGGGCGGCCTCGAGACGCCGCCATCACGGCTGAAAAAGCCATGCCTGAGGCCCTCGAGGGTCAGGGATCTTGCCTCGATCATGCCGCGCCGCCCCCGTCGCCCCCACCGCCCCCGCCGCCCCCGTCGGGATCGGCGAATCCGGCCGGCTCGGGCGCCCCGGGCTGCGTCAGCGCCAGCACCCGGAAGTGGCTGCCCATCTGGCCCGGGTCGGTGAGGCGGGCCAGCGCCGCCTCGATGTCCTGGGCCTGGGCGGCGCCGGCGCCGGCTTTCAGCCGGGCGGCGCGTTCCCCGATGCCCAGGCGCTCGAGAAACGCGCCCTGGCCGGTCGGGCCATGCACCTGGGCGCCGCATTCCCGGGCCGTGCGGGCGAGCTGGGCGAAGTCGACGTGGGCGCAAAGATCGGCGCTGCCGGGGGCCTCCAGCACGGGGTGGCTGTGGTGGCCGATGACCGCCTGCAGGGTGTCGCGGGGCCGGCTTTCGTCGCTGCCATAGTCGACGATCAGGGCGCCGCCGCCGCCCTCGCCACCTGGGGCCAGCAGGCGCTCAGCCAGGTCGCGGGCAAGGTTGATCGAGGCCGGCGAGATCTCGGCCACGCTGCCCAGCGGCGCCCCTTGCACGGCCTCCGGGATCAGGGCCTGGGCCGGCGAGGGCTGGGCGGCGCGCACGAAGCGCAGCCCGCCGTCCGGTCCCAGGCTGACCAGGCGTTCGCGCCAGCCCTCGATGGTGCGCTCGAACTGGCGGATGGGCAGGGCGTCGAAAAGCTCGTTGGCCACCACGATGGCCGGCCCCGGCGGCACCTCGTTGAAGTGCTGGTGCCAGCTCACCTGGTGGTCCGCCAGCGCAGTCCCTTGAAGAGTGCGCAGCACCGGGCTGGTTTCCACTAGATGCAGGCGCGCCGCGGTGAGGAAGGGCGGCACCAGGCGTCCGGCCCTCAGCGCGTCGGCCATCAGGGTACCGCGGCCGGGGCCGATCTCGACCAGGTGGAACTCGGCCGGCGCGCCCATTTGCCGCCACAGCTCGGCGCACCACAGCCCGATCAGCTCGCCGAACATCTGCGACACCTCCGGTGCCGTGATGAAGTCGCCCTGCAGTCCGAAGGGATCGCGGGTCATGTAATAGCCCCAGCGCGGATTGCCCAGCGCCTCGGCCATGTAGCGGTCGATGCCGATGGCGCCTTCGCTGGCGATCAGGTTGGCGAGGTGGCGGCCCAGCCCGGCCGCTTCAGCTGCTTCGGGCACGGACGATCAGGACCAGGCCAAAGAGCAGCGCCGGCAGCGACAGCCACTGGCCCATGGTGGCGCCCAGCGCCAGCAAACCCAGATGGGCGTCGGGTTGGCGGAAGAACTCGACCAGGAAGCGGGCCAGGGCGTAGCCCACGAGAAAGGCGCCGGTGATCAGTCCCGGCCGCCGGCCGGCTTCGATGCGCCGCGCCAGCCACCACAGCAGGCCGAACAGCACCACGCCCTCGAGCGCCGCCTCGTAAAGCTGGCTGGGGTGGCGTGGCCGCGAGCCGGCACCGGGAAAGATCATGGCCCAGGGCACGTCGCTGGGCCGGCCCACCAGCTCGGCATTGATGAAGTTGGCCAGGCGGCCGAAGAAAAGCCCGATCGGCACCGCCCCGGAGACCATGTCCGAAAGCCCCAAAAGGGCCACGCCGCGGCGCCGGGCAAACAGTATCATGGCCACCATGACGCCGAGCAGGCCGCCGTGGAAGGACATGCCGCCCTGCCACAGCTTGAGCGCCTCGAGGGGATGGGCCAGATAGAAGTCGGGGCGATAGAAAAGCGCGTAGCCCAGGCGTCCGCCCAGCACCACGCCGATGGCCGCCCAGACGAGAAAGTCATCGACCTGGCCGGCCGTCATGGCGGCGCCCGACCGGCGGCTCTGGGCCAGCATCCAGCGCCAGCCCAGCATCAGGCCGGCGACGTAGGCCAGGCCGTACCAGCGGATGGCCAGCGGCCCGAAGGAGACCAGCACCGGGTCGATGCTGGGATAGGGGATCAGGGCGAGGGCGGCGGCAAGCATGCCCGGGTTTTTGGCACGGCCACCGCCTGGCGGCAAGCGCAAGCCCGTATTTCTCACCGGGTCACGGGCAGCAAAGCCCCCAGGTGATGTGATCCGCAAGGAAAAGACCGAAGAGCGTAGTGGTACTACGCGCTTCGGTCTTTGACGTAGCGGGCGCGCACCTGGGCGCGACCCTTCGGGCGTCGCTGTCGCACCGACAGGGTGCGTCACGCTGCTTGCCCGATGTCCCACATCGCGCCTTGCTGCGCTCCTACCCTGTCGGCGCGACAGCGACGCGCAGGCCATGACCCGGTGAGAAATGCGGGCTAGACTTGCGGCCGGTCCGCCAGCGCCCCATATTGGCGGCAATTCGATCGCCCTTTGATCCCTGTGGTCCCTGTGGCCCCTGTGGGCCCTCTCAACGGACAGCCATCATGAAACCCACCAACAAGCTCCTCGACGACCTGGCGCGCGTCGCCACCAGCACGCTGGGCACCCTGCAAGGCGTGCGCGAGGAAATGGAGCAGCGCCTGCGCGAGCAGTTCGAGCGCATCCTCAACAGCATGGACCTGGTGACGCGCGAGGAATTCGAAGCCGTGCGCGAGATGGCGGCCCGGGCGCGCCAGGAGAACGAGGCCCAGGCCAAGCGCCTGGCGGTTCTGGAAAAAGCCACAGGGAGGAAAAAGGCGCCGGCCAAGAAGGCTGCCACCAAGAAGGCTCCGGCCAAGAAAGCCGCCGCCAAGAAGGCTCCGGCCAAGAAAGCCGCCGCCAAGAAGGCTCCGGCCAAGAAAGCCGCCGCCAAGAAGGCTCCGGCCAGGAAAGCCGCCGCCAAGAAGGCTCCGGCCAGGAAAGCCGCCGCCAAGAAGGCCCCGGCCAGGAAAGCCGCCGCCAAGAAGGCCCCGGCCAGGAAAACCGCCGCCAAGAAGGCCCCGGCCAAAAAAAGCCGCTGAGCGGCCCGCTGAGCGGCCGCAAATCTTATCCCCAAGTTTCTTCGCGGCCGGCGAAATGGGTGCTTGCGTCCGAGTCCCGAGTTTGGCAACCTACAGCCCATAGTGTCTCGGCGTCCCTGCCATACTAGATGTTGGGGCCGGGCGGGGGATGAGGAGGGGCCTTCCGGGCATGAGCGCGCAACTCGAAACCGCCGCTGTCGACATTGGCAACCCGCTCGATCTGGTCGAGCAGTTCGCCCACGCCAACTCCTGGCCCTATGACCGGCCCAGCGAGGAGGAGTTGGCGGCCGGGGTCGACGGCCACTGGAACCGCTATCAGCTGTGGTTCGTCTGGCGCGAGGACATCTCCAGCCTGCAGGTCAGCTGCTCGTTCGACATGAAGGTCGCGGCACACCGCTTCGAGGAAGCCTGCGCGCTGCTGGCCCGGGTCAACGTGCGGCTTTGGCTGGGGCATTTCGATCTCTGTCCCGATGACGGCGTGTTGATGTTCCGCCACACCCAGTTCATGGGCGAGTGCTCCGAGGCGGCGCGCAACCAGATCGAGGCGCTGGTCGAGATTGCGCTGACCGAGTGCGAACGGTTTTTTCCCGCCTTCATGTTTTTGCTCTGGGGCGGCAAGGGGCCGGAGGACGCCCTGGCCTCGGCCATGCTCGAGACGGTGGGCGAGGCCTGAGGCGTGTCCGGTACTGGCCCGCTGCTGCTGGTGGGTTGCGGCAAGATGGGCGGCGCCCTGCTGGCAGGCTGGCTCGACCAGGGCATGGCGGCGGACGAGATCACGGTCATCGAGCCGCTGGCAGAAGTGTCGGCGGATGTCACCACCGTCAGCGAAGCCGCGGCCCTGCCCGTCGACTTCACCCCGGCCGTTACCGTCGTGGCCGTCAAGCCCCAGACCATGGACCAAGCCCTGGCGCCGCTGGCCGGACGCGACGCTGTGGCTGGGGGCTTGGTGCTGTCGATCGCCGCCGGCAAGACCATCGGCTATTTCGAAAGGATCTTCAGCGCCCAGACAGCCATCGTGCGGGCCATGCCCAACACCCCGGCGGCGGTGGGCCGAGGCATCACGGTGCTGTCTGCCAACGCCGCCGTCACGCAAGCCGGGCGCCAGCTGTGTGGCCAGCTCATGAGCGCCGTCGGCGAGATCGCCTGGGTCGAGGACGAGGGCCTGATGGATGCCGTCACGGCCACCTCGGGGAGCGGCCCGGCGTATGTTTTCCTGCTCATCGAGACGCTGGCGGAGGCTGCGGCGGCGGCCGGCTTGGAGGCCGGTCTGGCGCTCAGGCTGGCCCAGGCCACCGTCAGCGGTGCCGGCGAGCTGGCCCGACTGGCCGACGAGTCGGCAACGCAGTTGCGCCAAAACGTTACCAGCCCCGGCGGCACCACGGCGGCGGCGCTCGAGGTGCTGATGGCCGGGGACGGATTGCAGCCCCTGATGACCCGGGCAGTGGCGGCGGCCACCCGGCGTTCGCGCGAGTTGGCGGGGTAACCCCAAACCATTCAACACCTCTCGCACCCGAGGGAGGCATGGCATGCCTGAAATCGAATATTTCTACTCCGCCCATTCCGCCTTCGCCTATCTCGGCTCGGCCGCTTTCATGAAAATCGCCGAGACTGCCGGCCGCGCCATCGTGCACCGGCCGATGGACCTGGGGCGGGTGGTCGAGAGCGTCAGCGCCGTGCCCTTTGGCAACCGCAGCACCGGCCACCGGGCCTATTTCTTCGGCCGCGAGATCCAGCGCTGGTCTGAGGAACGCCAGGCGCCGGTGATGGACGGCATACCGACCCACCATGCCAACGACACCAGGCTGGCCAACGGCATGCTGATCGCCGGGCTGACCGAGGGGCTGGTGGTCGACCGGTTGGCCCATGCCATGCTCGAGGCCCACTGGCGCGACGATGCCGATCTGGCCGATGCCGCGACGCTGGCGGCACTGGCCCGGAGACTGGGCCTGGATCCCGAGCCGCTGCTGCGGGCCGCCACCTCACCGGCCGTGCAGGCCACATACGAGGCCAACACCGAGGAAGCCATCCGGCGTTCGGTCTTCGGCTCGCCCACCTATTTCGTCGACGGCGACATGTTCTACGGCCAGGATCATTTGGCCCAGGTCGAGCGGGCCTTGCGCCAGCCCTACGCCGGCGACTGGCCCTGAACCGTGGGCCAAGCGTTATTGGCAGATCCGACCGCGGCTGGGTGACGACGCCGATTCCTGCTATCATGGGGAATCCACGAGATTCGCTTGGGCAGGAGCATCACATGGCGCGCAAAACCGACATCCCCGGCCGTATCGTCGAGGCCGCACTGAGCCTGGCCGCGGCCCAGGGCTGGCGCCAGACGGGCATGGCCGACATCGCCGGCCAGGCCGGACTCGAGCTGGCCCAGGTCTACCAGGCGGTGCCGGGCAAGGCGGCGGTGCTGACGCAATTTTTGCAGCGCATCGACCAGGCCATGCTGGCCGACGGTGCGGCCGAGCCCGAGGCCGAAGCACGCGACCGCCTCTTCGAGGTCGTCATGCGGCGTTTCGATGCACTCGGGCCCTACAAGGAGGGCGTCGCCGCCATCCTGCGGGGCGGCGTCGGCGATCCCTTGATGCTGGCCTGCTCGGGCCTGGCCTACCGGCGCTCGCTGGGCTGGATGCTGGAGGCCGCCGGCATCGGCTCGAGCGGCCCCTGCGGGGCGCTGCGGCGCGCCGGCCTGGCGGCCGTCATGGCCGGCACGGTGCGGGTCTGGCTGAAAGACGAAAGCGAGGACATGGCGGCCACCATGGCGCACCTCGACAAGCAGCTCGACCGTGCCGAATGGTTGGCCACGAGGTTGTTGCCCGGCCGCCGCGGCGCCAGGGAGGAGGAACCCGAGGCCGCTTGATCGCTATTCCGCCTTGCCCACCTTGAACGAGCCCCGGCAGCCGTAGGAAAACGCCGTCCACTTGCCCTTGCCCGTGCCCGAGGCGAGGTCGAGGGTGCCCTCGAAGTCGGCCACCGAGCTATCGATCTCCAAGTTGCCCTCGGCGTCGATCTTGCCCTGACCTGCCCCCAAGGTTTGTACCATATCCTATGTTAGTCTGTTTGCCATCCGTTCTGAGGCCCGGTTCGGCCGCAGCCCATCAACAGCGAAGGCCGGAACGGGCCGGTGGTGCAGAATAGTC
>Ga0187833_10005453_pt1 | contig 12017 bp, 11 predicted proteins | sample ETNtaG_37_FD_167968 | JGI IMG/M metagenome (GOLD analysis project Ga0187833, IMG submission 167968) | Marine microbial and viral communities from oxygen minimum zone, Eastern Pacific Ocean - ETNP2014_SV_400_PacBio MetaG (Illumina Assembly) | ecosystem: Environmental > Aquatic > Marine > Hypoxic... | reverse complement strand
TCATGATAAATCTTAATTTATCACCATGGGTGACTTCACCCGCAAGCGCACCATAAGTAAACCCGTCAAGTTTAGCAAAATCCCACTTCTCATCTGCTCGAGCGTTAATAGGAGCTAGGATTAAAAACAGCCAGTAAATAGTTATAAAAAGTAAAAAATAAAATCGCACAGTTAAAAAGCCATTAATGAGTATAAAGACAGCAATGTAATTGATCCCAAAACGGCAAATACACAAATAAAAAACGTATTTTTAGAATCTTTCATTAGTTAGTCATTATTCTTATGACATAACTAAATGGTTTTATTAGGACTGAATTTTGTTAGGAAAATGACTACACATAGTGATGGTTTTTTAGTTTGGGTTCTTAGTTTGCCAGTCCCATAAACCATCTTTAAAAGGTATGCCTCTACCCATTAAAAAGCCTTTTAAAAGATTTATTCTGCCTTGATGTTTTTTTGCATCAATATTTTTTAAAAAAAGAAGTAGCTGATCATAAGTTAAGTTTTTCATATCGCTTTTTTTTATATCAACATATTCTTCCCATTCTGTTCCATAATTAAGCATATCTTTCTTTGGAGACAAATATTCCGCATAGGATATTTCATCCATTTTTTCATATAGGACATCAGAATAGGTGGCGATCTGATTTTCTAACTGACTAATTACATCTCTCCTTTCCACTTCCTGTGGTTTTGTTTCTTTCATACATTTATTTATTGTTTGTTATTGTTGGAAGTTTTTTAGTTAAAGAGCTTCAACATTTATTAATATAGACGTTAATAGTGGCAAGATTTTGAAACCAGAAACACGTATAATAAAGTATGGATATTGTTAGTAGAAAAAAACGGTCAGAGATGATGTCGAAGATAAGAGGGAAAAACACCAAGCCTGAACTTAAGATCAGGAATTATCTTTATTCCAAAGGATTCAGATATCGTATTCATGTTGGTTCACTTCCTGGACGTCCGGATATAGTCTTGAACAAATATGGGGTTGCCATACAGGTAAGAGGCTGTTTCTGGCACGGCCATCGTTGTTACCTGGCATCATATCCGAAAACCAACACTGTTTTTTGGAAAAAAAAAATTGATGAAAATAGGAAAAGAGACTTAAAAAATGACAGAAAACTCAGAAAATTGGGTTACAGACTACTGAATATAAGAGAATGCGAAATCAGAAAAAATAAATTCAAAAATAAAATAATCAAATTCCTCTAAACAAAAAATTATCCATTTGGTCTAATCTCCAATATTAATAAGTATTTATTCAATGATATAGTGAATTTATGAAACGAATCACCTCAATTGATCTGTTTGCTGGTGTGGGAGGTATGAGATTGGCTCTTGAAAGGGCTATTAAAAAACTTGGACTTAACCATAAATGTAAACTTTATTCCGAAATAAATTTATATAGCCGACATACCTATGATGAAAACTTTCCTAATACTCCTCTAATTAAAGACATAAAGTCAGTTAAATCGGAAAAAATTAAAAAAGAAATACCCGATCATGACATTTTACTTGCCGGTTTTCCTTGTCAGCCATTTTCACAAGCAGGTATTTCTGTAAGAAATAACTTGAAGAGAAAACATGGTTTCGATGATGAAGAACAAGGAAATTTATTTTTTGATATATTGAAAATATTAGACAAAAAAAAACCCCAAGCCTTTCTTCTTGAAAATGTTGCAAATTTAAAAATCTACAATAAAGGACAAGCTTTAAAGAAAATGCTGAAATGCCTTAGAAAAAACTATTATGTCCCAGATCCTGAAATCCTAGATGCCCAAGATTTTGGTCTGGCCCAGAGACGGAAAAGAATTTATATTATTGGTTTTTTAAATAAATCAGGAGAAGATTTTATTTATCCTAAGGCATCATTGGTAAAAACCAAGGTGGGAGATTTTTTGGATAAATATCCTCAAAAAAAATACATTATTTCTGATCTACTATGGGAAAGTCATAAAAAAAGAAAGTTAAGAAACAAGAAAGCAGGAAAGGGATTTGGATATAAATTAACTTTTTCCAATGACAAATGCACAAATACATTATCTTCTAGATATTTCAAAGATGGTGGAGAATGTTTAATTTTTAGAGGAAAAAACAAAAATCCTAGACTATTAACACCGAAAGAATGCCTCAGGTTACAAGGTTTTCCTGAAAACTTTAAACTGCCTGTTTCAAACACTCAAGGTTATCAGCAAGCAGGAAATGCTGTCCCCATTAATGTTGTCGAAAAAATCTGTTTAAATATAATCTCCTACTTGTTAACCAAGCAAGATATAAGAGATATTGCCGTTTAATTAAATTATTTCTGCTTCCTCAGCTTTATTAATTACCTTTAATGCGCTTGCAGCCTGTTTGGCTGTGGGCGGTTTTCTCCAATTATTTAGTGATTGGCTCCAAAGCGTCGAAAGTATGCTGGTTTGTTGATAAAAAAATTCATCTGACTCCAGTGCCCATGAAATAATTTTTTCAAAATCTTTTGTGGATATACTTTTGACTTTTTTGATATTGTCCATATCTTCTGGTGATAATATATCTCTTGCTGTCCTAACCGGTCTTCCTTCCACTCTTATATTTGTAAATTCTGGGGGAGTTGTACCAAAAGTAAAATTTCTATCTGTCAATTCTTCCCAGCACTCCTCTTTTTTACACCATTCAGAAATATTTTTTCCTTTCGCAGTTCTTTGAATTATTTCGTATATTTTAAAAGCCCATTTTCCAATTAAATCCTTAAATTGATGTGACAAATCCTGATCACCCCAAATTGAATTGAAGTTTAATTTTCTGTTTGTATATGACGATATTAGAGAAACGGTATAGTTAAGAACCTGCGATCTATATCCTGCTATGGCACTATTATCTTTTATGATTTTAGCTGTTTTATTAAATAAAATTGAAATAGCACAGTATTTTTGAAAAAAATCATCATCAAGCTTTTCGTTAAATTTTTTATCATTAAGAGATTTCATAAAAAAAACGAAATTTTTCTGTGCTCCGGTGCAAGCTATGTGTGGATCCAAATAGTGCCAGCAATTAATGTATTTTGCTAGATCTTCTTTTGTAAATTTCATATGAGGAGGTGAAATTTCAAGCAATTTAGATTTTTTGTTTTTTCCAAGATCTTTTTGTTTCATTTTCTGAACTTGGTACTCTCCTCTCATTCTTTCATAAAACCATTGATGGCCTTCTGGAGTTCTTATTTTGTTTGAAATTTTTTTTATTTGCATATGAAAATCATGACTGGATGAAAAATCAGCTTTCTTAACAATATTTTGGGTATTGGCAGAATGTGAAATTCTAGGGACAACTTCTTCTATATCTTCTTTTTTAACTAGAATAATCTTAGCTGGCACCATTACATCTGTAAAATTTGAATTATTTTGTTTTTTGGTCCTAAAAAGTGTTGCTATAGTTTGTCCCCCATTAACAATTTGAAATCCAGTAGCAGAAGCAAGATATGATCCGTTTTTATCGTGAGCTAACTCGATACTATCAACTACAACTGCTATACCATTATTGTAAGAAAAAAAACGTTCTGGCTCTTCAAGAAGAGTTTTCTGTATTCCTTTGTTAATTTTTGTTTTTAATTGCAAAAAGGATCTAACATTTAAATTCATTAACCTTTGTCCATAAAGTCTGTAAATATAATAAAGTACTTCACCTGGAAAAATTGCCATATAGCTGCTAATTTTATTTTTTGTTTTATGTGCTAGCATACAGCGAACTTTGTGTTTAGATCTTGTAAAATCTATTGGTATGTCGGTAGATTCAGCTCCTCCTAAACTTGATCTATAAATTTGCTTTATATCATAAAGATAATTATGAAATTCAACTTTTCCCTCCTCTCTATTTTTAGGAAGTTTTTCACAAGCACAGTTGGTAAGTACAAAAATCCTGACTGTAGATATATTTTTTTCGTTATTAAATATACTTTTTGAAATATCGTAAGCATCTTCTTTTGAATTGATTTTCTCGTAAAGTTTTTTTGTAGATTGTGTATAAAAATTTTTTGCGTGTCCTATTAGTTCAAGAATTTTGCCAAATTTTATTTCCTCAATCTTTTCAGAAGGATCGTAATGCGTTATGAATAGATCCAGTTTTTGATCTTCTTCACTAAATGAAAATCCGTTTATTCTCATCTCTGAATATTCTGTTACATTTTTTTCAAAATACAAAAGTTCATAATCGGAAATTGTTCCATTGTCGTATAAATAATCGGTATAGATTTTTGTAAGAGTCAAGCTAGGTTGTTCGTCACTATCCTCTATTTCGTTTTTAATTCTAAAAAAAAATTCTTTTACTTCAGTGCTTTTCATAAATTATTTAAAAAATCATCTTCGCTAATCCTAAAATTTTCACATTTTTCAAGATCAATTTTATAAGTTATAGCAAGTTCAGATATTCCATTAGGAATTTCAACTTTTTTAATATACGGAAACTCTTCACTTATTTTGTAATAGCTAGCTTTATCGATTGAATATTTTTCTATGTATTCATCTTTATGAATATCTAAATAGTTACATTGAGTTAATTTTAATAGAAAATCATTATGTAATATCTCGGATTCATTTCTTAATTTATTAATATATTCATCAATTATTTCACCAAGTGAAAGTCCCGTATTACTTTTCTTCATTTGTAAAAAAATGAGATCTAATTTTTTATCAAAAACAGGTGCAATTTGATTTGTGCTGGAAGTATTAACTTTTTTTGAACTGGTTACGGTTGTTTTAGTTTCAACCAATTTATTTTCTGTTGTAAAATCATGCTTTTTTGAAGGACCTGTCCATGATGATATCGCAATTTCATTTGTTAGTTTTTTTATAAGAATTTTACTTAACACATAAACTTCACCATATAGACCTATTTGTGACTCTTTAGCAAGCTTTCTTGGAACATTATCGTCTTCAAAAAAATCCTTGGCTGAAATTAAATTTTCTAAAAAACACTTTACGCTTTTCTCTCTAGTTAAATTTTCTAAAAATATCTTTGTAAGAATTAAGTTTATTAATTTTATAAAAAAATCTTTATATTTTTCTTCATTAACATTCATGGTAATTTTCGTATTACTGTTAATAAAATTCCAGCCTTTAGCTTTTGGAAGATTTACAAAACTAAGATTATGTCCTTTTTCTAAATTTATAATTACCCCAGGAAGATTGCTCTGATTAAGAGTAAACCAATATTTGTCATGTGCTTTTACTGTAGCGCCTTTTTCAAATTTTTTATCTTTTTTTTTTTTTATGAATACTTCTTTCCATGCACTATCCAGCTTCTTTTGAAATTCTAAAGAATTCATTAACTTTATGAGAAAAGATCAGGGTTGAAAAATTCTTTATATTCAGCTTCTCTATGTTCTCTCGCAGCCTGATTCATGGCAACATTATAAATTAATTTATCATCGTCATCTTCATTTCTGCTGGGTGGAGTTATAATTTGCCATCCCATATAAACATCTTTTTCTTTATTAAAATTTTCTTTAAATTTACTTGACCATGGATAAATTATCAAAAGACCTTCTTTTCTTTGTTGTCTAATTTTTTGCTTAAATTGTGCTGGTAAAAAATTAATTTTTCTTCTTTTAATTACGCACTTTCCTGTTTTTTTATATAAATTTAACCATCTTTCTATGCCTTTATTATATTCTTCACCATCAATGTCCGCAAACTCCGCTTGTGGATCAGATAATGTTTTAATTGAAAAAAAATTGTTGTAGTCTCTGTAGATAGTTCTTTGCTGAATTGCCACTTCTATTTTACCCTTTTGAAATTTAATATTTGTATATTTTGGTCCTTCTTTAATACTGAATATTCCAATGTTCCATTTGTTAATTTTTTTAAACTCATTCAACGCTTTTATTTGATGCGCAATTATTTTACATGTCCATTCATGTGAGGGAGGACATTTATAATTACCTAAATATTTAATTATTTTGTTAACATCTACATTTCTCCATAAATAAGCTTTTCTCAATTTTACCTGCTCATATCCTTTGCTAAAAATTTTTTTTCTTATTTCATCAATCGAGAGATTATTATCAACTTTTTCATCATTAAATGGTAAAGGATTCCAAATTTTTTGATTCTTAAGTCTTTTATTAATATCAACTTCTTTTTCGTAGTTAGCTTCCAATCCATCTATCAAACTACGGGTTAATTCTATATTTTCATTTCTTTGTTCGTTTTTGTAGTACAATACTGGCGTTCTACTTGTTGCAGTAAAAGATGAATAGGGCTCTGGTATAATTTTTATATCTTTTGCTTTTGTTTTTGAAACAAGATTCCATCCAGGAAAACATGGAACTTCAATTGCATAATCTGCAGGATTCCTATTTTGCTCTGAAAGATCTTGAAATTTCTCACGAGCTTTTTCCACTGTAAAAGAGAACTGTCTGAATAAAATATGAAGAATTTTTGGAACATATACTCTCCATAAATCTTCATAGCCTTTTCTATAACCAAACCATCTACCCATTTGAATTAATGTGTCTGAGGTTGGTAGTTTAGCTATACGAGTAAAATAACTTACTGTTAGACCTTCTAATGTAATTCCCCTTGAAATAGCTGCACCACCAACAACTATTACATTCCAGCCATTTTCATGTAGATCATAGTCTAGGACATCATCTGATTGACTGTTTATCTGCACTAATCCTAAAGGATTGCTTTCTGAAGTAATTACCTCTGATATTTTGCCCCACACAGATTTAAAGTTTATTTTAGCAGATTCTGGAAATTTTTTTGTGTCTAAATTTTTTTGAACATCATTTATCCAAATATTATTAAATTCCTGTTTAATAGAATTTCTAATTTTTTCATCTTGACCATAAGATATTTTTTTTCTTAAATCTTCCAAATAGTTTTTGACTTGATTTATTACTGTTTGTTGAACACCTGTAAATCTACTTACATGTATGAGCATGGAATTATGTTCATTATTTTTTTTCCTTAAATATCTTGTTGCAATATTTATTAAAAATATGTTTGTTGCTTCTCTTAAACTTGGCGGTATAGTTTTTTCTTGTTTATATAAACATTGATGTCCTATACCATGATACAGGGGCAACCATCCTTTGACTTCATCCTTATCTTTTGCTTCTTCTCTATATTTTTTATCTCTTTCTTCTTCATCAATTGTTCCGTCCTCTTTGATGAAAATCGGATCATCATGATCATCTCTATAATCATATACCCATTTAACTTGTGGTTTTTTATTTTTATCAATATCTTCCGATAAACTAACAATTTCCTCATCAGGATCATAATTTTTCTCGGCAATACCAAATACATCTTCGGGACCTATATGATCCTCATATCTCTTGAGCATTCTTATAAAATCTTTTGGAAAAATATCCAAACCCTCGTCTTCCTTATATGAAGAATAATTTATGAATGCATTTGCTAATGGAGTGGCGGTGTAACCAACATATGTACTTCTTTTAAAGCACATAGATATTCTTCGTATTAATTGATTTGTCTTAGATGGATCTGTTTTTCTAAATTCTTCTAATTGTGATTCTTCCCACTCATCTTGAGGACCTTTTATTTTTCTAGAAGATATATCAATTGATGCGCTATCACACTCATCATCAATAAGTAAAAAAGGTTGATCACATGAAAGTTGAAATTTTGGTAATAATTGTCGATGTATATCATTTCTCCATTTAGTTTCATTCCATTTCCATTCTTTATTAGTTCTATCCATTCCATCCTGTTTGTTAAGCCACATTAAAATATTTGCTAAAACAGGAACATTTTTTTTTACAATCATTATTGTAGGATCTAGATTTGTCATTGATATTTGTTTAGCAGAAGCAGCACTAAAATCATTTTCTGCATGAATCATTCTGATGCCATCTTTGTAAATATAATCAGGTTTAGAAGTTGCAAAAAAAACTTTATTAAGCTCTCCAGGTTGGGTTGTTTTAATTGTATTTTCTTCAATTCTTTGTTGGGTTTGGGCTCTTAAAGCATTATAAATACCACTTAGTACAATTATTAATTTATAACCACTATCAACAGCCTTAGCGATTAAACCAGTATAGTGAGACGTTTTTCCAGATTGTACATCTCCAACAATCATTCCTCTAGTCATCCATTTACCAGTTCTCTTAGGATCTTCTAATAATGATAATATTTCGTCAGTTGAATTGTCTAAATCGTTAAATGCATTCCAAAAACGATAAGCTGTTTTACTTTTATACCAAGCAAATTGTGAATTTGTACTATTTGCATTTCTCCAAACTTTTCTATCCTCGGTTAACCATTCAAGGTGATCCCTTTTTTTAGCTATCAAGGTAATGTCATTTTCTATTACTTGTGCATATGAGGTTTCTAAAAAATCTCTGAGTTCTTTTTCAAATTTTTTAGCGGCTGAAAAATCTTTTATAAAAGATTGTAATAAATTGTCTATTTCCTTGGCAGTTCTAGGATACCAACCTTCAGGTTTTGAAATACCTTTTTTTGAAGCAAATGTTAATTTATATGCGTTTAATAACTGTTTCTGGTTGTTTAATTCACTCATCTTAATTTTTTTATTGAAGATTCAATTATTGAAAGATCCTCATCAGTAAGTATTTTATTTTTTAGCATTTTAATTAGTTCTTTTTTCTTTTTCAGTGTTTCGTCTACGGGTTCTTTCTCACTTTTATTATCTCTCATTAGATTGATTTTTTCCAAATAATCTTTCCTTATTTTAATTAAACTTTTACGTATTTTGCTTTCTGCATAGTCGGGTATGTTAACTTTATTCTTGGAATATGTTATCCAATCTTTGCCAGTTTCGATTGGAATTTCCATTTCTACTCTAAGTCTATTAAATCTTTCATTTGAGCCCCAAAATCTATCTGCATCCTTCTCACCAAGCCCAAACCAGCCTCCAAAATCAATTACTCTATTTTTTCTTAAAAAATATAGTCCTTGGAGATCATTTTTACTTTTACCCAAGTTTTCATTACCAGTATCCATTGGAATTATATATGGTTTTAAGATTGCTTTTCCTCCTTTGAGAAAGCTAATTTCTGAACCAGGTAATATTATAGTTTTATTATTATTCTTATAAAATGGATCAAAAGATTTGGTCTTGTTAACTTCTTCCGTTCCATTAAAATATAAATTTATTTGATTTTCCAATAAATACTTATGATAGATTAATTTAAAATGTTTTTTTGATTTATCACAGTCAATATAAAAATTTGGACCTCTCTCTGCTGAACGAAATCTTGAAATTCTATCTAAATCAGACCATAAAATAATTGTTCCGCTCTTTTGATTTGCAAAATCGTTTAAATGTTTTTTTACAAATCTATGATCAATGCAGTTTGGCATTTCATCGGTAATTCCTTTATTCAGATTAAGAGTTTTTTTAATCAATTTATCTTTTTTTGTTATAACTGTAATTGATTTACAGTGATTAAAAGAACTTGTTTTTAAGCCCAATCCAAACACTGAATGATCCCTGTCTCCTTGATCCACATGTTCCTTTTTTGGAATTGTTAAAGCTCTATTCAATAGTTCATCTTCATTCATGCCACTTCCGTCATCTACAACCATTATGAATGAGTTTTTTCCTTCATCGTCGCTCCAGAACATATAAACCCAAATATTTTTTGCGTCATGAGTAATGCTATTATCCGCAAGTTCAGCTAGTGATTGCTCCACCGTATATCCGTGAGATCTGAATTTTTCTAAATAAAAGGTAAGTTCCATCCAATTAATTTTGATCAATAAACATGTTCCATTCTTCAGCAATAATTTGCAAAGCAAAGATTTCCCTTCGATGAACATTTAAATCTGTAGTCATCATCTCGGATAGTAGTTTTATCGTTTTTTCCCTATCCTGCTTATCTTGAATTTGATTTGCAATTTCTCTGCACTGTTTAGTAATGTCTTCAGTTTTTTCAACTTCAGTAATAAGTTCATTGAGCTCTTCTTTTGAAACTTCCAATTTACTGGAAATTTTATTTATTAATTCTTTTTCTTCTTCCATATAAATTTTATCTGCAAAAGCCATTAGCAGCAGAAGCTTAAGTATTAATTTGTTTTCATTTGAATTTTTCATTAATTCAATACCCTATCCAATATCTTAACGTTCACGATTTTCTTCCCGTAAAACTCTTGAATATAAACCTCGATTTCATCATCAGGATCATGTTTATTAAGTATCGATCGAATGTACCGTTCTAACGTTTCTAGGTTTGTTTTAAGATTGAATTCTTTTTCAAAGGTTTTCATCAATGTTTTTTTCTCGTTTCATCATTTATCTTATCCAAATATACCCTGATTTTTTCTTTTTCTGTAACGTGTCTTGATTCTTTTAATTGTTTTTCTACTACCCTTTTTCTTTTTTTAGCTAAGGATAATTTAAAGAAAGGAATACACAACAAAGCCAACAGAACAACTATAACGCAGGCAATAATAGTAGGAGTTGTCATTGATTTAAAATATATAACGCAATTAAAATGGCAGCAACTTCGATAATAACGATTGTTTCAAGCATTAAATTCCTCTTTTTTCTGCAACCTTAATAAATTTCTTTAAAGATTTTTCAAGTTGTTGATATTCTTTTTCTAAAAACATAGGCCAAATACCTACTTCAGCTGAAACCTCGATTGCTGCTTGAGCTAATTGGGGCAGATTTGAAAGAGATTTATCTTGAAGCTCTCCCCTTTTTAACCAACCATATCTAATTTTAACTCCAGATCCTACTTGATCTTTTTCAAGTGACCAATTTAGTTTTTTTAAAATATATTTTTTAGCTTTATATTCTTCATCCATTCTTTCAACGAGATAATTTATTAAACCTTTTGAAACTGTTGTTTGCTTCTTTTTTTTTAAAACTTTAATTCTAAAATATTGATAAAGTTTAAAAAATGAAGAGTTAGAACTAAGACTTTCGATTTTTTTTCTTTTTTTCCAAAAAACTTTTAGATTTTTATTAAGTATTTTAATTGCACCACTAATATAGTTATCCAAATCTTCTTGAACTTTTTTAGTTTCTTTTTCAGCAAATACTTCTAATTTTAAATCATCAATATAACTTTTGCTCATAATTAGACCAGCTATTCCACCAACAACAGAACCAATTGGTCCCAAAAGGCTACCTGCGGCAGCTCCTGCCCACATAGCACCTCCTTTTAATAAGGTATCACCAGCAACGTTATGAATAGCTGTTCCAAAATCTGTTTTTTTTTGATTATAATAAGAAATATTTTTGATCACTGATACTATAGACACAATACCCAAAAATTCAGGAACATTGCTTTCAAAAAGTTCATCGTTTTCATGAATTTCCATGCTAGCTTCTTTTCCTTCGGCCAATATATTATCGGTCACACTTTTTGAATAAGTTCCTAAAACTGCATTCGCGTCTGCTGGATATTGTTCTTGGTAGGCTGCTGCTGTTTCAGTTGTTGTAGCTACTTTATATTCAGGATGCTCTGTTCTAGCTTCTCTAACATCTGCAACTCCTCCTCCTTTGATTTGCCATTTTTCGCCATTATAAATTCTATCCCAACCAGGTTGGTTCATTTTGTTTGGCATTTCTATTTCAACATTTCTTTCAAGCATCCAACGGTCTGTGAGAAATTCCTGAACGCCTCCCCTATAATTCACTTCGTGAAGATGTTCTGAATAATCTTCACCTTGCAAAGCTTTTCCTGGTCGCACAGCTTCTGTGTCTTCTATATTTTGTTTTCCAATTTTAAACTTGGTATCTATATCAGTGTTTGGTCTTTGGAATTGTGCCCCCTTAACATAAGTAGGATCAATCCTAGCCATATCATAAATTAAATCGCCAATGGATAGTGCAGCCGCACCAGATGTTTCTGCTTTTTTATTAAATACCTTTCTAGCTAGAAATTTTTCTAATTCTGATGATTCTTTCTTCTTTTTCATCTCCCTAAATCCTACATCATAATTAATGTTGAGTCAGGTTCCTGAATCAGTGGGAGTTTTTCTTTGATATGGATCAAGGGGACATTGCTGCCCCCTTAATTTTTAAGTTATTTCTTAACT
>Ga0187833_10005451_pt1 | contig 12020 bp, 8 predicted proteins | sample ETNtaG_37_FD_167968 | JGI IMG/M metagenome (GOLD analysis project Ga0187833, IMG submission 167968) | Marine microbial and viral communities from oxygen minimum zone, Eastern Pacific Ocean - ETNP2014_SV_400_PacBio MetaG (Illumina Assembly) | ecosystem: Environmental > Aquatic > Marine > Hypoxic... | reverse complement strand
AATGTCTGCGAACCGCCGCCGCCCTTCGCGACCATCCAGCGCATGGACCCTGACGGCCGCAATATGGAGACCTACGCCAGCGGGATCCGCAATTCGGTCGGCTTCGCCTTCCATCCCGGGACCGGCGATCTTTGGTTTACCGACAACGGACGCGACCGCATGGGCGATAACCTGCCGCCGGGTGAGCTTAATCACGCGCGTGCAGCAGGGCTGCATTTCGGCTATCCCTATTGCCACGGCGGCAGCGTCGTCGATCCGCGCTATGGTGGCGAGAAGGGCTGCGACAATGGCTACGAGCCACCGGCACAAGCCTTGGGGGCCCACGTGGCACCCCTCGGCGTGACTTTCTACACCGGCGACATGTTCCCGCCCGCCTACCGCAACCAGGTCTTCATCGCCGAACACGGCTCATGGGACCGCTCAGCCAAGATCGGCTACCGAGTGATGCTGGTGCGCCTTGACGTGGCCGGCAAAGCAACATCCTACGAGCCCTTCGCCGAAGGATGGCTCAAGGGTCAGTCCAACTGGGGCCGTCCGGCCGACGTGCTGGTCATGCCCGACGGCGCCCTACTGGTCGCCGATGACCAAGCCGGCGCGATCTACCGCATCGCCTACCGCGAGTAAGACTGGCCACACCCGAACAAATTCATGCGTCTCGACAGGGTGAGGTTCGCACGTCTACTCTGCACTGATAGGGAGAGGGAACGTGATGGCGAGTAACGGTAGCGGCGCGGGGAAGACTACGGCGCAGGTGATGGCGGATGTGCTACACGCTTATGGCGTGGCGCGGCTCTTCGGATTGCCCGGTGGCGGCTCGAACCTGGAGATGATCGATGCCTGCGCAGCGCTGGGCATCGACTATGTGCTAGCCCATACCGAATGTGCCGCCGGCATCATGGCCGCGACCGATGGCAATATTGGCAAGCGCCCGGGCGTAGTCTGCACCGGGCTCGGCCCCGGTGCTACGGCGGTCACCAATGCCGTCGCCTATGCGGCGCTCGATCGCTCACCACTGCTGGTGCTTACCGATTCATACCAGCCCGGCGAGCACGACCATATCTTACACCAGACCGTGGACCATGCTGCCTTGTTCGGCACGCTGGTCAAGGCGAGCCGGCGCGCCATGCCAGAGAATGCCGGAGAGACCCTGGCCGAGTTGCTCGACCTTGCCCTGACGCCGCCCGTCGGGCCCGTGCACATAGATTTGTCGGCGGCGGTCGCGGCCACGCCAGCAGCAAACTTCAGCGCCAAACCAAACATTCCGCCACCGGCCCTCGAAGGCGATGCCCACGCAGCGCGCGAACTACTGGGGAGCGCACGCCGGCCGGCCATTGTCGCTGGCATTCAGTGCCGCAGCGACGAAGCAGCCGCGGCTGTGGCCCGCCTTGCCGACCGCCTCGCCTGCCCCGTGCTCACCTCATACAAGGCCAAAGGTGTGTTTCCGGACGGCGCACCGCGCCATGCCGGACTTTTCACGGGCGCCCGCGCAGAAGCCGCTTGGCTCGAAGACTGCGACCTCTTGATCCTCTACGGCATGGATCCGGTTGAACTTGTCGCCTCGCCCTGGCCCTATGACATGCCGGTGCTGGAGCTGGCGGAAGTCGAGATACGGCCCCATTATACCGAACCGGCAGTCTCGCTGTTCGGCCCCCTCCCTGACCTCGCCGATGCGCTCATGGAGGCAGCGCATCCCGCTAACTGGCCAGGCGAGCCAGCACCGCTGGATCTCACCGAGTCCGGCGAGGGCCTAACGCCGCAGGCCGTAGTGCGAGCCGCCATCAATGCTGCGCCCGAGCACACCCGGCTCACCATCGATGCCGGCGCGCACATGCTACCGCCGATGTCGCTGTGGCCTGCTAAAGCACCGTTCGACGTACAGATATCAAACGGGCTTTCGACCATGGCGTTTGCCCTACCGGCCGCCATCGCTACAGCACTGGCTGAGCCTGGCCGTCAGGTGCTTGCGATCACCGGTGACGGCGGCCTTGCCATGTGCCTCGGCGAACTGGCAACGGCCGCGCGAAATTCGGTTCCCGTCACCGTTATCGTACTCAACGATGCCGCACTCAGCCTGATCGATGTGAAACAAGAACAGCGCGGCTTCACGCGCCGTGGCATGCGCTATCCAGAGCTCGATTTCGCCACAATCGCCACAGGAACCGGCTGCCGTGCGGCACTGGCCAATGATGAGGCCTCACTCGCCGCCGCCTTGACCGAAGCGTTCGAGAGCAACAGCCCGATGCTGATCGATGCGCGCATCGATGCCTCGGGCTACCGCGCCATGTTCGAAGCCATTCGCGGCGCTCCGGGCGTCGCTGCCAACGCCTGAGCATGGCGCGGCCGCCCATCGTCTCGGCTCTGCTTGCCGGCGGCCTTGGCTCGCGCCTCTGGCCGCTCAGCCGCGAGACCTATCCAAAACAGCTAATGGCGCTGGTGGGTGAGGAGTCGCTCTTGCAGGATGCCGCCCGGCGCGCACTTCTGGTGAGCAAGCCCGAGCACGTGTTAACTGTCACCACGGAAGCACATTTTCTGCCCGTACGGGATCAACTCCGCGAACTTGATACGGCACTTGCCAAAAATTTGCTCCTTGAGCCAGCCGGGCGAAACACAGCCGCAGCCGTAGCAGTGGCGGCCCTGTGTGCACGCGAGATCGCAGAGGAGGCGACACTCTTCGTCGCGCCAGCCGATCACGCCGTGCGCATGCCCGAGCGGATTCGCGACGCCGTCCGCCTCGCGGCGCAAGCGTCCGAGCACCTAGTCACATTCGGTATCGCACCCGATACACCGGAGACCGGATACGGCTATATCGAGCGTGGCGAACCCCTCGGCGCACCGAACGGTATTTTTGCTGTGAGACACTTCATAGAGAAGCCTGACGAGGAGACAGCGAAGAGCCTGATCTCTGGAGGTGATGTGGACTGGAACAGTGGCATGTTCGTGTTCCGCGCTCGCCTGCTGCTGGACGAACTGGCCGCACATGCGCCTGAGATTCACGCCACCGCGACCGCAGCCTACAGGGCAACAGAGACAGATCTCGGCGCCATGCGTTTCCCGGTCGACGCCTATGGCGCCATTCCAGCTGCGCCCATCGATACGGCAGTGATGGAGCGCTCGGACAAGGTAGCGGTGATCCCCCTGGATCCAGGCTGGTCCGATGTCGGCTCGTGGCGCAAGCTTTGGCAGGCCAATGACCGAGACGGCGACAGCAACGCCCTGCAAGGCGACGTGGTTAGCGCTGACAGCCGCAATTGCCTGCTGCGCAGCGAGTCCCGCCTGCTTGCCTGCGCCGGACTCGAGGATATGGTGGTCTGCGAAACGACTGACGCAGTGCTAGTGGCGAATCTCGCCGCCGACGACGCTATCCGCAAGGTCGTTGAGCGCCTGCACGCCGACGGCCGCCAGGAAGCCCAACGCCATCTCACTGAACGCCGACCATGGGGCACCTTTCGCGTTCTGCTCGACGGGGTCGGCTTCAAAATCAAGGAGATCGAGGTTAGCCCGGGCGGTCAGCTTAGCCTGCAAGCGCACGAGTATCGCAGCGAGCACTGGGTGGTGCTGGAAGGTAGCGCCCGCATCACCTGCCAAAACGTGGTGCGCACGGTGGAGAACAATCAGTCAGCCTATATCCCCACCGGCGCCCAGCATCGCCTGGAGAACCCGGGCGACGTGCCCTTGCGCATCGTCGAGGTGCAATGCGGCGACTATCTCGGCGAGGACGACATCATCCGTTTCGACGACGTCTACGGGCGCACAAAACAGGAAGACAGCCCATGAGCGACAACGCTTGGCCCGACGCCATATACAGAGCTCTGGTGGACGCGCATGTGCGCGTCGTCGGTATCGTTCCCGACGCCGGGCACGCGCGGCTGATCAAGCTCTGCACGGCGGACTATGACATGCGCGTAGTCTCTCTGACTAGCGAGGAAGAAGGCGTCGGGCTGGTCTCGGGCGCCTGGCTCGGCGGCAAGTGCGGCGCCCTACTCATGCAGTCGAGCGGCGTAGGCAACTGCATAAACGCCATCGCCTCACTCACCGTGTCGTGCCAGTTCCCGCTATTGATGCTGGTGACCATGCGTGGCGAATGGGGCGAAGGCAATCCTTGGCAAGTGCCGATGGGCCGCGCGACACCGCGTGTGCTCGACAATCTCGGCATGCGCGTCGCCACGGTCAACCAGTCGGACGAGGTGGGTGAGACCGTCAGCGCCATGGCCGGGCTTGCCTTCAAGGCGCAAGCCGCAACGGCAGTGTTGCTTTCCCAGCGCCTAATTGGCACCAAGAGCTTTCAGGACTAGAAGATGGCGAATTTAGACAGGCGCGCCGCGGTATGCAAGCTCGTGGCCAATCGCGGCGATATGCTGGTGATCGGTGGCCTCGGCGGCACCACTTGGGACCTTGCCGATGCCGGCGACCACCCGCTCACCTTCGGCACCTGGGGCGGTATGGGCAATGCAGCCATGCTGGGCCTCGGTCTGGCCCTGGCACAACCGGACCGCCCGGTGCTCGTGATCACGGGTGACGGCGAGATGCTGATGGGTCTCGGCGCGCTCGCCACCATTGCCGTGCAGGCGCCAGCCAACCTCTCGATTGTTGTCATAGACAACGAGCTTTACGGCGAGACCGGCCGCCAGCCGACCCACACCGGACAGGGTGTCAACTTGGCGGACATGGCGCGGGCGGCGGGCTTCGAGGATGCCGAGACCATAACCGACAGTGCAGGCGTCGGTGCCCTCAAGGCGCGCCTGGAAGAACCTGGTCCACGCTTCGCCTGCATCAAGGTTGGGCCCGAAAACGGGCCGATGGTGCTGCCCGAGCGCGACGGCATCGCCATCAAGACGCGTTTCCGCCAGGCTCTCCTGAGCGGCTGAGTTCACACACCGCATGCCCTATCGAACGCTGCTGCTACTGGCCTCGTTCATCCTGATGTTCGTTGCTACGGGCAGCCTTTATATGGTGGCGGTGGCGCTCAAGGAGATCTCGACAGAGATGGGCTGGCCGCGGGCGGTGCCCTCAGCCGCATTCTCGTTGCAGTTTCTCGGCGGCGGCATCGGTGGCATCGTGATGGGCTGGTGGCTCGACCGCCACAACGCCACGGTGCCCACCGTTTTGAGTGCCATCATGATCGGCATCGGTGCCATGCTCATGGCCGAGGTGAGAACGCCATGGGAGCTCTACGTCATTTACGCGATGATGATGGGGCTGTTCGGGCGCAGCGCGCTCAACGTCCTACTGATGGCGAACGTCGCCGGCTGGGACACGGAAGGCGGTCGCTCCGGGGTCGGCGTAGTGTTCAGCGGTCAGGCCGTGGGCGGCGCGGTGTGGCCGCTCATCTTCCAGTATTCCAACGAGAGCCTTGGTTGGCGCGGCACGGCATTGTGGTACGGCATCGCCGCGATCGTGCTGATGCTGCCGCTGAGCCTGGTCTTTCGGCGAAAGATGTCGACCGCGACCTCCGCCGAGCCCGTCTATGGCACGCCGGCGCCATACCCGACGATTGGAGCCACACGCGGGCAAATCATGCTGTGTGCCGCAGTGATGGGTTGCTGCACAGCAATGTCGCTACCTTTGGCCCACATCGTGGCCTATGCCAGCGACCTGGACCACGATGCCGCGCGCGGCGCGGAAATGCTCTCGGTGATGCTTCTCGCCGGCGCGGCGAGCGCCTTCTTCTTGGTCGGGCGCGCGGCCCAGCGCCTCGGCCCACTGCGTGCGCTGTTTGTCTTTTCCCTCGTGCAAATGCTGAGCCTGATGCTCCTTGCGGCAAACGACGGGCTTGTCGCGCTCTATGCGGTGTCCATGCTGTTCGGTCTCGGCTACGGTGGCATATTGCCGTGCTATCCGATCATCGTACGGCTACTACTGCCATCCTCGCAAGCCGGACGCTTGACAGGGGTGGTGCTACTGTTTGGCGGCATCGGGATGGCGCTCGGCAGCTATATCGGTGGCGTTTCATACGATCTAGTAGATAGCTACCGACCGGCTTTTCTGTTCTGCATCGCCGCCAATTTCGCCAATCTGATCCTGGTTGCCGGCCTTGTGCGCCACACGGACGCGGTGCTGAAGAAGTCAACCGCGCAGCATCTCCCGTAACTTGGCCACCAGGCCGCGCATGGTCTCCGGAGCCTTGAGGTTGGCCTGGTAGCTGCGCTGTGCCCTGCGTATACCAATCACCTTAATCAGAGAGTTGACATTCAGGTATTAGACATAATCACTAAATCCAAATTTACCCATCGCTTAATACAGAAAATATCTATTGTAATCATGATATTACATTGTTTCTTAAAGTGACGTTGCCCTAACGCATCAACAAAATTGAAATCCGATTTTGGAATTCTGAATTACAATTAGCATTTTATGGCAATCCTCAACTTAACTTCTTTCTAAACACCAACAACACCAAAATTTACTTACGAAATACCACGAATGATTTGTTGTGAGCGGGAATAAAAATCACGTCGGTAGAGAACGATTGCTACCCATGCTGTGGCTACCATGAATGCGATTGGGTGAAGCACCCAAGAGAGCGCTGCCAGCGCAAAGTAAAATGCGCGCAGGCCACGATTGAAATGCCGTGCCGCAAGATTTGCAACTTGAGCAGCGCCCTGCGCTTGGTCCTTGGCCGCCATATCTACATCTGAACTACTTGGAACCGCACCTATGAGGACGGCACAATATGTGTTGAGCCGATACGCCCAGACAAATTTAAAAAATGCGAATACGAAAATCAAAAGAAGTAATAAGATCTTTACTTCCCATTCGAATCTGGAAGTTTCATCCACAAATGGAAGGGCGGAAAGTACAGCTATAGCTTTTTCTGTGGCCCCCAGAGATGCTACAAGGCCGCCGACCACCAGGATGCTTGTCGACGCAAACATGGCAATGCCGCTTTGTAGGTGATTGAGAATGAGAGCATCCAACATTCGCATATCGCGGCGCAACATCTCGCCCATCCAACGTTGGCGATGCTTATTCATGATTCCCAGTACTGACTTAAGTTGCCATTGATTACTTTCCGCTATCAGCGTGTATCCAACCCATACCGCGAAGAACCAAAGAACGGAGACTATGTCTAACGGTGCTAGCAATGAAAGCATCTAAGGGGTCCCTCTTAAACTCCAAGGAGACAGTTTTTCGTGTGACATTGCTTTCAGCATTTTAAATGCTCTGAACTCTTTAAATTAATTAGTAAGGTAAGTTTTGCTAGTATAGTCAGACTTAGCGTTTTTTGATCTCTGCATGACAAACTCACAAAAGGGGCATCACTTTCATCATTCCGGAGAGCGTTGTGCTACAACCCGGTTAGTTGACCGCCGCCGCAGAAGTTTTCCCGCAGTTTTCGGCACCTGGCAATTTTGTGCATTCTCGCTCTAAGTTCTCATTTTGTTGCTAATTCTACAACCGCACAAGTTCGCCAAAGCTTGCATGAAAGCTTGCTTATGCTCTTTCCGTGGTCGTTGCCATGCATGGCGTTTCGAATACGTGAGACTACTGGGTTCAGTGTTTTGTGCGTCCATCCGGTATTCCGAAAATACGCCCAACGCCACTTTCAACTTCCTTCCTGGAGCCCCTGCAACCGCCCTACGACGCTCGGATGTTCGGCACCCTCAACCGATTCTATTAAAGAGAGCCGGTGACACTCAGTTGTCGCGGTAGGTTTTCTCGAGCCTTTCATGGCGCTCCTGGGCATCGATGCCGAGGGTGGCAATGGGCCTCGCCTCGAGTCGCTTGAGGCTGATCGGATCGCCCGTCTCGATGCAGTAACCGTAAGAGCCGTCTTCAATGCGCCCCAAGGCAGCGTTGATTTTCGACAACAGCTTGCGCTCACGATCGCGGGTGCGCAGTTCGAGTAGACGATCCGTCTCGACCGAGGCGCGATCGGCGATATCAGATTCCTGCGCGCTGTTCTCTTGCAGATGCAGGATAGTCCCACGCGTCTCGGCCAACAGTTCGGCCCGCCAGCTTTCTAGCTTGCGGCGGAAATACTCGCGCTGCTGCACGCTCATGAACTTCTCGTCGTCGCGCGGCCGATATCCTTTCGGCAAACGGGTCCGACTGCTCCTGCGAGGTTTTACCTGACTGACACCATTGACGGACTCCGCCTTGACAGCGGTCTCGGCCGCAGCCTTGGCGGCCCTTACGGTCTTGGCTGGCGTGGATTTGGCGCGGCCGGTCGTGCCCTTGGCGGCCTTTGCCGAGCCAGATTTTCTGACTTTCGCTACCTTCGTTCGCGTCTTGCCTTTGTCTTGCGCTCGCATGCAAACCTAGCTTTTCCCCAAACCCTTATGGCGGCCGACCGGATTTGGCGCGGAGTATATGAATCCGATGCGCAGACTGCAACGGGACAATGCGACACCTCTAGCTCAGAAGCTGAGGCTCAATCACCCCGCTGATGTTTGGTAATTTCCACCCGCGCTCAGAGATCGGTCCCGTCGATGACTGTTGCTAAACGGGGATAGATGAGCTTTTCGCGCTGTGCGGCCAGCGGGTTAACGGGCGCTGAAAATCGTGGCGGGGAAAGGCGCCGACGATCAAAGCTACCTGAATACAGTCGAGATGATCGAGGATATCGTGGATACGCTTCGCCGACCGCCTAGCCGAGATCAATATGACCTCCGAAGAGCTAGCGGTGCCCAACCGCAGCAACTACGCCATCGGCCCACACACCGATGCTACCCATCGCTTCCGGTCACAATTGTTCTATTTTCCACGGGATAATTCATGGAGCATCTCGACGCGTCACTCCACGTGCCAACGGATCACAAGTTCGTCTGCGGTGGCACGATGTCCTGGCGACCCAACAGCGTGCTCGGCTTTCTCAAGACTAAGACATCATTCCACGGAGCCGAGATCATCGCCGACAAGAAAGTGCACCGCCATTTCCTTCTTTACAACATCCGACTGGTCGAAACCGATCGCGAGCGCAACACCGTGGAACTGATGCGGATACGAGCCGCTGGCTCAGCGGGCCCGCTCCAGCGCGCGCTTATCGAAGTCGCGGTCGCCGAGACCGTTGCCAAAGGTGATATTGCTGAAAGTCAAGTCAGTGCTCTTGCCAGTCTGATGGTTGACCATCGACATCGAATGCGAGCGCCAGAAGCGGCCCTGATACTCATTGTAGTCGGCGAAGGTAAGCGTCTTCATCAGCGTATCCTTGCGGTCGTAGAAATCAATCTTCCAGACGCGGTACTCGTCCTGGTCACTCCAGGACTGTTGGCGCGTATAACCTGAGTTCTCGTCCAGTGGATAGCGCTCGATAAGCCAGCAGGTCAACTCCTCCACCCCGGGACAGGGCTCGTCAGCAAGCCAGTTATATGTGTACTTCTCGACCTCCTGACTGGAGAGGTCCTCATAGGCGAACTCGGAGCCTACAAAGGAACCAGACTTGTTCTTCGAACTGATGCGCTTGACGCGCTTTAGCGCCGGCAAGTAGAGCCACTGATCGTCTGAGCCAACCTTGTGGCTATGGGTCAGCACCGCCGTGCCCTTGATGTCGGCGGGTTCGTCGAAGATCGAGATAGACTTGTCACCGTCGTCCTCCACCTCGAGCGTCTTAGTCCGAAAATAACGCATGCTCTCCTCACCGTGACGGTTACGCAGGAGCATGGTCAAATTCGACTCAGTATCGTCGAAGCCAGACTGGTCGGCATCACCCTCCATGGCAATACGCAGACCCTTTTCCTCAAGTGTCTCTGCAGTAGCAACTAGAGGAATAACAATTATTATTGCAACGAGTAGCAATATAGTTAATATGTTATGTATCATTACTTGCGTGTATCCAGTTTCATGATTAGGGGGGGCAGGAAGAGGAAGTCGACGGCAAGCGCTAGCGCGATGGTGATGGCGCTGAGCAGTCCCATCTCGGAATTTACCTTAAAGCCCGAGAAGGCGAGCACCAGAAAACCCAGCGTGAGGCAGACCGAGGTTACGGTGAGCGCCATGCCGACGGTGTTGAAGGCAAAGCGCGTGGCATCGACGCTGTGCATGCCGTGCTCGCGCCGTGCACGCAGATATTTGCTAAGAAAGTGCACCGTGTCGTCGACAACGATGCCCAACGTCATGGCGACGACAACGGCGATGGCGAGCCCAACCTGACCCGAGAAGTAGCCCCAAAGGCCAAAGGCCATGGCCGCCGGACACAGGTTCGGAATCAGGCTCACCAGGCCCATAGAGAGGCTGCGCAGCGCGACGATCAGCACCGCCGAGATCAGCATCAGGGCGATGATCGAGCCGCCGAGCATAGAGTTGATATTGCGCTCGGAGATGTAGGCGAACATAAGCGAGAGCCCGGTGCCCGGCGCAGCACGGTCGGGGATGTTACCAGCCAGCCAGTCCTGGGCGCGCGTATTGAGTTCGCGCATCTCCTTCGAGGTGATATCGACCACAGTCACCGTCACACGCGTCGCCGACTTGCCGACGTTCACCTGGTCGTTGAGGCTGAGGCCGAACGGCACCGACATCTCGTAGAGCAGCAGGTACTGGGCAGCCAGTTGCGTGTTCTCGGGGATGCGGTAATAAGTAGGGTCGTCACTGTGCAGGTTCTCGTTCAACCGCTTGATGGTGTCGGTCAGCACCCAAACGTGGCTAACCTTGGGCTGGGCGCGGAACCACTCGGCAAAGCGCTCGAGATCGGCGAGATATTTCGGATCGGCGACACCACCCTCGCGCCCCGCCGGCACGGAATATTCGAGCACGTTGATGCCGGTGAGATTGTCCTGAGTGAAATCCGAATCCGTGCGGATCGGATAGCGCTCGTCAAAATACTTGATGAAGTCATCGTCGAGATTGATCTGTGTCGTGCCAACACCCATCGCCAGGATCACGGCGCCTGAGGCCCACAGCAGCCAATTGCGATGGCCGATGACGAAGTCGGCGAAGCTCTCCATGGCACGGCTGCCAAAGGTTTCAGCGCGACCTTTCGACGCCGGGAGCACGGCCATCGCCGCCGGGAGCAGCGTGACCGAGAGCACGAAAGCAACCATCACGCCAGTAGCCACTAGGTTTCCGAGCAAGTGAAATGGCGGCGCATCGGAGAAGTTCATGCTGAGGAAGCCGATGGCGGTCGTCACCGAGGTGATGAACACTGGCGCCATGTTAACACGCATTGATTCCACGATGGCGGCATGTTTGTCGAAGCCCTTGTGCAGCCCCTGCTTGGCCGTGACCATGATATGGACACCATGAGCAATGGCGAGGGTGAGGATGATGATCGGCGAGCCCATGGTGCCAGCGTTCATCACGACGCCGGCCCAGCCAGCCATCCCTAGAGTAGTGAACACCGTGAAGATGACCGAGAACAGGGTCAGCAGCGTCCACACAAGCGAGCGCACGGCAATGCCGATCACCACCAGCACCAGCAGGATCATGATCGGAAACAGCGTCAAGACGTCGGCCTCCGGAACTTCCGAAAACGCCATGTCGATCATCACGCCACCGGTCATATAGAGGTCGATATCCGGATAGCGCTCGCCGAACTCGGCCGCGCGCTCGCGCGCGAACATGGCGATCGAGGGTACCTCATCAAGGGATTCGCCGGGCGTTATCACCAGCACGCTAACCGCCGTCACTTTGCCTTCTGGATCGATAATGTTATTGACCAGGGTCGGCCGGTCGAGAACGATACGCCGCGCCCGCTCCACTAGGTCCTCGCCGGCCTCGGCCGCTGCTTTGCTGCCCGGCCACATATCTTCGACCACAAGATCGTCGCCATTGGCATGGCTGTACTGGAAATTTGTGATCGAATCGACGCGGCTTGAATAGGGCGTTTTCCAACTTTCTTCAGTCAGCCAGCGTATGCCGTCAAGCGTTTTGGCGGAAAACACGTCGCCGCTTTTCGGGGCGATGACGTACATCAGGTTATCGTTCTTTGAATAGGTGTTCTCGAACTGGTCGAGCGCCCGCATTTGCGGGTTGTCCTTGCTGAAGAACACCCGACTATCAGGATTGCTGGTCAGCCTGCCCATGCCCATTGCCGCCACCACGACAACAACGATGCTGGTAGCCAGCACCAGCCACCGGTACCGTAC
>Ga0187833_10005450_pt1 | contig 12023 bp, 14 predicted proteins | sample ETNtaG_37_FD_167968 | JGI IMG/M metagenome (GOLD analysis project Ga0187833, IMG submission 167968) | Marine microbial and viral communities from oxygen minimum zone, Eastern Pacific Ocean - ETNP2014_SV_400_PacBio MetaG (Illumina Assembly) | ecosystem: Environmental > Aquatic > Marine > Hypoxic... | reverse complement strand
GTGTAATGTCTTATTAAAAAGGATGACCGTACGCCGTGTATATTATATTGTGGGTCGTATGCTAAACTACCAGCTGAACTGGTAAGTAACAAGAACCCTAGGATTTTCGTAATCGTCCTGTACATAATAACTTGATTGCGAAATTGTTGTCCTTCAATTGAATATATCTTCTTTGCTTTACCTTCGTATAGTAACTTGTCTTTAATATATTTCACTTTCCCCAACCTGCAAACCCTGCATCGGGGTTAGTATAAATTGAACTGTTCTTGTCATTTTCTCTGGCTTCAACACTAATAACCCATGCTCGTCCATTAGTTCGCTCACGCAACCAAGCATCTACCCACGTACAAATACGGAATGCTGTACCTTCCATGCCCGGGCCTTCCTCTTGTACTATTAACTTACACACGCCTGCATTGTGTAGTTCCTGAAATGTTGCCATCCATGGATCATCATGATCAATTACAAGTGTATGATCATAATTTTCATCTAACCAATGCTTTACTTCATCCAAGTCACCATAGTCAACAAGAAACCCTTCCTTTGTCATTGTCTGTGCACCAAATACAATATGAAAACTACGACTATAGCCGTGTATCAAATGACAATTTCCATCGTGCTTATGTTGTCTATGGGCACACGGAAAGTTATAAAAACTCTTTGTTGATGTAAACTCTGGTACGTCACTCATTAGTAACTGTTTTTTTTTCTTCATTCATTATTATATTATACAGTATTTTTGTAGTTTGTCAATTAACTCCAATACAATTTTGCATAAATTAAATCTTCACTACTATGAAATTGTATTGTACAAGGATCATATGCCATGCATTTATAATGTAACGGAGATATTTCGTTTTGCTTGGCCCATTTTTCAAATTTCTTAAATGTTTTAAATCCATCTCTACCATTTTTTGCTTTTAATACTAATTCTCCTTTACCCGGCAACCATGCATTTACATATTCAAATACTTCTATTGGTTGAGGTAAAATTCCACCAAATGCTTCTTTAACGGCATCCTTTCCGTATATTTCATGCATCATCGTCCGTGTTCGAATAAACTTGCCCAATTATAGAGTCCACCATTCTTCCCAAGGAAATACAATCCATACATCATCTTCTAGTTTGTTTATTTCTTTACTATAATATGTTACACCTTTAAACTCACTGGATGTATTTTCAACAATAACAGCAAATCTTACATTGTTCCCCCATACATGGTTCCATCGTTCGTCTGTTGGTAAACAATTATTTTGCCAATCATTTTGTAGATGAAGAAATGTTGCGCCACTATCGTTTATGTCATCTACAATAAGAATATTTTTTGATTGACTTAATCCAAATTCACTTGCAGAAAGATCATCTGTATCAAAGGTATGACCAAATGCATCTCGTGCCATTCTTACATTTGATTCTGTGCCAATGCCGCTCAAATCTTGTCTTAATCTGATATCTAAAGTATACATTGGAAGATTATAATAATGACTAATCAATTTGGCAGGGGTTAACCCTCCTCTAGTGATTCCTACTATATAATCGGGTTGCCATTTGTCTAAATTAATTTGCCTACATACATCATGTGTATGTGCAAGTAATTTCTTAAAACTCATATACGCTAATTTTGCCATTATCTCATCTCTTGCATTAACGTTAAAAATTCTTTCTTAAGTTCGGGATCATTCCTAAACGAGCCGCGCATTACAGATGTTGTCATATCAGATTCGTGTTCTTTAACTCCTCTGTGTGTCATACACATATGCTCTGCCCTTACTACAATAGCAACGCCATCTGCATTTGTTACTTCTTCTACAGCGTCTGCAATTTGCATTGTCATTTCTTCTTGTATTTGCGGACGCTCTGCAATCCAATGTATAAGACGATTGAACTTGCTTAATCCTATTACTTCCTTACCCGGAAACACACCCACGTATGCTTTGCCTACAATATTTTGGAAATGATGAGCACAAGTACTCCTAATAGAAACAGGACCAGTTATATACAATTGATCATAATTTGTAGCATTAGGAAATGTTGTTATTTTTGGTTGCTCTCTATACCTGCCACGAAATATTTCATGTACAAACATTTTGGCCATGCGTTTAGCAGTTTCTTGTGTGTTATGATCGTTTTCTGTATCAATGATAAGGCACTGTAGAAGTTCCTCCACTTTCATTTCTACATCGCGTTCTATCCAATATAGTTCACTTTCGTTTTGAATATATTTAGAGATGTTATCGTTGCAAAAGAATTTGCCGCCATCTTTGGCTATTCTTTTTCGTATAATAGTTTCTATTGCTTTCGGCATAATATATATTATACACTAGAAGAGATGGTATTGTAAAGTTTTTCACCATGAAAAAACTCTAGCAATTCATCTGTTAAATCGGGTAAACTGCCTAAGTATACAGGATAATTGTGCATTATGTCTGTTATAACAGAAACTAATTCCTTTTTATGTATTGTATAGTGTTCAAAACTTCTTGTCCAGTCTGAAGGATATTTGTATATTTCATTATACATTTCTGAATAACTTAATCTGTCTGGCACTAAAGGTATAGTATTTACTATTGCTCCTTCATAACAAGATATACCTAATGTTTCTTGTAAATTAGCAGAGAAAACCATTTTTGCAGTACCAAGTAGTTCGTGATATTCATCTTTAGTTAATTCTGAATCCTGACATACAATACATCTAAAAGGTAGTTCTTCAGCCAAGTCTCTAAAAATATCTATTTGCTTTTCTGGTGCAATGCGATGTGGAAAAAGTATTATGTTATGTTTTTCCATACCCTTAAATTGTTCTAGTATAGGCTCCATATACTCCATTGGCCATCCTGTACGTATAACTTTTCGATTTAATAAATTTCTATCCACTTGCCATTCTTCTGCTTTTAATAAATTTCTATTAAACATATCTATATGGAACTGTGTAGCAAAATAATTATGATCATATGTTTCAAACATACTTCTTTCTGCTGTTCTTACCCATGGAGCATCACCCACTAGCCGCCCTAAAAAGTCAGCCGGATCATATGAGCCAGCATGCCACATTCCTCCTATTTTAATTTTAATACCTAACAAGTCTGACATGTATTTTAATTGCAGTACAGTAGGATTCCATGCATCGGTATATAAAAAGTAGTCGCCATTTTTTATAGAGCCAATAGAAAACAAATATGCGATTTCTTGCATTTGCTGACTCTTATAAGAGTTTGTTCCAGCAAAATTTAAAAACGCACCCGGATCAGTGGTTTGAGGAACATCGCCTCCTGATATAACCCTGACATCGACATGCTTATGAAAGTCACCTCCTAGAGCATATCTTAATTGTTGGGGTAAATGCTTTTTCCACTGTGCAGTATAACGAGTGTCTACTGCTTCTATATCTACGACATAAACAGTCATGCAAATTCTCTTGTTTTATATTTCCTTTTCTTTTTGGGCGACCAGTTACTTTTATAAATGCCCACGTGGACTTTTATTTTTTTATTTGTTCTGTTTGGTTCTAATTGTATACCCACGTCAAACGTATAAGATACGTTTTCATTTCGTGTATATTCAATACCATATTTAACGATGTATCTATCTTTTATTAAATCACTCAAATATGAACGCATTAATCTATTAACTATGTCTGCTGTATTGTCTTCCCAAAGAAGACCATCATATGGTTCGGAGATCTTAATAAGATCATACTTTATATTTTGTAAGCCAATGGGTTTCATTTTATTATTCGGCGTCAAGGGTTACTGGATAGATACAATGACTACCGTTTTCGCCATCTTCTCCTACATCTATCCAAACTTCTCTATCAGGATATCTATTTGATATTTCCTCATAAAGTTCGTCGGCTATCATTTCACAAGACTTATAGTCTAGTTGTAATGTGCCTGAATACAAGTTTTCCATCCAACGTTTAAATTGAATAAATTCAATATCCCTGTCATCATGGAATACTTGTATTGTAACTTTAAAATGGAATGTATGACGATGCGGGTAACCTAAAAATGATACATCGTATTCATCACCAGTTGCTAGATTTGGATCATCTAATGCCGCCGGATATTTATGAATACCTTCCTTTTGAAAGGTAACCCAGATTAATCGTTTGGTGTCCATTTTATTCGTCTAATGTAACTTGATCTGCTTCAAACAATTTTTCAAATCGTTTACAGGTTTTATATATTTCCCATAATTTCCAATCAATTTGGCCCAATGTATTCATAATTGGTCCAATGGATGCTTCCAGTTCTTCTACGTCCATGTCTACATTTGAAGGTGGTGCGGACGATGTATCAGTTAGATTTATTTTTTTAACCATTATTATTCTCCTATATTGGTGTATCGCTTTTATACTGTTCCCAGTTTGTAAATTTGTCCAATGACTTTAGTTCGTGTATTCTATGTACCCATACACCAGGGTTTGTTGCATTAAAATCTGTATCATCTAATTTAAGGCATGCATTATAATTAAGACATTCTTCCATATATGGTATTTTAACAGATAGCATTAATATAAAATCGTTTTCGTCTTTAAATAATGATAACGTATCTAAAATATGTTGGTAAAATTTAATATCAATGTCGAGTGTTACGTGGAATTCTTCTTTTAGTAAACCTATTACTAAATATTCCCATTCTGTTATATCTGTTTCGTCTTTATATGTAAAACTTTGATTTGCTCCAAGATATATATGTGAACAGTTGTTTATATTTGCTAAATCTATTATATTTTGTATGTCATGCTTACCCGCAACAAATAATGTTGTCATACCATGTGCTGGCGTATGTTCTACTTCTACACCCACAAACATGATATCTTCTATATCAGAAGTACCGGTTATATACTCTCGTTTCACTTCTTATTTTTTTACTAAATTTGCTAGTCTGTCTTTAATTTGTGCTATTTCATCTTTAAGATGAAGTTTTTTAACTTTTTGTAATTTTATGTCTTCTTCATTACTATGTTTATTATACATGTCTTTTATTTCTTTGTCAAGGTTTCTGTGTGTTTCTACCAACTGATTATAATTATCTTCTACAATATCTATTAATGCAATTGTTTCATATGCCATTTATGTCTTCCTCTAATTTTTCTAATGCGTTATCCATTGCGCGATCTTCTCCTTCATGTATGCCATCAAAAGTTTCTGAATCACTACTATGGGTTACTTCATCCAAATCAAATAAACTGTTAAATGTACTTGCACTTGTTTTAAGTGTTTTCTTTTCATTAAAATTTGCTAAAAGACCTTCTGCCTTATCCAACAAGTCAAAAGGTGTTTCGGATTTAAATACATTGTTAATTAATTCTACCATGTATACGACATCACGTGGAGTCCAAACATCAAATTGTCCTTCTGCACTTTTGTTTTTAACTTTGCGCCATTCGTTGATATCTGGTTTATGTTGAACACATGCCGCATCTGCTAACGCATTTGCTCGTTGTACACTCTCCATGTGTTGATAAACATTGTGTGCCATATATAAGAAGTATGAAAAACTATCCCAAGATGTTTTTCCTTCCTTACCTAACTTATTAAGATCTCCAGGCTTATAATAACAAATATCTCCCATTGTCATTCTCTCTGCTATAGGAGAAGTCCAAGGAAACGGAATGTTACTGCCTGCTAATGTTTTTGAGTCTACAGCCTTATCCATAATATAACTAAACCTGTCATTCCTATGTACGTGCTGTGTGTATACCTGTCCATGTGCTGTTGCAATAAACGGGGATGCACAATCAAATGTAACCTTTATATCTTTATTTACTGTTTCTCGTAAATTTCGTTGGATTGAGGTTAAAATTACGGCCCATTCTAATTTGCTTGTACCCAAGTAATGAATAACATCTCTACCAGGCTCTAATAATTTGTCATCTCGTAATTTAATTAATCGTCGAAGAACAAGATCAACATCACGCATGTTATTGCCGCCCATTGCCCAGCCTTCAAACGGATAATGTTTTACAGCATCATACCAAATATCTGCTTCAGTATTATTACCACCTTGTAATACATTAAGGAATTTAGTTGCACCTAATCTATGCTTTAAGAAAAAGTTACAGTTGTGTATTGTACCTTCTAAACAATCTTTAAAACTAGTAAGTCCTGTGCGATTTCTGTTTACAGGATCTGCCGCCCATGCAGGAATATCCAATATCATTGAATAATCTGCTGTGTACTCTAACCAATTAAGAATTGCTAATCGTACTTTATCGGCTTTACCTATATAATTTGGGTCTCCTTCTTTCTCCCAGAAATGCGGCCAATCAAAATTTATTACGCCTTTACCAATTTGAAACCCACCACTGTCTCCAAGTATCCATGTGTTTTCTCTATCTCGTTCTTGCACCATAGATTCTTGTATAGTACTTTTGTCAATATCTAGTTGTGCATGACCTGCAGAATATAATGCATGGTCATATGTAAAGTAACCTTTTTCTTTGTTTAGAAAATTACAACCTTCTATTCCGTGTTCAAAGTCAGCAGGTATGCGGTCATGCGGAACGTATTCCCCATAACGTTGTTTTGAAACAAAGGTATTATAGAAACCAGAGATGCTTGGTAAAAAAATAGCGTAATCTCTATTTCTTTTACTAAGGTTTATTGTTTGCATTTATCTTGCTAATGCAGGTAAGATATAATTATAAGCACCAATACCACTATCTATTACGATTTGTAGTGCTCCTTGATCCGATATTTGTACAACACAAACACCACTCATGCCTAATTTAAGAATACTTAAAACTTGATTAAGAGGCCAACTCCAACCTTCAGTTAAGTCACCTTCTACGTTATTAGCAAACACTCTGCGTCCAGTATGACTTGCGCCAGCACCTGCACCAATAAGAATAATCAAATCATTCCCTTCTGTTTTAACTTTAAACGTAGGATCTATTGCGGCATATATAGATGCAACCATTGTTAATTCTCCTACTTTTTGTTTTGTAGGTTGAAAAGTAACATTCCAATTTGCACCTTTAAATACTGCTGTTTTTAATTGTTGTTCTACTATTTGTTTACTCATAAAACGATATGTATCTGTATTACCATTTGTATCTTCAAATAATAGATTTTCGGGTTGTTCCTCTCCATTGCGATCACGCCTAACTACTTTTATAGTTGCATTATCTTCTTTATAATTTGGTAAATGTGATATACCATTAAGAAAACTTAAATTACCCATACCAAATTCACCCATTAAGTCGGGTACTTGTGTATGTAATTTTGCATTAAGAATAACTGTTCTATCAGTATCCATTGCGTCTATTCGCGTTTCTTCGTCAGTGCCTGTAACTTTAACACTTTCAATAAACCCCAGTCCTGCTGTATGTTTGACAACATCTAAAACAACATCTTTCATCTTAATCTCCATAATGTATATTATAACACCTATTCTACGCCCAGTCAAATAATTTATCAAATGTTTCGTTGGTTTTACTTTTACGTAAATCCCACTTTAATACACCCAACAAATTGTCTATTTTTTTGTCTACAATTGAATTTTCCATTGCAGTATCGTCAAATGGAAGTTCTTTATACCAACTTGGTATACGTAACTCATCTATAGGATATGCTACACTAGTCATATTCATTGGATTATTTCGTAACTTACAAACGATAGTTTTCATACCATCTACAATTTCTAAACTATAGCGGTCTGAATACATTTTACGTAACCTGTTCCAATTAATGGCAGCCATAGCATGTCCTATACCACATCGCCCAGTTTTCTCATATACTTTAGTATGCCTTGTTAAATTGTTAACACGTTTAGGTGTGCCTTTTTCCCAATTTGGTTTGTTTCTAAAGTCGTTACGAAACTCTTGTATCTTACCTATAATATTTTCTTCTGTTTCATTTGTCAATGTCATTAACAATAATTCACTAAGAAAGTCTTGCATATATGCTGGAGTATCGGATCTTTTAAGATCTAAACCCATTGCTTTTATTTTTCCAGGCTCGCCCACATCTACTCTGTTACCTTCTAGATCATATACTAATACAGCATATCTTTTTTTAGTAATGAATATACCTGCTGAACTAATAGTTTCTTTACTTGCTGAAATAAGTTTACCTTGATCTCTTGGTACATTAAATGCTTTTGACATGAAAGACGGGAATGTAGTATTTGCTTCATTACATATTACATCATATAATTCTATTGCTTTTTCTTTATTCCATTCAAGTTTACCTTCTTTAATATCGTTTTCAAATACAGGGTATGCTGAAAAATAACAACTATCTGTATCTCCATATATAATTGTTTCACCTACATGATCATACTCGCCAGTTAATATTTTGTTTATTTCTGCACTCATATGTCGCACTATATTACGACCACACAATGTTGTAGATTGTCCCAAACGTTGATCAAAGAACCGCGAACCAGGATTTAATAATGCACCATATAAACTATTCAAGTTAATTTTTTTAACTAATTGTCGCTTATCCCAAAACTCATACTCTATATTATTTTTATGCTGTAGTGCTTGTTTTGCTTTACGTTGAAGTTCTGTACGTTCTTTATACCAACGTTCTAATAATCCAGGAATAACTCCCCTCTTGTCATATTTAAATATAGTACCATTAGCTGTTATCATCCATTTATGTTCGCCATGGAATACCATATCATATATTTGTGCACCAGTGGCTTCTAATGTACTTTTATCTTCGAAGTCTAGATTCAGAATAACATTGGTATCCTTTTCCATAACTAAATCATATTCTGGACTAGAGAATTTACCTTCCCATGCTTCAGCAATTTTATAGTTATGACTTTCTAATAATTCTCTTGTTAATGTTTGTCTAACTTGTCCTACAATAGTTTCTGGACTCATGTTAAGACTACGTAAGATGGATGGATACAGACTGCTTATATCAATTGATCCAATCCATTGGTGCATTCCTTTTTTAGGAAAAGCAACATACGCACCGGCAGCTGTTGTTGTATCCTTTTCATGTATTTTATCAGGAACAATTAAGTTTTGTGTATGTGCTTCGTTTATTATTCCTTGGTCAGTAACTGCTACTGCGCCCATCGTAGTTTGTATTAGCACTGTATTAGCGTGTGCTAACACATTAGACAAGTCTATGAACTGTAACTTGTCATCGAACTTTTTAAGCAGTACACAGTCTTGTCTGTTATATTCTATAAACTTTTCAAAATCATTCTTAAACAGTTGATCTAGTGTTCCATCATATGCAATTTTACGTTCACCTAATTCATATTCTCCTATTGCATCTAATGAATATGAATGCATTTCATGATATGTATATTTTCTATACAGTTCTAAATAGTCAAGATGAATGCGACCTTTTAAGTCAAAACTTTCTTGTTCCTTTCCATACTTTTCATATTCACGTTTCTTAGGTCGTTGACCCCATAAACAAAACTCGCGTGTTCGTTGTTTGCCTAATACACGAGCAGTACGATTAACCATATATGGTATATCAAATCCTTCTGAGTTCCAGCCACTCAATACATCTGCATCATCTATTAATGATAAAAACGTTTCTAATAGTTCTTCTTCATTGTGACACAAGATAGTATCATTGAACTTGTCTACAATATCCTGCCCTTCGAACGTTGTTAATGTATTTGGTTTAATACAAAGAGTTATTAACTTATCTATCCAACTTAGGTATAATGATATAGCATTAACGGGTGCAAATGCATCTGCAGGATCAGCAAATCCTTTATTAGTATCAAAGTCTACTTCAATATCAAAAAAGCATTTGTGTAACGTGGGTGCTTCACCATCTCTATAATTTTCACTAAGACATTTGAAAATAGGATTTATATCCGATTCATATAATTTCTTATGTTTGTATAACTTTTTTTCTCTATTGAAATGCTTACCCGTAGTCGTGCTAACGCGACTTAAAGGATCTCCATATATGGAGGTGAATTTACCTCCGCGGTCAAGATAGTAAAAAACATATTGAGCAGAGAATTTACGGAAATTTCTCTTTCCGCCTATTCTCTCGACAACGTGGATTGTATCGTGATCCCTATCAAAAAGAGCATCAACGTACATTGTATAATATTAAAATGTTCTACCGACAGTTTCTAGGATTTCTTCTAACTCACTAAACTCGTTGCGATGGCGTTGTAACTCACCTTTGTATGCAACACGTATTGCTTTATTAAGAACAGAAGGCTTAATATCTAATTCTTCTGCTACTGCTTTGACAATGTCTCGCAGTCCTTCTTGAAGATATGATATTTCTTGGGTAACTTGTATACCCTCGTTAATTATTTGTTTTAGTCGTTCTTGTTCTTGTGGTGTATGAGCCATATTTTGCTCCTATGGTTATTATATTGTCTATTAAGTTTAAAGCATATTGACAGAAATGTCAAGTGTTTTTCAAAAAAAGTGGGCCCCCTACGCCTAGCGTGGATGCAGAGGACATTAACGGCGGCTATGTCCTCTCTAGCGTAGGGAGACCCGTGTTCTATCTATATTCTTCAGCCGATGGAGTTTCATCATGCGCGGTTCTTGGACCTAAGAACATTTTTCCAACAATGCTTTCTACTTCGTCCCATGATTTTAATGCCGCGTCCGTAACCTTATTACCGTCAGCATCTTCAATTTTCCAAGTACCATTACCTATATCAGTGACTGTAGCAAAATGACCACTTGTATTTGGTTCTTTGAAGTAAAAGTATTGCGATTTCGGACCGCCGCGGCCAACTGACCAAACATCACGGAAAGTATCATCTGGACTCTTCGCAATCTCGTCATTCGTTATACCCAAGTTTTGCCAATCACCAGTCATTTTATTTTCCCTTTTAAACTTTTTTAGAGCTTCTTTTTCATTTTCTGCCCAGACATGGTTTGGGCCATCCTTTTCACCCGTTTTTGGGTTGTCTAGTAATGCCGAAAAACCGGGTTTTTCCCACCTTTTTGCTTTATTTCCTTTAACCAGAAATCTATCATTATCATAAGCATCACCCTCATCAAGTTCAACTTCTTCTACTAGTGGTAAGCCTGCTAGTTCTCGTAATTTTGTTAAATCTGTACTTTCCCCTACATCATCCCAACCACGCGGATCAATATTAGGCCCCTCGCCATACTGAGTTTCATCATCTACACCGATACCTACTGCTGACATATTTTCAACAGTGTCTACTACCCGTATTAGAAAATCTCTAACATCAGCTGGATCAGGATCATCATCCATTGTCATGGGAGTGTCATCTTCCGAAAACCACCCTTCAAGGTTTGGATGTTTTGGCATTTCTTTTTGCATTTTATATAGAGCTTGATCAACATCGCCGCTTGACATAATTAGATCTTCATGACCTACCATTAAAACATCTACCCATTCGTCTATGCTACCACTAATTGCATCGGCATATCGGCCTGATAACAAGTCATTTTTAATTTCGTTACGAGTTGTTGCATCTTCTTTTAGTGGTAAGCCTGCTAGTTTTCGAAGTTTTGTCAACTCCACACTTTCCCCATACGTTTTTATTCTTCTTGGTGGATGGTGATCACCTACCCTTCGGTATGGATCCGGGTGACCTTCATCTCGTAATCGGTTTATTTCAGCTTGCTTTATCATCTCAGGATCTTTTGGCCCGCCTTTCATATATGTTGAACCATCTGGAGTGTGAACAATCCCATAAGCAGGATCATAAAAATCATGTGTCCTATTAGGATCTTTTGGTCCGCCTTTCATATATGTTGAACCATCTGGCTTGGTAACAATCCCATAAGCAGAATCCACAAAATCTGGGTAATTATCGCGATCAGGATCGTTAGGCCCTTTTCTCACATACATTCCACCATCAGGTTTTAAACATACCGGCCAAGCTGGATCACATCTTTCACCACGTTCCTTTTTCGCGGTCTCAATGTCCGCATACTTTTGTCCATCAGAAGATAATGGTTTTGATTTTGGTCTTTTCCCATCAGGCCAAAATATATCATACGCCTTAGGATCCCTATGAAATATATTATGGGCTTCTTGTAAACCTTCCTCAATTTGCCCTGCACTTTCCCCCCTTATTT
>Ga0187833_10005449_pt1 | contig 12024 bp, 10 predicted proteins | sample ETNtaG_37_FD_167968 | JGI IMG/M metagenome (GOLD analysis project Ga0187833, IMG submission 167968) | Marine microbial and viral communities from oxygen minimum zone, Eastern Pacific Ocean - ETNP2014_SV_400_PacBio MetaG (Illumina Assembly) | ecosystem: Environmental > Aquatic > Marine > Hypoxic... | reverse complement strand
AACAGAAAGCGACATAGTGCTGTTCTGCGGCATTTCGGGCGACACCAACCCTGTGCATCTCGACCGCGAATACGCCTCGCGTACGCGCTTCCGCGGCCCCATCGCACACGGTATGCTCTCGGCCTCTCTGATCTCGACAGTGCTCGGCACGAAGCTGCCTGGCCCCGGCGTCATTTACGTCAGCCAGAACTGCCGCTTCTGCGCGCCGGTGCGTGCCGGCGACACGGTGGTCGCACGCGCTACGATCACTAACCTCGACGTTGATAAATGCTTCGCCCGTTTGGAGACAACCTGCAGCGTCGGCCCGAAAGTGGTGATCGACGGCGAAGCCGTCGTCATGGTGCCAAGCCGGGCCGCATAAGACGCTTTCATTCCGTGTGCGCCACCTGCTTACCATCGATTTAAGGCACCCGAAGCGAAACCTAATCAACTCCCAATGTATTCGTCACACCCGCTTGCCCAGGCTTCGCATTTGCGGTAAAGCGCGCGGGCCATGCGGATTTGCCGACAATATGGGCGAGTTCCGCCGGCGGCGCGCGGCGCAGCGGTCGCGCTCGGGAATTTCGACGGCGTTCACTTGGGCCATCGCGGCGTTATCGGCCGCGCCGCCAACGTGGCGCGCGACGAGGGCCTGCCGCTCGGTGTGATGTCGTTTGAGCCCCACCCGGCGACGGTGTTGCGCGCCGACAGCGCGCCTTCGCGCCTGACCCCCTTTCGCGCTAAGACCCGGCGTTTGCGCGAATGCGGTGTCGACTGGTTCTTCTGCATGCGTTTTACGCGCGCTTTTGCCGAGATGAGCGTCGAGGCTTTCGTGGACGACGTGCTGGTCGATGGACTCGGCGTCAAGCACGTAACCATCGGCCACGACTATCGTTTCGGCCGCCACCGCACGGGCGACCACCAGTTGCTGGAAGAGGCCGGTGCGGCGCGAGGCTTCGGCGTCACCAGCGTTGCCGCCATCGGCAACGCAGGCGAAGTCTATTCCTCGACCCGCGTGCGGCAATATCTGCAGCGCGGCGAGCCGCGGTTGGCGGCGGCGGTGCTCGGCCGCCCCTGGGAGGTTGAGGCGCGGGTAGGGCACGGCGACGCGCGCGGACGCGACCTCGGCTACCCGACCGCTAACCTCCGCCTCGACGAGCATGTTGAGCCCGCCTTCGGCATCTATGCTGTCTGGGTCGGCATCGTCGAGGGCAGCGAGACGCATTGGTATCCCGCCGTGGCAAGCTGTGGTGTGCGCCCCACCTTCGGCGGCAAGACCGTGTTGCTGGAAGTGCACGTCTTTGACTACCAGGGGGATCTTTACGGCAAATATCTGCGCGTCGCCTTCGTTAATTGGATTCGTCCGGAAGAAAAATTTGACGATGTTGACGATCTGGTGCGCCGCATGGACGAGGACTGCTATAACGCGCGCTTCATGCTGGCGGGTTCGACGCCGCCGCCCGACAAGGGCCGCACCGCTTTCAATCCGTGAGGATACCGTGACCCGGAACTACAAGAGCACCTTGTTTTTGCCGCGCACCGACTTTCCCATGAAAGCCAACCTGCCCAAGCGCGAGCCCGACATACTGGCACGCTGGCAACGCATCAACCTCTGGGCCAAGCTGCGCGAAAGCGCGCGCGGACGCGAGAAGTTTATCCTGCATGATGGCCCGCCCTATGCGAACGGGCCGATACACATGGGGACGGCGCTTAACAAGATCCTCAAGGACGTGGTCAATCGTACGCGCCAGATGAGCGGCCTCGATTCCCACTACATCCCAGGCTGGGACTGTCACGGCCTACCCATCGAGTGGCAAATCGAGCAAGACTACCGCAAACAGGGCAAGAACAAGGATGAGGTGCCGGTCCAGCAGTTCCGCCGCGAATGCCGCGCCTATGCCGAGAAGTGGATTGGCACCCAGATGGAGGAGTTCATTCGCCTCGGCGTGCTCGCCGACTGGGGCCGCCGCTACCTCACCATGTCTTACAAGGCCGAGGCGCAGATCGTACGCGAGCTCGGCAAGTTTCTGCTCAATGGTGGGCTGTACAAGGGCGCTAAGCCGGTGATGTGGTCGCCGGTCGAGAAGACCGCGCTGGCCGAGGCCGAGGTCGAGTATCACGATGTCACTTCACCGGCAATCTTCGTGCGCTTTCCCGTGACCGAGGTAGGCATGCCCGCGATCGCGGGTGCCGATATCGTGATCTGGACGACAACGCCCTGGACTATGCCCGGCAACCGGGCCATCGCCTATGGCGACGATGTGGAATACGCCGTCTATGAGGTGGCGGAGGTGCAAGACGGCGCCCGGGCTAAGCCCGGAGATCGCATTGTGCTGGCCACGGCGCTGGAGAGCGCGGTAGCTGAGAAGGCGAAACTGCACCTCCAGCGCAAGGACGCTTTCGCCGGCCATGCGCTCGCCGGCACGCGGGCACGCCATCCACTGGCGGGCGAGCACTATACTTTCGACGTGCCGCTTCTGCCGGCTGACTTCGTTGCCATAGATCAAGGCTCGGGTTTTGTCCATATCGCCCCCGGCCACGGCGCTGACGATTACGAGCTTGGCCGGGTGCATGACATTCCCGCGCCATCGACGGTGGACGATGACGGTTGCTTTCTCGACAGCGTGCCGCTGTTCGCCGGCAAGCATGTCTACAAGGTCAATCCGGAGATCATCGCCACGCTGGCCGACTATGGAACCTTGCTCGGCGCGGAATCCTACCTCCACTCCTATCCCCATAGCTGGCGCTCCAAGAAGCCGGTGATCTTCCGCAACACGCCGCAGTGGTTCATCAGCATGGAGACCAACGACTTGCGCGAGGTGGCGCTAACCGCGATCGACGAGACGCACTGGGTGCCGGCGGCAGGTCAGAACCGCATCCGCGCGATGATCGAGACGCGGCCCGACTGGTGCGTCTCGCGCCAGCGCGAATGGGGCGTACCGATTACGGTCTTCGTGCACAAGGAGACGGGCGAGCCCCTGCGCGACGGCGAGGTCATCAAGCGCGTTGCGGCGGCGGTGGAAGAAGCGGGCGCCGACGTCTGGTTTACCGCCGACCCCGCCCAGTTCCTGGGCCCCGATCGCGACCCGGCAGACTACGAGATGGTGAACGACATTCTCGATGTTTGGTTCGATTCGGGCTCAACCCATAGCTTCGTACTCAGAGGTGACGAGACTCAACGCTGGCCGGCCGACCTCTATCTCGAAGGCTCGGATCAGCACCGCGGCTGGTTCCATTCCTCGCTGCTCGAATCCTGCGGTACCCGTGGCCGCGCGCCTTACAACGCGGTGCTGACCCATGGCTTCGTGCTCGACGCGGATGGCCGCAAGATGTCGAAGTCGCTCGGCAACGTGGTGGCGCCGCAGCAGCTCATTGCCAACAATGGCGCCGATATTCTGAGGCTCTGGTCGGTGCTCAGCGTCTACACCGAAGACCTGCGTATCGGGCCTGAGATCGTCAAGGGTCTGGTCGATTCCTATCGCCGTTTGCGCAACACGCTACGCTACCTACTCGGTAATCTCGCCGGCTTTGAGGGGAGCGAGCGTGCCGCGCCGGCCGATATGCCGGAGCTGGAGCGCTGGGTGCTGCACCGCCTGGTGGAGCTTGACGCGCTACGGGTAGAGGCCTTCAAGGATTACGAGTTCCACCGCTTTTACGCGGCGCTACACACCTTCTGCGGTAACGAGCTATCGGCCTTCTATTTCGACGTTCGCAAGGACTCACTCTATTGCGACGGCATCGGCAATGTTCGGCGCCGGGCCGCACGCACGGTGCTCGACATCGTCTTCAAGCATCTGGTGATCTGGCTTGCTCCGGCGTGCGCCTTCACGGCGGAGGAGGCATGGTTATCTCGCTATCCATCCGATGACGACAGTGTCCATCTGCGTACCTTTCCGGAGACGCCTGAGGCCTGGCGCGACGACGCGCTGGCCGAGCGTTGGCAGCGCCTGCGCGCGATCCGCCGTGTGGTCACCGGTGCGCTTGAGGTCGAGCGCCGCGAGAAGCGCATCGGGTCCAGCCTGCAAGCCCATCCCGTCGTGCATGTTGGCGAGGTCGATGCGGCTCTACTGGCGGACGTCGATCTTGCCGAGCTTGCCATCACCTCGCAGATCACGGTGACCACGGATGCTGTACCGGCCGATGTTTTCACCATGGCAGAGGAGCCCGGTATTGCAGTCGTGGTCGGCGCGGCCGACGGCGATAAGTGTGAGCGTTGTTGGCGCCAGCTTCACGAGGTCTCGTCCGAGACTGGGCTGTGCGGGCGTTGCGACTCGGTGGTCGCGGTGGCGGCGTGAGCTGGAGTTTGGCCTATCTGGCGCTCGGCCTGGCTTTCGCCTTTGTCGTTGCTGTGCTCGATCAGATATCGAAACTAGTCACGCTTGGCGTCTTGCCCGAGCCTGGCATGCTCATCGTGGTGACTGGGTTCTTCAACTTGGTGCACGTGCGGAATACGGGCGTCAGCTTCGGCCTCTTCCAATCGGTTCCGGTGTGGTTAATTGCCACCATCGCGATCGCCATTGCGGCAGGTCTCTGCATATGGATGACGCAGGCCGAGTCGCGCCTGGTGGCGGCCTCGCTGGGGCTCGCCGTGGGTGGCGCCATCGGCAACGTCATCGACCGCGTGCGCCTCGGCTGGGTCTTCGACTTCCTCGACTTTCACGCTCTCGGCGAGCACTGGCCCGCCTTCAATCTTGCCGATTCCGCTATCACCCTCGGAGTGATCGGTCTGCTGGCGACAAGTTTGATCCCGCGGCTCGGTAACGATAAGCTGTCAGGATCATGACAAAGCATCTCAGAACTGCGCGTTTCGTGTCCGTGGCTGCCATGGCGTTGGTGGCACTTGGCGGCTGCGGGGATAGCATCAAGGAGCAGTTCGGCTTCGGTCGTCAAGTACCCGACGAGTACCAGGTTGTCGAGGCGCAGCCGCTCGCCTTGCCGCCCGACTTTCACCTACGCCCGCCGGCTCCCGGCGCGCCGCGTCCGCAGGAGCAGGATGTGCGTCAACAGGCAGAGAAGATCATTCTCGGCCCCAATGCCGAGCGCACATCGGTCGGCGGTGCGCCGCCGCCGCGCAGCCCGGGTGAACTGGCGTTACTCAACATGGCCGGTGCCAACGAGGCCGATCCCGGAATCCGGCAGCTTATCAACCGGGAAAACTCCGTGCTTGCCGCTGACGATGAGGGATGGGTAAACGAACTGATGATTTGGCAGCAGGACGAGGAGGAAGGCTTGGCACTCGACCCGGTTGCTGAGGCCCAGCGTCTGCGGGAGAATGCGGCGGCGGGCCGGGCTCCGACCTATGGCGACACGCCGGTCATCATGCGCCGCGAGCAGGCGCCGCTCGAAGACCTGCTGAGCTCGTTCTAATCTGATCACGCTGGCAAGGCGCTGAGATCGGATGATGCGGACGCGACTCATTGCGGCCTGTCTTGCGTTCGCCTTCGGTCTGACACCGATGGCAGAGGCCGCGCCGGGCAAGACCTTCGGCGCCGAGACCTTCTTCCTTGATAATGGCATGCAGGTGGTGGTGATTGCCAATCACCGCGCGCCCGTGGTGCACCATGCGATTTGGTACAAGATCGGCGCTGCTGACGAGCCACCGCGCGCCTCCGGCATTGCGCATATGCTCGAACACATGATGTTCAAAGGCACGCCAAGCGTGCCTGATGGTGACTTCTCACGTGTCGTCGCACGCAACGGCGGCAACGACAATGCCTTCACCAATCACGACTACACCGGCTATTTCCAAAATATTGCCGTCGACCGCCTGGCGGTGGTGATGGAGATGGAGGCCGACCGCATGGTCAACTTGGTCTTCGAGGATACCGACTTCGAGACCGAGCGCGACGTAGTGTTGGAGGAGCGGCGCATGCGCACGGACAATCGCGCCAACGCCCAGTTCGGCGAGCAGATGGCTGCGGCGCAATTCCTTTCCCATCCCTATGGTACGCCGGTCATCGGCTGGGAGCACGAGATCCGCGCCTTAACCCGTGAGGATGCGCTGGCTTTCTATCGGCGCCATTACTTACCCGGTAACGCCATTCTGATCGTTGCCGGCGACGTTACGGTCGAGGAATTGCGGCCGTTGGCCGAGTACACCTATGGCCGCGTTCTCGCGCAACCTGTCGCCGAGCGTGTACGTCCCTTGGAGCCGCCGCAGCGCGCCGCAAGGCGCTTAATGATGGAGGATGAGCGGGTGGCGGTGCCAGAATGGATGCGCAGCTATCTCAGCCCCAGCTATCACGATGACCCAGACGGAATTGCCGTAGCACTCGACGTGCTCTCGGAGGTGCTTGGCGGCAGCACTACCAGCCGCCTGTACCAGTCGCTGGTGGTAGAGCAGCAGCTCGCCAACAATGCCGGCGCCTATTACCAGGGCACCACGCTCGATCGCTCACGCTTCGGTGTCTATGCGCGCCCCGCACTCGGTGTGACCATGGAAGCGGTCGAGGCGGCATTCGACGCAGAACTCGATCACCTGCTGCAAGATGGCGTCGGCGAGGAGGAGCTAACGCGGGCCAAGTTTGGCATTCGCTCGCTTGCGGTCTACTCGCGCGATAGCCTGTCGTCGTTGGCGCGTATCTTCGGCGTGGCGCTGACCGCGGGGCTTACCGTGGAGCAGGTTGAGAACTGGCCTGACGTGGTGGAAGCGGTAACCTCAGAGGATGTGCTCAAAGCGGCGCGGGCGGTGCTGCGGCCCGAGGCTTCGGTCACGGGCGTATTGCTGCCAAGCGGCGACAGGCAAGGCTCGTGATGCCGCGTATCCTTCTGGCTGCGCTCGCCCTTATGCTCGTGGCGCTGCGTCCTGCCGCTGCGGTGGAGGTCCAGCGCGTGGTTAGCCCTGGCGGCATCGAAGCCTGGCTGGTCGAGGAGCACACCGTACCCATCGTCAGCCTGCGCTTCGTCTTTCGTGGCGGCAGCGCGCTCGATCCCGACGGCAAGGAAGGTCTCGCCGAGCTGGCCTCGGGCCTGCTCAACGAGGGTGCCGGCGAGATGGATGCACTCGCCTTCCAGAAGGCCCTTGACGACAGCGTCGTGCGCATGGGCTTTAAGGCCGGCATTGACAAGTTCGGCGGCAGCCTCGCCACCCTGACCGAAACCGGTGACGCTGCCTATCACCTGTTGGCTATGGCTCTAAACGAGCCGCGCTTCGATGTGGATGCGCTCGAGCGGGTGCGCGCGCAAGTCATTGCCGGGCTTGAACGTGCGGCCCGAGATGGCAACGAGGTGGCGCGACAACAATGGTATGTCACGGCCTTCGCCGGTCATCCCTATGCCCGTCCGCCGGGTGGCACTATTGCCGGTGTCGAGGCCATAACCCGCGACGATTTACTTGCCTTCATCCGTGATAGATTCGGGCGCGACGTCTTGATAATTGGTGTTGCCGGCGATATCAACGCGGAAGATTTGGGGCGCATGCTTGACCTCGTTTTCGCGGATTTGCCGGGAGAGGCGCGACCCGGCGATATTCCCGAGACCTCTCCCGGGGCCGGTGGCATGGTACTTGTGAAGCGATTGCCGCAGCCGCAAAGCGCATTGCTGATGGGACAGGTCGGGCTCAAGCGCGCCGACCCACGCTACTACACCGCCTATGTCATGAATCACATATTCGGCGGCGGCGGTTTCTCGAGCCGACTGAACATGGAAGTGCGCGAAAAGCGTGGGCTGGCTTACGGGATTTTCAGCTATCTCGTGCCGTTAGATCACGCCGCTTCCTTCATGATCGGCACGGCGACGCAGAATGCGCGTGTCTTGGAAACTCTGAGTGTGGTCCGGGACGAAGTGACCCGCCTGCACGATGAGGGGGTCAGCGAGGAAGAACTGACTGACGCCAAGACCTATCTCACGGGTTCGTTTCCGCTCAGGCTCGATAGTAACGGCGAGATCGCGTCCATACTTGTGGGCATGCAGGTCGCCGAGCTTGGCATCGACTATCTGGACCGCCGTAACGGTCTTATCGAGGCGGTGACCAGAGAGGATATCGCGGCGCTCGCTGCCGAGCTGTTAGACCCCGATGGCTTCGCGGTGGTCGTAGTGGGCGAGCCCGAGGGCATTGACGCCACGTCCCAATAGGGGACTCGGGTGAGAGACAATGTGGGGCTGATACTTGCCACGCGTGCCTATCTGACACCGAATCTAGAAGGCGTGATCGGATGTCGCCTTGGGCCGTCGGCTGAACTTCCTCGCCCTTAATGAGGACTGTAACCGCGTCGTCAGCGCGATACGGCGCGTCTCTATGCTCATGGCTCCTGGCCAGTCTGGGCGCGATTTCGCAGCAGGTGGTCGGCGAGCACGCAGGCCATCATAGCTTCGCCGACGGGCACGGCGCGGATACCAACGCAAGGGTCGTGGCGACCCTTGGTGATTATGTTAATCTCATTGCCGTACACATCAATGCTACGACGGGGAATTGTGATAGAGCTCGTCGGCTTAACCGCAAAGCGCACCACCACCTTCTGGCCGCTAGAGATGCCGCCGAGCACGCCGCCGGCATTATTGGAGAGAAACTTTGGGGTATGTGCGTTCTGGCCAGCGCGCATCTCGTCGGCGCTGTCGATGCCGTTCTGCGCTGCCGCGGCGAAGCCTTTACCGATCTCGACGCCCTTTACCGCGTTGATGCTCATCATCGCCTTGGCAAGGTCGGCATCGAGCTTGTCGTAGACCGGCTCACCGAGGCCCGCGGGCACGCCTTCGGCGACTACCTCTATCACCGCGCCAGTGGAGTTGCCGTCTTTGCGCAAGGCGTCGAGTGTACCCTCCCAAACCGTCGCCGTCTTGGCGTCGGGGCACCAGAACGGATTGCGTTCGATCTCGTCCCAGTCCCAGCGATCGCGATGGATGGCTTCACCACCCATCTCGACGAGCGCACCGCGGATACGGATGCGCTCGCCCAGCACCTTGCGGGCAACAGCGCCGGCGGCGACACGCATGGCGGTCTCGCGGGCACTGGCCCGGCCGCCGCCGCGATAGTCGCGGATACCGTATTTGCGCCAATAGGTGAAATCCGCATGGGCTGGGCGAAACTGCTCGGCGATGTTGCCGTAATCTCCGCTACGCTGGTCCACGTTCTCGATAACGAGCGCCAGCGGCGTTCCCGTGGTCTGGCCTTCGAAGACACCGGAGACGATGCGTATTTCATCCGGCTCGCGGCGCTGGCTGGTCTGGCGCGACTGGCCCGGGCGGCGGCGGTCCAGATAGTACTGGATGTTCGCCTCCGAGAGCGGCAATCGCGGCGGCACGCCATCGATGACGCAGCCAATGGCAAAACCGTGGCTTTCGCCCCAGGTGGTGAAGCGGAAGCTTTTACCAAAGCTGTTGCCTGGCATAACTGTTGTTAGACGATCGAGATGTCGGGCGCATCCACGGCCTTCATGCCGACGACATGATAGCCGGAATCGACATGCAACACTTCGCCGGTGACGCCCGAACCAAGATCGCTGAGCAGGAACAGCGCGGCGCCGCCGACATCGTCGATGGTGATATTGCGCTTGAGCGGCGCGTTGTACTCGTTCCACTTGAGAATATAACGGAAGTCGCCGATGCCGCTGGCGGCGAGCGTCTTGATGGGGCCGGCCGAGATCGCATTGACGCGGATGCCGCGGCCACCGAGATCGACCGCGAGATAGCGCACGCTGGCTTCCAGCGCCGCCTTGGCTACGCCCATGACGTTGTAGTGCGGCATCACCCGCTCGGCCCCGGCATAGGTAAGCGTGATCAGGCTGCCGCCCTCGTTCAGCAGTGCGCCGGCGCGCCGGCAGATGGAGGTGAACGAATAGCAGGAGATATCTAAGGTATTGAGGAAGTTCTCCCGAGAGGTATCGAGATACTGCCCCTTGAGCTCTTCCTTGTCGGAATAGGCGATGGCGTGGATCACGAAGTCGAGACCACCCCAGTGGTCGGCAACCGCGGCGAAGGTGGTTTCGACGCTGCTCTCATCCGTCACGTCGCAGGGTAAGACCAGTGACGAGCCGACCGATTCGGCCAGCGGTCGCACCCGCTTCTCCAGGGTTTCGCCCTGATAGGTAAAGGCGAGTTCCGCCCCATGGGCATTGGCCGCGCGGGCAATTCCCCAAGCCAGCGAGCGGTCGTTGGCCACGCCCATCACTAGGCCCTTACGGGCGGCGAGTAGGCCGGTTCGGGTCTCCGCGATATGCGGTGTCGGGAAGGTCATGGTTGGTCCGACCAGATGTTGCTGCTGAATCTCACTGGGTCCCCAATGGCGCATACGCAGCCTACAACATGGTACGGCAGCAGAAAACCCATACGGTACAGCGCCTAAGGCGCGCGTCCGAACCAGTCGGTGAAGGAGAAGCCGAGCTCGCCGCTGGCCGCCGCCGGTACCGCGAGTGCGGGGTCCGATGCCGGCGGCGGCTCGACGGCGGTAGCCACGGGCTCGACCTCGGCCACAGCCAACGGTTCGCCTCCGATAGTCAGTACCGCCGGGGCCAGACGAGGATCGGCGAGCGGCTCGACGCCGAGACGGTAGTCACCGGGATCACCCGCCTCGTAAGTGCTCTCGATGCGCGCTGTCGTTGTCGCTTCGACTGCCGCGGCCGAGGTCGAGACCGTATCGGTCTCCTCGTCCTGCTGCGCTACGGCTGATGGTGTGCATAGCAAAGCTGTGATCATGCTTATGGTCAAGAGCCGCCGGGCGCCCATCATCGTCTCCCTATCCATTATCAGGCATGGTAGCGGGGACGGCGCGACTGGGCAATGGTTCGTGCTCAGCGCACCGTGTAGGAGTGGTCGCGCGACCACGCTTCAACCAGCTTGGCAAGCTCCGCATCGGGCTCGCGCGGCAGCATTACCTTGAGGCGCACGAGTTGGTCCCCACGCTTGCCGCCACTGATGGAAATGCCCTTGCCGCGCAGGCGCAGCGTGTCGCCGGTATTGGCGCTGGCCGGGACGTGCATGGCGACCGTACCGTCGAGGGTGGGCACGTCAATCTTGGCGCCGAGTACGGCCTCGCCGAGCGTGATTCCAAGATCCATGCGCACGTGCTCGCCGTCGCGGGTGAATTTTGGGTGCGGCTCAATCTCCACCCGAATCAGGACATCACCAGCGCTGGCCGGGCCCTTCTGGCCCTGGCCTTTCAGACGAATCGTCTGGCCGTCGGTCATGCCCTCGGGAATAGCAACATCGAAGGAGCGACCACCCGCCATGGTCAAACGCTGCTTGCCGCCGCGGGCCGCTTCGGCGAAGCTGATATGGATGCTATATTTCTCATCGGCGCCTTTGCCGCCGCGTCGTCCGGGCCGGAATCCGCCGGCGCCGCCGAACAGATCGCCGAGGATATCCTCGACGTTGAAGCCGCCGGCAAAGCCCTCGAACCCGCCGCCGGCACCACCCTCCCGCTGGTATTGGTATTGCTGCTGCTCCTGGCCGGACGCATTGATCTCGCCGCGGTCGTAGCGTTTGCGCATGGCCGGGTCGGAGAGGATGGCATAGGCCGCCGAGACCTGTTTGAAGCGTTCCTCGATGGCGCTGTCGTCAGGGTGGCGATCGGGGTGAAGCTGCTTCGCCAGGCGCCGATAGGCCGCCTTGATATCGTCCTGGGATGCGTCGTGCTCTACCCCGAGAACTTGATAAAGCTCGCTCATGGCGCGGGTCCTGAAGCATGCGGAAGCCTCCCCGGCTTTGCGTGCTGGGGAGGCTTGCCGCGCGTGGCGCTAAAACGACTGCTCAGTTGCTGACGATCTGCCAGGCCCCGTCCGGCTGACGGCAGGCGGTGCCATACGCAGATTCGGTCTGTCCGCCGACCGTGATGGTCTGCTGGAACTCACGGCAGTACTGGCCGTTGTTAGCCTGGTAGGTTTTGACCGGCGTGTAGCTGCCCTGATTGCCAGAATCGGGATTGACCCAGCTGTTGGTCTGGCCGACCGGCGCGGTCTCCATTGTCTGCTGGTAGCTCTGAGCGGCATAAGCCTGGTCTGCCTTGTCCAGTGAGCGGCCGATCTCGTTGCCGAGCAGGCCGCCGAGCAGCACACCGGCGCCGACGGCTACTAGCTGGCCCGTACCACTGCCGATCTGCGAGCCGAGCAGGCC
>Ga0187833_10005448_pt1 | contig 12024 bp, 10 predicted proteins | sample ETNtaG_37_FD_167968 | JGI IMG/M metagenome (GOLD analysis project Ga0187833, IMG submission 167968) | Marine microbial and viral communities from oxygen minimum zone, Eastern Pacific Ocean - ETNP2014_SV_400_PacBio MetaG (Illumina Assembly) | ecosystem: Environmental > Aquatic > Marine > Hypoxic... | reverse complement strand
TAATAATACCTTATTTTAAGGACCTTCAGGACCCTAAATATGATGGAGATATATTTTTTAGAGATTCTTTCCATCTATTCGATATTGCCAAAGATGTTAATGAGTTAGAATCACTGATACTTAAGCGTCTACATAATCAGACTATTGATAAGAAGATCATGGAGGGGCGTAAGGCTTTGTTTGAAAGTTTTATTTCCAGTTTGGATGGTGACGCAACGGAAAAGTATGTTAGATTAATAAAGAGTGTTGTAGATGGGGAGTTGAAAAGGGAGTGTTAAACGATATTAAACTTAATTAGTTTTAAATACAAAAGGTGGTTTTGGCGTTGTAAGAGAGGTTTTGGACTTATTTAATTCGTCTTGGCAATAAAACAAGCAGGGTCGTCCTTATTACGGTCCACACAAACTTTTCATGCCTGCTTAAAGATATCATTTAGTGAAAAGAATATTGATATAATGATTATTAATAATTTAGGTTTAAATTTCAGTCGATTATCGGATATTTAAAATGCAAAGGATACTAGGCGTGTACTGCTCCCCGCTAAGCAAGGTTAAAATTTGTTAGTAATCAGTAAGTGTTCTTTCCCCTAACCCTTCGTTGAGGCACTCCCAATACAAAGAAACCTATGAGGTTATTAAGAAAATATTGTGATCTATGATGCCATTAACTCAATTGATGGAAAACTCGTTTGTGTGAATAAACCTAAGAATCGCTTACTTAGGGCAATTAATAAACATGTTAGTAGTGCATGAAGAGCAATGACAGCTGATATTCAAGTAGAAAATATAATTATTGAGCCTACAAATGTGTGTAATGCGCAGTGCGTTTTCTGCCCAAGGGAGCAGTATATACATAAACTACAACATATGCCATTGGGACTTTTTGAAAAAATCATTAAAGAAGTATCTGGATTAGGTTTAAAAAGTGCTGCATTTGGTGGTTTCGGAGAGCCATTGTGTGATCCAACTTTAATTAAAAAAATAAAATATGTTAAGAAAATAAATGGTAATTTGAAAATATTTCTTACTTCAACTTTATCGCTATTGGATGAAAAACTCATCGATAGTTTAATAGAAAATGTTGATACTATTCATGTGAGTTTCTATGGAATGGCTCAGAAAACCTACGAAAATATTCATGGAGGAACTTTGAAGTTTGAGAAATCAAGAAAAAATATCTTGTGCCTGGTGGACAAAAAGAAAAAGTTAAAAAGTGAAAATCCTAAAATTGTTATGAGATACCTTATAAGTGAAAGAAATATAGACGAGATGGAGCAATTTATTACATTTTGGGAGCCTATGGTAGACGAAGTAATGGTTTGGAGACCACATAATTATCTTTATGGAAGAAAATATAGAGATGTAGATATTAGTAAACAAGAGTCCTGCGGTCGTCCTTTTTCTAACGCTTTGAATTTTGATATAGAGGGAAGGGTAACGGTGTGCTGTTTCGATTTTAATAAAGAGTTAGAGATTGGCAATATCAAACATCAAAATATTAAGGAAATTCTCTTGGGAAAAAGATTGGAAAAGCTTAAAAGCTCACATAGAACACACGACTATTCTGATCTTGTCTGTAAGTCCTGTGATCAAAGAATAAAAAATCTTGATGTCCTCGTTTACTCAAGTAATAAGAATCGAAGCATTAACACACTAAATCTGAGTTGCCAGAAGTATTAATAAACGTAACTGCAGCTAACAGTTAATAGAAATGAAAATATTATTATGTTATATGAATGGGGCTAGACGACGTTTTTTTCCTATTGGTTTGACAATGTTATCAAATGAGTTGACATCAAAAGGGCATGAGGTAAGGATTTTTGATACGTCATTTTATGCTCAATATGGAACAGATTTGGACGCAAAACGTAGGGAACTTGGTTTTTATAAAGAAATAAAAAATGATGTTCCTTTGCAAACTAAAACAACGAATCCTGTGATGGATTTAGAAAATATAGTTAGAGAGTTTGCGCCTGCATTGATAGGAATATCGGCATTAAGTATAGATTTCTCTATAAGTAAGGATATTGCAAGACTAATTAAGGAAATATCCCCCGATACTCCTATAATTTTGGGAGGTATCCTTCCTACTGTATCACCTGATGAATGTATTCAAGAGGATTGTTTTGACATGATATGTGTTGGAGAGGGGGAACAAGCGTTGGTTGAATTATCTGAACGCATAGAGAACAAACAAGGCTATTCCAATATAAACAATTTATGGGTTAAAAAGCATGGACAAATAAAGAAAAATCCGACTAGTTCATTTAAAACGCTAGATTCTCTTCCTGTACCAGATTGGGATTTGTTTGACCCCCAGCATATATGGGGACCCCTCTATGGACGGATGTATAGAGTGGCCCCAGTAGAATTAAGTAGGGGGTGTCCTTATAGATGTACTTATTGTGTAAACGATGTCTTGCGAAATGTTTATAGTGGAAGTGGTAAATATCATAGGAGAAAGGCGTCTGAAAAGGCTATCTTGGATATGCTATATCTTAAGAATAAATATAATATTGAGATGTTTTATATTCTTGATGAGACTTTTCTGGCAGTAGCAAAAAGTGAAATAAAGATATTGGCAGAAAAGTATAAGCAAAAAATCAACACACCTTTTTTTACTCAAACAAGACCGGAGACGGTTACCGAAGAAAAAGCAAAGATTGTAGCGGATATGGGATGTAAAGTAATGTCTATGGGGATAGAAAACGGTAATGAGCATATTAGGAATGCAGTCTTAAACCGAAAAGTTTCTAATGAGCAAATAATTAATGCTTTTAATATCTTGAAAAAATATGGGATACAAACGTCTTCATTTAATATGCTGGGAGTTCCTGGAGAAACAGAACAAACTATTTTAGAAACTATTGAATTGAATCGTTTATGCAAACCCGATTCAATAGGGGTTTCTTATTTTTTCCCTTATAAAGGGACTTCGTTAAGAGATTTGGCTATTAAAGAAAAAATGATCAATGGAGACGAGGATCCTAATTTGTCAAATGATGTGCCCGTTCTAAAGTTACCCAGTATTTCTCAAAGTAAAATTACTAACTATTTTGTTAATTTTGTTGAGTTATGCAAAAGCTGAAAAGCTTCTGAAATTTGTTGTGGGCGCTTCAATTATATGAACATATACTTTTTAGAAAACAAATAGGCGGAGACATTGAAAATGAAAATACTTTTTGTTTTTTCTAACTATGCGCCTGTTGGTGGAGGTGGGATCCCTATCGGTCTGAGCATTTTAATTAATATCGCAAAACAAAAAGGGCATGATGTTAAGCTTTTTGATACAAGTTACAAAATAAGAACAGAAACATATCAGCAGCAAACTAATTTTGTTAAGACAAAAGAGCATTATAACTACAATGTTGAGCGAGAATATTTAGAAAATGAATTAGTACGGGTATTTAGAGATGAGGTAAATAAATTCGGTCCTAAACTTATTTGTTTTTCAACGTTGACTCCAACACATGAGCTTGCATTATCTTTATTGAATGGTTTAGACAAGAGTAAAGACCAATTGGTTATTTTTGGTGGGATTCATTCAACTGTCATACCTGAAGAGGTAATTATGCATGAAAAAGTGGATATTGTTTGTGTTGGTGAAGGAGAAAAGGCCTTTTCTTCCTTCCTGGTTCACTTAAGTGGGGAGAAGGATTATTATGGTATTAATAATTTGTGGTGCAAAAAGAATGGTGAGATTGTAAAGAATTCTATAGATAACTTTTTAGAACCCGACTTAATTCCATATTCAGATTGTGATTTATTTGATGAACGTCATTTATATAGGTCATTTAAAGGAAAGAATATGAGAAGCCTGAGGGTAGAAATTTCAAGAGGATGTGTTTATAAGTGCTCATATTGCACTAATAAAAATATACAAAATATGTCCAAGGGGAAGATTCCGTATTTTCGTTATAAAAGCGTTGATAGGTGTATTGAGGAGTTTTTGTTTTATAAAAATATACTTAACTTGGAAATGTTTTATTTTAAAGATGAAGTCTTCTTGATGTTACCAAAAAAATGGTTGAGGGAGTTTGCAAAGGAATATAAGGCTCAAATAAATTTGCCTTTTTTTTGTCAGAGTTCAGCGAAAGACATTAATGAGGAGAATGTGAAAATACTGAAGGATATGGGTTGTGTTGCTGTTGCTATGGGTGTTGAAGTGGGTAATGAGGAATTCAGAAAGAAAGTACTTAATAAGCCGGTTTCTAATGCAGAAATAGTAAGCGCTGTTAAATTGCTACGGAAAAACGGTATTCGTATTACAACCTATTTCATGATTGGCTTACCCTATGAAACAAGAGAATTGATCTTTGATACAATTGAATTCCAGAGGGTATTGTATAGTATAGGGAGCAGTCCAACACATATAAATAGTTTTTACCCTTTTCCCGGATGTGATATGGAGGTAATTGCTAAAAAAGAGGGTTTTATTAATAAAAACTTTGAACATAATAGGAGTACTACAAACGCCGGTTTAGATATGCCCCAACTGTCAGCTGTGGAAATAGAAGGGTTGCTTCGTACTTATGCTGCATATACGAGGGTAGACAAGTGGATGTATCCAATAATTGAACTATGTGAAGCTGGTGATAGAACAGGGGTACAAATCCTAAATATTATTAATGAGTATTATTCAGAGAGAGCTGATCAGTAGTATGAGAAATATGGAGTCTGTCAATTTGAAGATATAACTTAATACTTTCTAAAAATGCGTAAGTAAAATTGCTTTATTATTTTTTAAATATGAAACAGATATTGTATTAAAAGTCATGACAGAAAACTGTCCTTTTTGTGGTTTAACGAAGTTTAAGGATTATTGCATTGATTGGCAGGATAATCATTATAGTAAATGCCTTAAATGCGACTTTGTATTTCAAAACGTTTATGTAAAATATGATTATTCTAAGAATTATTGGGAAAATGTTGTTGATCCTGATGGAATCAGAAGGGACCTTACTAAAGAAAAAATTTTTAAATTAAAGAACTGGTATGGCGGTATCATGGATTTTGTCAATAGTTTACCATGTGGAAAAATATTAGATATTGGGTGTGGCTTAGGTTACCTGTTGTCAGCCATAGATGATGGTTGGGGAAAAGTTGGCTTTGAAGTAACTGATGATTCCTTTGAATTTATAAGAGAAAATTTTTCAGATATCACATTATTATCAGGAGGCCTTGAATGCGTAACCGAGAAATATGGAGAAAATACTTTTGATGTGGTGGTCTGTTATCATGTCCTTGAACATCTGGCTGAGCCTGTCAGTTTTTTTGAAAAGATTACGAGTATGGTTGCGGTAAATGGTATTTTAATTGTCGGGACGCCTAATATTAGGAGTTTTTGCGCTTGGTGGTTTAAAGGAAACTACAGGCTTTTGGGAAATGGACATTTGTGTATGTTTTCACCAAAACACTTAAGCCAACTATTCTTAAGAAATAATATGAAGATAAAGAAAATAGAATATCCATACTTTGAAACAGCTTACTTCAACGCAAATAACTTGTTACGGCTATTAAATTACAAGAACATTTCGCCACCTTTTTATAGAAACATAATGACATTTTATGGAATTAAAGCAAGTTCCCTTTAACAGTTTTTAAGAGGATATGAAATGAAAGAAGTTATTATTAATGGAAAAACTGTTGGTACCGATTGTCCGGTTTTCATCGTTGCTGAGGTTGGAATCAATCATAACGGCAGCGTTGATATCGCTAAAGAAATGATACGGAGAGCCAACAATAAAGGTGTTGATGCTGTAAAGCTTCAGAAAAGAACGATAGAAGTTGTATATTCGAAAGAGGAACTGGATAAATACCGCGAAAGCCCGTGGGGAAAGACAAATCGTGCTCAAAAGGAAGGATTGGAATTCGGCAAAGATGATTATGATGAAATTGACCAATATTGTAAGTCTTTAGGTTTAATGTGGTTTGCTTCCTGTTGGGACAAGGTATCAGTAGACTTTATCGATCAATATGATCCCCCTTGTTATAAGATATCGTCAGCTTCTCTTACTGATCATGATTTGCTGAAATACCACATGGCAAAGGGAAAACCTGTAATTCTTGCTACCGGTATGAGCACAATGGATGAAATTGATGCTGCAGTAAATGTTCTGGGTAAAGAAAACCTTATCCTTTTACATTCGACAAGTACTTATCCATGTAAGCCGGAGGAATTAAATTTAAAAGTGATAAAAACATTGATTGATAAGTTTGATGTTCCTATTGGATATTCAGGACATGAAGTAGGGGTTAGCACAACAGTTGCTGCTGTGGCTTTAGGCGCTTGTATGGTCGAAAGGCATTTCACCCTAGATAGATCTATGTATGGTAGTGACCAGGCAGCATCCCTTGAGCCTGAGGGTTTGCGGCATGTTGTTGATTATATCCGCACATTCGAGAAAGCTATTGGAGACGGTGTGAAGAGGGTCTATGACAGTGAAGTACTCATAAAGGATAAACTACGTAAGGAATAATAATCAGACGATTACGTGAAAACTTTGAATATGGCTGCTATTAAATTAAAAAGCTTTAAGTGAGTAAATATATTTCATATTATAGGCGCATATGCTAGATTTCTTTAGAAATATTTCTGGTCCAATTACAATGCATTTAGAGCTGACAGAGGCATGTCCGGAAAGGTGTAGACATTGCTATAATTTTGTCAGGGAGCCAAATTATAGTTTTAAAAATATTACGAAGGAAGACATCGATCTCTTTTTGGATGATTTTAAATCAAACGGTGGATTCCATGTGATCCTAACAGGTGGAGAACCATTGTTGGCTTTTGATAAATTGCTATACGCAGTAGAGGGTGTGAAAAGGCGTGGAATGTCTTTAAGTGTGAATAGTTCATTGATGTTAGCAACTGCAGAAAAGATGAAAACTTTAAAAGAAGCAGGAGTAGATCATATTTTATCCACACTGTTTTCTCATGACCCACATACACATGATTTTATTGCGAGTCGCACCGGCTCTTTTAATGAAATTATTAAAGGCATTAACATTACGCGAGGTGCCGGAATTAGAGTAAGTATAAATATGATTGTAACAACTGTAAATGAGACTCATGTCTATGAAACTGGCAAGTTATTACATTCAATTGGTTTAAATAAATTTATAGCAAATAGAATGATTCCAAGCACTTTAAATAGTAATTCCCTTAAAAATGAGTTTCTGATTACTGAAGAACCTGCCAGACGAATGTTGGATGATTTACTTCGACTGAATAAAGAATTTGGAATGACTATTAGTTCCTGTCGTGCTTTACCACATTGTTTCCTTGGAGACTTGGATGAACATTTTGCGTTTACTGCCAGAGGTTGTAATGCAGGCAAAAGACATCTGTTGGTTAATTGCGATGGAACAGCCAGGGCATGTGTGCATGAAGCTGAGACTTATGGAAATGTTCATGAAATTGGGATTAAGGGTGTTTGGGAAAACATGGGAAAATGGCGGCGAAAGGATTTACTGCCAAAAGGATGCCAGGAATGTGCATTGATGGAGATTTGTGAAGGTGCATGCCGTCAAATCGCAGAAGTTGTTTCTTCAGACTGGTCTGGAGTTGATAATTTAGACAAGGGGCCTGATGGCCTAAGAAAGTACCATCGTGGCGTTACTAACGAATTGGTTAATTTTATTAAAAAAGAAAAATTTTTCGTTAATCCTGAAATCGAGTTTAGGAAGGAAGACGGTTGTTATCTGATAAGAATTTTAGGTGCTAAATGTGTATTAATAGAAAATCATTTTGCAGACTTTTTAATAAAAAACCAAGAAACTCAGCAGACTTTTGCTTTAGATGATTTCCCAGAAAGAAATGCTGAAGAACTCGGCCTTTACTTGGTATACGACATGGTTCACTCCGAACAACATACTAATATAGCTAACTCATTGATTGAGCAGTATAGGCGTTAAATTTATGAATATTGTAATTATTCCAGCAAGAGGCAATTCTAAAGGTATTCCCAAGAAAAATATTATATCTTTAGCTGGGAAGCCATTAATTGCCTGGTCAATAGATTCTGCTTTAAGGGCAAAACTTATTGATAAAGTAGTAGTCAGTACGGATTGTGATAAAATAGAGGCCGTTGCAAAGGGGTATGGTGCTGATGTTGTTACAAGACCGAATGAATTAGCAGCGGATACGGCCTCATCGGAAACTGCCCTCATGCATTGTCTTGAAATGCTTCAGTTAGGTAATGAATTGGAATATGTTGTTTTTCGACAATGTACATCTCCTCTTGTTACTCCGAATGACATAGACGAAATAATCAACCATGCCAGGAAAAATAACTACGATTCAGTTTTTTCCGCTTATGAAGAACATTTCATGGGCAGATGGAAAGATAAAGGAGAGGAAATAGTACCGGTTAATTATGATCCTAAAAACCGAAAAATGAGGCAGGACATTAAGCCAGATATTGTTGAAAATGGAGCAATTTATGTTCTTAAGCCTGATGTTTTAAAAGGTGGTTCACGGTTCGGTAAAGACATTGGTGTGTATTTGATGCCTTGGGAAAGATCTTTTCAAATTGATACTTTAGTAGAGGTTCAAATTATTGAGAAACTTATGAGTTGTAACAATGATGAGATAGAGAAGGGTAATTATGATTTTTCTGCGCTTAAGTTAGTAATATTAGACTTTGACGGAACGATGACAGATAATAAAGTTATTGTGTCAGAAGAAGGGGTTGAAAGTGTTCAATGTAATAGGTCCGATGGGCTAGGTATCAAAATCTTAAAGGATTTGGGCATTGAGGTCGTTTGTTTAACTACTGAAAGAAGCAGGGTGGTTAAAGTTCGCTGCGATAAACTTGGAATTAAGGTGGTATCCACCTTAGATAAAGCCAGTGCTGCTAAGGAAATATTCAAAGATATGAATGTTTTATCTGACAATGTGCTCTTTTTAGGAAATGATCTAAATGATATTCCTCTTTTAGAAAAGGTTAAGTTTCCGGTAGTGGTACGAGACGCGCATATTAAGACCAAGTCTGTTGCCAAAATTGTTTTATCGCAAAATGGTGGTGATGGGGCAGTATTAGAACTTGCCGAGTTAATACTGAAAACAAGAAACTATGCGCCCGGTTGTTTCACCGTAAACATAGGATAAAATCAACAATAGGATGAGGTCTATAATGGTAGATAGGGGAAGAGTACTTTTGATTGTTCATGACAATTATCAAGAAGACAACGTTTTTCCACTAGGACCGGGATATATTGCCGCAACGCTTGGAATGGCAGGTGCAGTTGTTTCTGTATATTGTATGTATGTTGTTAACTGGCGCATAGAGTTCAAGAGGAGGAAGGGTGTTTTCTGTAACTCCATCATAAGTGATGTGTTATAAAACTTGCTGTGCAAATGTATTTCAAATAGTCAAGCAAAGATACACTCCTATAAAAAACATTCTGATGTGCTTTGTCAGGATAAAACTGATTGATATTAGATAAAAATAAAATTCCAAATATTAATTTGGAAAAATCTGTCTACATCCAGCTATTTTCTACAAACAGCTCTTAAACTTTCTTTGTTTTCACCATAACTAAATTGAAATGCACTTAAAGACAATTCGTTTTCATTTATTATTTCATCTTTAAATAATATTATAATTTGTGAAGAACAATATTACATTCAGCTAAGTGTTAGTACCACAAAATAGTTATACAAATCTTTCGTCTGCTGCTGGGCTTGGCCTTATTGGTTTTAATGAAAGGGATATTGTGGTAGATTATGGATGTATGTGTTTTGACTCCTTTGTTTATACCTCCAGGTTAAGCAAAAAAATTGTTGGTATTATCCCTTCTTATGAAAAACTTAATACTCTTCAGAAACGACTTGTGGAGGAGGATGTTAAAAACTGTGATCTTGTGAATGCGAACTATAATGAACAGCATTTTAAAGAAGTATTTGATTGTGTAATTATTAATAGTTTTTTAGAGCAACTGCTAATTGAGGTTAAAAATAACAAATCAATCTTCTTTGACAACAAGATAAGTCCCAAAAAGAAAGATAATAGTCTAGAGAAAATAAGGATAGGTTTTTTTAAAACGATTTACAAAGGATTAAGACCTGGCGGTAAGCTCTATTTATCGTACGCAAACAAGTTTAGAATTAGGATTCTTCTTCTTTTTGTTAAACTTGCAATCGAATCTTTTTTTACTGCATTTAGTTTAAAAAAAGCTCAAAATTTCATTTCTCTAGTAAAGGCAATATATTTATTTTTATATTATTTATTGTCTCAGAAAGGATTTGAAGAATTATTAAAGACAAATGGTTTTGTTGATATTGAGAAATATGCTGTTTTCCCTGATCATAAATTTCCATTAAAAATCATACCATTAAGTAAGCTTGATGAATGTAGTTTTGAACCGGTTCTATACACCTCTAGGGAAGGCAGATTAAGAAGGATATTTGCTGGAGTGAAGAGAAGACTAGAGAGGCTCATTTTTAAGAAATTTAGGTTCTTTAATCTCTCTCCTTCATTTATTATTACAGCCAGAAAAGCCTCATGATGTTACTGTTATGCTTTGTGAGCTGATAACTAATAATACCCATAATAATAATATAGCACTGTATAAATGCTACAACGCTAATAAGGTGTTTTATAGGAAAACAGCTTTTAGCCAATGGGGCAATAAGGTAATCGAGAACGAAAAAAAAGGTTATGAATGGTTCTATAAGGACTCAAAAACTTTAAATGAAATAAGGCTTAAGAAGAAGTATTTTTATGAACTTGAGATCCCTCAATTTAAAGGTAAAAAGCTTCCATCTGAAAGTGTTATTTCTGGGAATGAAGAAACCATAGGGAGGATAATAGATTTTTATAAAGACAGGTGGTCTACTAATGATATTTTTGCTATTCATGGAGACATGGCTTTGTGTAATTTTGTAATAGATGAAAAAAATATTAAATTAGTTGATTGGGAGCATTTTCATTATTCTGGCAAAGAGTACTTTGGATATGACATCATAAATATGCTTTTTATATTGATATATCACGAATCAAAAAGAACATTCAGTTTAAGTAAGAAAAATATGGATTTTTTAAAAAAATGTTATGTGCAATTAATAGAAGGTGTTGACAGTAGTAATAAAATGCTTGAAAAACCCTTTCAAAACGCAAAGAATTACCTGTTGAATTTTACGAATAGATTTCTGGTAAACACAAATATATACAAGAAATTTGTTCTTTCAAGTAGCCCGCTTTCAGTATTGGAGCATTTTGATTCAATTGTTACTAGGTAAAATAACAAACAAAACATTAGATAAATACTCAACAAATACTGAAGCAAGTAATTATCTTTTTTATCTACTGTTACATCCTGCAAGAATATTATATGCTGTCCCATTTTATGCTAAGGCTATAAAAAGAAGATTTCTTTCTAATGCGAGCCCTCCAGATTCTTATCCTCAGTATATTCACAGTATTTATAAAGAAATAAAATATTCTAATTTTTCCCCTGAAGTCCGTTTTATTAAAAGTTGTTTTAAAAAATCTTCTGAAAGGACAGAGTCTTATTGTCAAGGTCAAAGATCAATTCACCTTGCTTGTGGTGAATTTAACTATGATAATGTTCCGGATTGGAATGCTGAATTTGATGATCCTGAACAGACAATGTCGATGCATAGATGGAATTGGCTGCTGACTGAACTCTCCAATCCAAAAAGTCCTGACTCTGCTGCTCGGGGGATTGAATTGATAAAAAACTGGATAGCTATACAGAGCTCTATAAAGTCAAATCTTGCCTGGAAAAGTTATACAGTGGGGGAACGTATATGTAATTGTATAATCTTTTTGTCATATGTTGGTGCTAAAAACAAAAACTTACCTGAAACTATTATATCTCTAAGAGATATGACATTGTATCTGTGCAAAAACCTTGAGTATCACCCAAATGGTGTCACATTTAATCACATACTGAATAATGGAAGAGCTTTATATTATTCAGGGCAGTTTTTCGAAAATCATGTCCTTGTCGAGCTTTCTTCGGTTATTCTTAGGCATGAAATTACGATGATTGTGAA
>Ga0187833_10005446_pt1 | contig 12028 bp, 10 predicted proteins | sample ETNtaG_37_FD_167968 | JGI IMG/M metagenome (GOLD analysis project Ga0187833, IMG submission 167968) | Marine microbial and viral communities from oxygen minimum zone, Eastern Pacific Ocean - ETNP2014_SV_400_PacBio MetaG (Illumina Assembly) | ecosystem: Environmental > Aquatic > Marine > Hypoxic... | reverse complement strand
CATCAAAAATATTTTCCTTGTCACCCGTTTCGGAAACTCCCTGGGAACTCGTGCCCTCCCCGTGTGGCACGATATCTTCGGGGCGAATGGCAACGATTACCGGGGAATCCGCTTGCAAGTTGTGCTCTCTTGAAGTGAATGTAGCATCACCGACCTTGACACTATTGTTGCTGCCGGCCTTTCCCTCGATCTGATTCATCGCGCCGACAAAGTCGGCGACAAACAAGGTGCTGGGTTCACGATAAATTTCTATCGGTGTGCCAATTTGTTCTATCACACCCTGGTTCATGACAGCGATTCGATCGGCCATCGTCAGCGCCTCTTCCTGATCGTGGGTAACCATCACGGTGGTGACACCCAGTCGCCGTTGTAGCGATTTCATTTCGTGGCGCAAATATGTGCGGACTTTTGCATCGAGCGCTGAAAGAGGTTCATCGAGCAATAACAGGCCAGGTGATGTTGCCAGTGCCCGCACCAGGGCAATCCGTTGTTGTTGGCCGCCCGACAACTGTGCCGGATACTTTTTACCCTGATCCGGTAGCCCGACCATTTCGAGCAGTTCGGCCACTCGTTTGGCAATATCGGTCTTGCTTACCTTTTGATTTTCGAGGCCAAAGCCGATGTTTCTTTCACAGGTCAAGTTTGGAAACAAGGCATAAGACTGGAAAACAATGCCGAAGTCACGTTCCGACGGCGGCAATGCCGAGATATCTTTGCCAGCCTGGCGGACGGTGCCGGAGTTTTGAATATCAAGACCGGCTATAGCACGTAGGAATGTTGTCTTTCCGCAACCCGAAGGTCCCAGGAAACAGATAAACTCACCTTCATATACTTCGAGTGACACCTCGTCCAGCGCGGTAAAGTCACCGAACTTCTTGGTCAACCGGCCTATCTGAAGATAAGATTTTGCGCTTTCGGCTTTAACCGCTTGCTGTTCACTCATATCGATTAATAGTGTTGATGAAGGAAATAACTACGGATGTGACTAACGATCCGCCAGAAATGAAACGGCCTGACCATATAAAATGATCAGGCCGCAGCTTAGTCAAACTTCAATACTACTTTGGATCAGATTTTGAATCGTAGCGCTTCTGCCATTCAGTCAGAATTCGTTTTCTGTTGTTGGCTGCAAATTCAAAATCATTATCGATCAAACTGGGAAGTGTTTCTTCCGGGAAATACTTCACTGGTTTTGCAATACCCTTGTACGCGACCACGGCGTAAGCAGTGTTGTACATCTCCATTGCTGTTTTAGAGATGGACCAGTCTATTAGCTTTTTGGCGGCTTCCATTTTCTCAGTGCCTGCAATGATGGCGGAAGCTTCCAGATCCCAACCGATACCTTCGCGTGGAATAATAATATCAATGGGTGCACCCTTGGCTTTAGATCTCGCGCCGCGAAATGCAAAGGAAACGCCGATCGGGATTTCTCCGGCAGCTGCCAGTTTGCACGGTTTTGAACCCGAGTGAGTATAGCGCGCGATATTTTCGTGTAACGCATCCATATAGGTCCATCCGCCGGTTTCTCCAAACATTTGTAACCAACTGGAAACATCAAGGAAGCCAGTGCCGGATGAATTCGGGTTTGGCATAATCACGTGACCTTTGTACATCGGTTTCGTGAGATCCCACCAGGATTTCGGCGGAGTCAGATTGTGTTTCGCAGCTTCAACGGTGTTGTAACATACCGCAGCCACCCACGCGTCCATACCAACCCAGCTAGGAGTAGCGTCGCTGTCATAGAATTTCGGGTCAAGATTTTCAATGCCTTTCGGATTATAAGGTTCAAACATTCCTTCGGCTTTCATTATCAGCAGCGAGGTTGCTGCGATTCCCCAGATAACGTCGGCCTGTGGGTTATTTTTTTCCGCGAGTAACTTGGCGGTAACGATACCGGTGGAATCCCGAACCCATTTAATATTGATATCGGGGTGTTCCTTGTTAAAGGTTTCGGCATAGCGGGCAAGATCTTCTGCCTCGACAGCAGTGTAGACGACCAGATCTACCGCATGTGCCACGTTTCCAAATGCGAACATTGATAGTGCTGCAATGCAAGCTGCCAACGCACTCTTCTTAAATATCCTTCCTATCATGTTATTTTTCCTCCGGAGGTTTTATGAGTGAATATTTGATTAACCTACATATACTTGTTCTTGACCTGGCAGTAACTAACTGCCCAGACGACATAGTAACGGTCCCCCACCAACTGGTCCAGTATGAATGTTAGTGCATGACCGGCCTTTGGTCTATTGGGATGATGGCCTCCGCGGCTGGCGGGCGGTAGCGCAAGGCAGAAAGCACGCTGAGCGAGCCGTCAAACTCAATCCCAGTTACCCTGAGGCCCAGAACACATTAGGGCAAGCTCTTGCTCATCCTGGCGAGTATGCCGACTCAGAAAAACACTTTAATAAAGCGATTGAATTGAATCCGTTAGACCCTAATGCTTTTTTTTACAAAGACGGACTCTTTTTTGCTCAAATGGAACTGGGTAATTACGAGACGGCGCTTGACCTCATTGAAGAAACCATTTCACAATTTCCAAAGACAGGTAACCGGAGAGGTTTCAAAGCATCCGTCATGGGGTATTTGAATAAAGGCGATGAAGCTAAACGTGCTCTTGATGAATACCTGGAATTGAGGCCGAATCTGAAAACACGCGAAGACTACAAAAAAATATTTGTCCCCAATTCGTCCCTTGCCAATATATTGATTGAAGGTTTGGTCAAAGCGGGATGGGAACCCGAGGGCGGATAGGGCCTTAGCGATCCGGGTGGGAGTATTGGAACGCCCGGCCCCTGCTTTCCATAAGTTGATTGAGGAGTTGTTTACTAAACGCCCTGCAAGGGCCAATCTGGCTACTCTTTCACCTCAACGATCAGTTCAGTTATGCCATCTTCTGAATTGATCAGCCAGTCAGGGATCGCAAGGTCAAACGGACACGATGAGGCAACACAAATCAAGTCCATCAGCGCTTCAAGTTCGACGTAGGCCCCCCGGGGTACCGGGTTGGGTGGTGAGGTCAGGTTTGATTCGGCGTCGATGCAGGTATTTGTGAAAAAATTGACAGGCTGGGGTACCACGTCTATTTCATAGCCCTCGCGGCGCATCGCGATGTACAGGTTCTCTGAGCAACTTGGGTGATGTCCTTTGTGACCGTACTGTTCATAGCGGAACTGGTCACAGGCGGCCAGCATCATGTCATGCACACCGGCTGCGCCATCCTCTCGTAAGATACTTGATGTAAGCCCGTGTTATAGCTGTATACCTGGGTAACAATAATCACGCGAAGGTCGACAATAAACGGGTCGTTAAGTAGTTAAAAAAAGAAAAGGTGGGTGTGTCAGCATATATCGCGGTGACGATGGCGATGACCCACATATATGGCTTTTCGAGGCTGAGATTTTTCCTCAAGGATCAAAGAAAGGTCGGTACGACGGTACCATAGAAGAAGTACCGCACCTTATCTCTCAGGCTGGCTTGACTCGATAATCCAGAGTCCCAATAATGACAGTCAAAACTAAGTATTAACTAATTGGGGGCTACACGCTTGAATCCGATCGCATCAACAAGCCTTGGAGGTCGAAACCGTTTCGAGGGGAAGTCAGTTCTGGTCACAGGCGGTGCGGCGGGCATGGGCCTTGCGGCGGCGCGAATGTTCGCCGCCGAAGGTGCCCGGGTTTCAGTTATCGATATTCAGGAAGAAGCCGGTCGGGCGTTTGTTGACGAAATCGAAAGCGCTGGTGGTCAAGCCTTTTTCGAGATGGCCAACCTTGCCAATCCAGAGCAAACCAAGCAGGCATTAGCGAGCGTGATCAAGCAAATGGGGGTTATCGACACCCTGTTTAATCACGCCGGCACTATCATCGTAAAACCATTTCATGAAACCACCGATGAAGATTATGACCGTTTGATGGATATTAATTTGCGCTCTGCGTTTATGGTAACCCGTAAAATCGTACAGCACATGAAAGACAATGGTGGTGGCTCAATTGTCGTGACGGCCTCCATCGGTAGTGGCAAGGCATTTGTATACGAATCACTTTACTGTATTACCAAGGCAGCGGTACTGATGTTATCGAACTCAATCGCAGTCGAATATCGAGACTACGGAATTCGTTGCAATGCGGTTTGCCCAGGTTTCGTTAAAACCGCTCATGGATTGCGAGAAATCGATGAGTTGGATGGCCTAGGTCAACAATGGCAAGAGGCAGATCTTGCGGCGACGCAAGTCAGAATTTGCGAACCCGAAGAGGTCGCGTCTGCTGCTTTATTCCTGGCATCAGAAGAAGCAAGTTTTATAAACGGTTCCGCTTTATATGTCGACAACGGATGGTTCGTAAAAGGGTAAGATACACTGTATCATTATAATGACTAACTGATTCCCACTGGAGGGAGAAAATGAACGTAAAAAAAATAATTAATAGTTTTGTCGCTATCGGCATGAGTATTGGTTTATCGATTCCTGCAACATCTGTGGCGGCGGGTGTACCCGAATCGGACGAGCCGATTAAATTCATGATCTCTGACTGGACAAGTATCGGCTTGCAGGCCGAGATCATGACCCTGATACTGAGGACTCACGGCTACAGTACCCAATTAGTGGTCGCCAGTGACTCGGCCCGATATCCTGGTTTTGAGGCTGGTGATCTTCATGTTTCCATGGAAACCTGGCAAACCACCCAACATCAAAACCTCGTGAAATCGGTCGCTACAGGGAAAGTGTTAGACATGGGTGAAACCGGGTTGAAAGGCGTTGAGGACTGGTGGTACCCGATGTATATGAAAGAAAGGTGCCCTGGTCTACCCGACTGGAAAGCCTTGAAGAAATGCGGCGAACAGTTTGCGACTGCTGATACCGCTCCGAAAGGGCGCTATGTCGGTGGGCCGGTCTCTTGGGGCGATCACGATCAAAATATGATCAAGGCACTTGATCTACCTTTCGAAATTATCCACCCGGGCACGGATGCGGCAATGTTTGCGGAATTGAAGGCGGCTTATGAACGCAAGGCGCCCATCATTCTCTGGGTTTGGGAGCCTCATTGGGTCGGTTCACTTTATGACGGAGAATTTGTCAAATTTCCCAAATTTGAAAGCGAATGCTTCACAGATCCGGCTTGGGGTCCCAATCCTGACCTTGCGGGTGACTGTGGCAAACCTTATGGCTGGGTCAAGAAGATGGCATGGGCCGGAGGCGAAAAAGTCTGGCCTTGTGCTTATGAAATGATACGCAACTACAATATGGACAACGCTACAATCAATACTATGTTGGTTGAAATTGATCTGAATGGTCGATCAGACGAAGAAGTAGCGACCGAATGGCTAAAAAATAACAAAGACATCTGGAAACCCTGGACTACCTGCGCTGGATAATTAGTATTCTTGATAAAAAACGGACGACAGTGATACTGTCGTCCGTTTTTTTGTATCACCTAACAGGTATTTAGTAATCCATGAGCCTGGCCCTCGCAATTGACAACCTGCCACGTTTAGCAAGCTCTTCTGTCAAATACGCGGTGGCGGTGATAGCGTTGGTCCTGGCAACCAGTCTGGGCCCCAGTTGGTTATCAACTATTCCTGATTGGCTGGTATTTCCGATCTCGCAGTGGGTCGGGGACTCGCTCACCTGGTTCGCGCGGGAAGCTTCAATTGGTGGATTTGCTGTCCAGGAGATTACCCGGGGATTTGCCGAATTGATCAATAAACCGATCGAAGCGGCTGTTGTAGTACTTGCAGACGGGTTATTTTCCGGGCGCGGGCTCGACATCACCCAATCGGTTCCACCGTTTTCCTGGCTGGCAATCGGGGGTGCCGCCATTATTGCCGCCTACCGCTTCGGTGGCTTGGCATTAGCGTTGACCACCTCCATTTGTGTCTCTTTTCTGGTGCTTTTTGGGCTTTGGCATAACGCCATGGTCACTTTGTCGAACGTGCTGGTCAGTGTCACCATGGCGACGCTGCTCGGACTTGCGCTTGGCATCTGGTCTTTTCGTAGCGCACATGTGGAAAATGTTACTCGGGGCATCATGAACGTGATGCAAACCGTTCCTATTTTTGCCTATTTGGTTCCAACACTACTCCTGTTCGGATATGGTCCAAGTGCCGCTGTGGTGGCGACGGTTGCCTATGCGCTTCCCCCCATGGTCCACAATACGGTTCTGGCGCTAAAGTCGGTTCCGGCAGAAACCGTCGAATGTGGTCGCATGACTGGTTGTAGTCGCCGCCAATTGTTATGGCAGGTTCAGCTGCCTACTGCATTGGCCAAGATCGCGGTGGGATTAAATCAGTCCGTCATGATGACGCTTAACATGGTCATTATCGCCTCCATGATAGGCGCCGGAGGACTGGGTTTTGACGTTTTAAAAGCACTTCGAAAGCTGGACATAGGCGGAGGCCTTGAAGCTGGAATGGGGATCGTGGCGCTCGCTATTGTTCTTGATCGAATCAGCCAGGCGGTTGCCAAAAGAGCGGCTCATGGAAAGCATCGTGAACCTGGCCAATGGCCCCTTTGGAGACTGCTAGGGCTCTGGATCGTTGTAGCCACCGGCATCGCACTCGTTTTTGATCCGACTCAGGCCTGGCCTAAAGATTATGTGATCTCAACCGCTGCCTTCTGGAACGATCTAGTCAGCTGGATTAATCGTGAACTCTATGACGTTTTAGACGCATTTCGAACCTTTGCCTTACTGCAAGTCATGCGCCCCTTTCGAGACGCATTGGCGACCGCTCCCTGGCTGATGATGATCGGTCTGCTCGCAATCGGTGCCTACGCCCTGGGTGGTGCGCGGCTCGCTATTTACTGCGCTGCGCTGGCTTTTGCCATCCTTTTAACCGGCTACTGGATACCTGCAATGAATTCGCTCTACCTGATTTTGATATCAGTGACACTAGCGGTCATCATGGGGTTTCCTATAGGTTTCTGGTTAGCGTCACGATCTCGATATCAGACAGCCGCTAATCTGGTTCTGGATACGTTGCAAACACTACCCACACTAGTTTATTTGTTACCGGCTGTAATGCTGTTTAGGATCGGGGATGTGTCAGCGGTGATAGCAGTTATTCTCTACGCAATGGCTCCCGCTATTCGTTATGGCATGGTTGGCATGAGTCAGGTACCGGTGGCACGCCTAGAGGCCGCACAAATTACGGGTTGTACGGGCTGGCAGACTTTACGCTGGATTCGATTTCCAGCTGCGCTTCCGACCCTGTTGATCGGCATCAATCAAACCATCATGATGGCTTTTTCTATGTTAATCATTGCGGCTCTTATCGGCACCAAGGATTTGGGCCAGGAAGTACTGATCGCACTCAATAGGTCTCTCGTAGGCGAGGGCATTGTAGCTGGACTCTGCGTCGCCTGCCTTGCACTGATTGCTGATGCATTACTCAAAGCAGGGGCCGCTCGCGCTTCCACGCATGGGCACAAAAGACAGGATGAAGAGCATGGCGAATGACATCTCGGTTTCACAGGATTCCAATGACGTACCTATGTTAAGTTGCCAGGGAATATGGAAGGTGTTTGGGGCCAACAGATCAAAGTTCGAGCAATCTGGTGGCTCGGATATGACTGATGAGGAACTGTTAGCTCGGGGCTGGACCGCGGCCGTACGTGACGCCTCTTTTGAAGTGGCCCGCGGTGAAGTTTTCGTGATAATGGGCTTATCGGGCTCAGGTAAGTCGACGGTGGTGCGGTGCTTGTCCCGGCTGATAGAACCCACCAGCGGTCAGGTTTATGTCGAAGGGCAGGATCTGCTGGCCACTAACGAGGCACAACTACTCGACATTCGGCGTCGAAAAATGGGAATGGTGTTCCAACATTTCGCACTGCTGCCGAATCGAGATGTACTCGGAAACGTGGCCTTTCCTCTGCAAGTGCAAGGCGTCGAGCGCAGTAAGCGCGAAGAACGCGCCAGGGTAATGATATCGCTGGTTGGTCTTGAGGGACGTGAAAAATTCTTCCCGAATGAACTCTCAGGTGGGCAGCAACAAAGGGTCGGCATTGCACGTTCGCTAGCCAGTGATCCGGCGATCTGGTTTCTTGACGAGCCGTTTTCATCACTCGATCCGCTAATCAGAGCAGACTTGCAGGATGAGTTGTTGCGCTTGCAGGAGCAGTTACACAAGACCACGGTTTTCATTACCCATGACCTGGATGAATCCATAAAAATCGCAGACCGAATTGCTATTATGGATCAGGGGCGAATCGTACAGATCGGCAGCCCGGAAGATCTGGTGTTGAATCCGGCCAATGATTATGTTGCTCGATTCGTAAAAAACGTACCACGTTCAAAAGTGGTCCGGGTTTCCAGCATTATGCGAAATGCGACCAGCGCTGACTCAGTTGGAGATTGGGCCGTGAATGCCAATGATCGATTGGCCGAGGTTGCGCCCAGGATTGGGGAAAGTACGCAATCCATTGCGATACAGGACGATGACGGTGTCACACTGGGCTATATTGATCGTGATAAATTTGTGCGGGTATTAGCCGGAGTTTCATAAATTCAGGACAATAAAAAAGCAAATTAGGGGTATTGTTTTGGTACTCGAAGGAAAAGATGATGTTACATCAGACAACCGCACCAGCCGGGCTGGGATTCAAACTGGCACTACACGGAAAATCCTGCGAACATCAAGCGATGCAGCCTTTTCGGTGCAGTCTATCTTGTCTTAGTTGAAGGCCTGAGTTTACGACCCTCAGTATTATTCTTTTGTGAAGTACGTGAGCACATCAACCCTCGAGTGATTTTTCCTGACAATCATTTACGCGGACTTTTTGAGCAATGAAAACTCAGTGGAACTTCAGCGAGCAGGGAACAATTGAGAGCCATGGTGGGAAAATATGGTATGGCATTTCTGGCAGCAAGGAATCTTCTGAAACGCCCCTGATTGTCATTCATGGCGGCCCAGGGATGTCGCACAGTTACCTTTATCCATTGACCGATCTTGCCGATGAGCGGCTGGTCATATTTTATGACCAGCTAGATGCTGGTTTATCAGAGCGACCTAACAATCCTGTAAATTGGCGCATTTCAAGATTTCTCCTCGAAGTAGACGATCTTCGTGAATCACTAAACCTGGACCGTGTGGCAATTTTTGGGAACTCGTGGGGTGGTACCATAGCGGCGTCGTATGCCGCAAAAAATCCAGCAGGCTTGGAAAGATTAGTCCTCTCCAGTCCCTTATTAAACACGGATCTGTGGCTCGCGGACAATAAGGCTCATCGTGAAAACCTTCCGCCAGAAGTGCTATCGGTGATGCGTCAATGTGAAAAAGAAGGCCAGGAATCTTCACAGGAGTATCAGGATTCGGTAGAGGTTTTTTATGCCCGACATTTTTGCAGGTCAGATCCCTGGCCGGACTACGTGAAGGAAACCATGAATGCCTTGAACGAGACCTGTTATGCGGGAATGTGGGGTCCCAACGAGTTCACCTGTAACGGATTGCTCCGTAATTATGATGGGTTGGCAGAATTGGGCATCATCCAGGCACCCACGCTTGTTACCTGTGGCGAATTTGACGAGGCTACTCCAGCCAGTTGTAAGACATTTGTCAGTTTGATCCCCGAAGCACAATATGCCGAATTCGATAATGCCTCACATCTGACATTCGTTGACAGCCGTAAGAATTACATTGAAACCTTGCGAAAGTTTTTTGCGGAGTGACGAAATCTTTTGAAAAACCATTGAGCAGAGATACTGAGTGACACAACGGGACAAGTACCTCGTAGACGGATAACAGCTAACCTATTTCGCCTGTTTGAATCCATCACCTGGAGGAAACGACATGAGTTCTACTAAAAACGATAAAACATACGATTACGTCATTGTTGGCGCGGGATCGGCTGGATGTGTTCTGGCTAATCGCCTGACAGAGGATTCAGGCACGTCTGTACTTCTCCTCGAATATGGCGGTAACGATGACAGCATGTTTGTGCAAATGCCGACGGCGTTACAAATTCCGATGAACATGCCACGGTTCAACTGGTTCTTTAACTCTGAACCAGAACCAAATCTCGACAACCGGCTGGTTGACGTATCAAGGGGCAAGGGGCTCGGTGGTTCCTCGTCGATCAATGGCATGATCTATGTGCGTGGCAATGCCTGTGATTTCGACCAATGGGAAGAGTTGGGCGCCAAAGGCTGGGCCTATCGAGATTGCCTACCCTACTACAAGAAGGCGGAGAATTGCGCCTACGGGGAGGATGATTATCGAGGAGGTAGCGGTCCGTTGCATACCTGTAACGGCAATGGAATGAAAAACCCCCTCTATCAGGCTTTTATCGATGCCGGTAATGAAGCCGGCTATGGAGTAACTGAAGACTACAATGGTTACCGGCAGGAAGGCATGTCGAAGATGGATATGACGGTTAAAGGAGGTATTCGCTGTAGTACGGCTAATGCGTACCTGAAACCGGTGCTGCATCGTGAAAACTTGACTGTCATCACGCATGCTCTGACGAAACGCGTCATTCTTGAAGGCAAAAAAGCAGTTGGCATTGAGTATGAAAACAATAGCACTACGCAGCAAGTCAGGGCAAATAGGGAAGTGATTCTGTCGGCAGGGTCCATCGGCTCTCCTCACATTTTGCAGATGACGGGTATTGGTCCGGCGGGCGTGTTGAAGGAAGCCGGCATCGATGTGCTTCATGAATTGCCGGGTGTGGGTGAAAATCTCCACGACCACTTGGAATCTGTTATCCAGTATGAGACAAAGCTTCCCGTATCATTGAACCGGCACATGGGTCCACTAGGGAAATTTCTCATCGGAGCTCGCTGGTATTTCTTCAAATCTGGGCTCGGAGCAACCAATCATTTTGAATCTACAGGTTTTATTCGCACCCATGCCGGCCTGAAATGGCCAAACGTGCAGTTCCATTTTTTGCCTGCAGTCGTGCGCTATGATGGAAAAGGTAATTCCGGACCTCACGGCTATCAGATCCATTTTGGTATTAACAAATTGCGAAGTCGTGGTTGGGTTCGGGCCAATTCTCGTAACCCTCTTGAGAAACCGACCATCGTCATGAATCATTTTCAGGATCAACAAGATATAGATGACTACCGAATGGCCTTCCGCCTGACAAGAGAAATCGGAATGCAGCCAGCATTCGATGCTTATCGAGAAAAAGAGATCTTTCCTGGTGAGAATGTGAAATCAGATGACGAAATCGATGCCTGGGTCCGTGAGAATGTGGAAACGGCATACCACCCGACGTGTACCTGCAAAATTGGTGCGGATGATGATCCCATGGCTGTTGTTGACCCGAAGTGCAAGGTTATGGGAATTGAAAGCTTGAGAATAGTTGATTCATCGATTTTCCCGACTGTTCCTAATGGCAACACCAACGGAGCATCCATTATGGTGGCGGAGAAGGCCGCGGATATTATCAGAGGGAAAGCCCCGTTACCGCCATCGATTGCGAAGGCCTATGTTGCTCCTGATTGGGAAACCAAACAACGGGAAGGCGTTGCTATCAGGCCCTACCTGTAGCGATATTGAGGGTGGCTAATCTATTTTTGATTTCGTTAACAAGTATTGCATGCTGAAAATCCTACGGCTGCTCAAAACAGAAAAGATGGAACATTTACGTTGTCAGTGAGGTGCCGGCGGTAACTAACCTAGTCTCCTCACCAATTCCTCAGCCCTCAGATGCGTGTACCGCATCAGGCAGTTTGTGCCTGTGTTTGTATTGCAATGTCTTAAGGAGGCAGGCATCGTTCCAGCAAAAAGCTGGATCACCTGGGAATAGGGGATGGGACCCCTATCAAAAAATCGAACTTCAATTTCTAACTGTGCTGTCAGTGTGCTGTAACTGAGTCCTCTTGAGTCCATTCAGGTCCATGTGTGTGGAATTGGTGCCCGAGTTAATAGACTGGAGTGCTATTTTTATAGCGTTTTTCAAAGGAAATGGCCGGGGTGAGAGGATTCGAACCTCCGGCCCCTGCCTCCCGAAGGCAGTTCTTTCTACGGGATATAACGTTAAATCAACCACATACGCACACCGATCCCGCGTGTATGTAACTCAAATGGACTG
>Ga0187833_10005445_pt1 | contig 12029 bp, 13 predicted proteins | sample ETNtaG_37_FD_167968 | JGI IMG/M metagenome (GOLD analysis project Ga0187833, IMG submission 167968) | Marine microbial and viral communities from oxygen minimum zone, Eastern Pacific Ocean - ETNP2014_SV_400_PacBio MetaG (Illumina Assembly) | ecosystem: Environmental > Aquatic > Marine > Hypoxic... | reverse complement strand
GCCATTATATTAATCCCTATCGCATCATTCTTTTTTGAAATAAAGAAAGCAATAGCAATCCTTACCATTATGTTTATTTCAATTAATTTAAGCCAGATATGGTATTTTTGGAGGCACGTTGATTGGAAATTAGTTTCATATATGTTAGTTGGCGCTATTCCTGCAGTTGTAATTGGAGCTTTCTTAATGATAATTTTACCAAGTGAATTGCTAAAAAGGGTTTTGGGCTTTGTAATACTTTTTTATATAATAAATGAATTTTTTAAAATATTTAAGAATGTAAAATTAAGCAAACCAATGATCTCAGTTGTGAGTTTTTTCTATGGTTTTTTCTCTGGAATTGTCGGAACAGGAGATAGTATTAAGTCATCTCTTCTAATACACTTGGGTTATACAAAAGAAAAATTTATTGTGATAATGGGAATAACGGCTCTTGTTATGAACATAATTAAAACATTAATTTTTTCAAAATTTTCATTGATTTCCTTAACTGATATTCCATTGATTATCATATTAGTTTTTATTGCAATAATTGGAACATATGTTGGCAGGTTATTTCTAAAGAAGATTTCACCTAAGTTATTCCGGAATGCTATATTAGGTATGTTAACTATTATTAGTTTTAAACTAATTATTTTTCCTTAACAAAATATTTCAGGCTTCATAAAACAAAAAATTAATAATACCCTTTATGATTTCTTCCTTTATATGCCAACAAAAAAGATTTCTTCTGAAACAGGAAATGCTAGCCTGGATTTAGCTTTAGATACAATAAAAATTGGAAAGCAAGCTATTGTTTTTGTAAACACAAAAAGAAGCGCTGAGAAAACAGCAGAAGATATATTTAAAAAAATCAAAACAAATAGCCATAAATTAGAAGAACTAAGTAATAATATTCTAAAATCTATATCAAGCCCAACAAAACAATGCCACCGCCTTTCAAGGTGCATAAAACAAGGTATAGCCTTCCATCATGCTGGTTTAGTAAGCAAGCAAAGGGAATTAATTGAAGATAGTTTTAGGTATGGGTTAATTAAGATAATCTGTAGCACGCCAACGTTGGCTGCTGGCTTAGACCTCCCAGCTTTTAGAACTATTTTAAAGGATTTAAAGAGATTCGGCCCCAGAGGCATGGCTTACATCCCTGTTTTAGAATACCTCCAAATGGCTGGACGTGCTGGAAGGCCTAAGTATGATAAGTTCGGAGAATCTATAATAGTATCAATCAGCGAGAATGATAAAAAAAAATTACATGAAAAATATATTCTTGGAGAGCCAGAAGAAATACATTCTAAGCTGGCTGTAGAACCCGCATTAAGAACTTATTTGTTAAGTTTAATAGCTACAAATTTTGTTAACACAAGAAAACAAATAATAGATTTCTTTGGAAAAACATTCTGGGCATACCAATTTAGGGATATGGAAAAACTAATATTCATTATAGACAAAATGCTTAACTTATTAGCAGAATGGGAATTCATAATTCAAGAAAAAGAAGATTTTGCAAGCGCTGATAAGCTAGATGATAATAAGATAAGAGCAACGAGAATGGGAAAAAGGGTTGCTGAACTTTACATAGACCCTTTAACAGCTTATTTTTTCATTTCCTGCTTAAAGAAAAGCAAAAGTATAAACGAATTTTCTTTTTTGCAGATGGTAAGCCATACTTTAGAGATAAGGCCTTTGCTAAGGGCAGGAGTTAAAGACCAGGACTGGATACAGGAAAAAATAGCAGAATTTGACAGTTTTTTACTTGAAAAAGAGCCATCTATTTACGAGCATGAATATGAAGATTACATCAACAGCATAAAAACTGCTTCTATGTTTTATGAATGGATTAATGAAAAGGATGAAGAATATTTATTGGAGAATTATAACATAAGGCCTGGTGAGATAAGAGGTAAGATGGATATAGCTTATTGGTTATTGTTTGCCAGTTCAGAAATAAGCAGGATATTGAACCTTCAAAACCTAAACAAAGAAATTATAAAATTAAGAATTAGATTAAAGCATGGAGTTAAAGAAGAATTATTATCTTTAATAAAAATAAAAGGTATTGGAAGAGTAAGGGCAAGAAAGCTTCATTTTAACAGAGTAAAAGATATTAAAGATGTAAAGAATGCTGATATTACAAAGCTTATCCAGATACTGGGAAAACAAGTTGCATTATCCGTTAAGAAGCAAGTTGGTCAGGAAGTAAAAGAAATCCCAAAAGGAACCAGAAAAGGGCAGGTTAGTTTGAGTGGTTATTAAAAAAGTAGTTTTGTTTCTAATGAGGTTTCATAATTTTGCCACCTAGTTGTAAGGTTGCCTGAGTAGGTAACCTATTATGTATATAAGGAACAACTCTATTTCTACCACCTTCTTTCGCTTGATAAAGTGCTTGGTCTGCCATTGCAATGTATAGACCGATATTTCTATCTTCTAAAAAAGGAGGAAATGTTACAACACCAATACTTGTTGTGAATTTTGATGGATGTTTTGCTCCTTTTGTCTCTATTCCCAATCTTATTCTTTCTGCCAAGACTTGTGCACTTTCAGAGTCCGTGTTAGGTAAAATAATTCCATACTCATCTCCGCCATACCTACAAGCATAATCTGATCTTCTTGCTTCTTTCATTATTACATCTGCAATGATTCTTAAAACTTCATCTCCACTAGGATGTCCAAATCTATCATTAATACCTTTAAAATTATCAAGGTCTCCAATTAACAATGAAACAGGATTTCCATGAGAGGAATCTGATTCATAAGATCTCACTGATCTATCAATTTCTCTTTCTAAAGTAAAATTAAAGAATTTTCTTGTATAAAGCCGGGTAAGACCATCTTCAATGGACATCGACCTATATGTTACCATATCAGCGAAATTTTTGAGTGTAGACCTAAAATCTCTTTCATCAATAGGCATAGTAAGATAATCTCTTGCCCCCAGCTCCATACATTGACGTGCAATTTCTATGTCTTCTTCTGATCCGGCAAGCATTATGGGTATGATATCTGGGTTATGACTTGTAATCTCTCTTAGAATATCTAAACCACTTATCCCATTCAGATTTACACCTAAAACTGCAATATCATAATGTCTGTCTCTTGCCTTTTGTAAAGCTTCTTCTCCTTCCCCTACAGTATCAACGAAATAGGATTCATTCATGCTTTTAATTAGTTTTGAAACATAATCCCTTACTTGACTATCAGGTGATACTACAAGAACACTAATATCTGTAGGAGTAGTTACAGAGTTAAAAAATCCATTAGTACTCCTACCACCTTTAGCAATGGCCTCTAGTCCACCAAATGGACCTCCCTGTCCTGTACCTTTTCCATCGTTTGTGCCCATAATTATGCCTACCCTAAGTATACATATTAGTATATTAGTTTATAAATGCTATTGTTTTTATGAGTATATTTAGTTATCACTTTATAATAACAACACATATTTAAGCATTTTATTTTTCTCACTAGAATTTCAATAAAATTCTAAAAATAGATTTATAAACAACTGAAAAATCCTAATTTAACATTCATTGCCCCTGTAGTGTAGCCAGGATATCACATAACCTTGCGGAGGTTATAACCCGAGTTCAAATCTCGGCAGGGGCATTTATTTACAAAAATGATCCAGAACATAATTCTTTGAACCAACTTTATACCCTTTCTCTAAAGCTTTATGCACATAAGAAACAGCTTTCTCAACAGATTCTTTTAAATCAAAACCTTTAGCAATATAAGCAGCAATAGCAGAGCTTAAAGTACATCCAGTTCCATGCCCTTCTTTACTGATTTTATTATTTTTTATCTCTAAAAAGCTACCATTATAAAAAATATCAATAACCTTATTTTCATCTAAACTTAAGTGTCCTCCTTTCATCAAAACAGCTTTACAGCCTAAATTTAAAATTTCCTTAGCAGCTTTTTTCATATCTTCCTTATTCTCAATTTTTCTTCCAACCAAAATCTCAGTTTCCGGAATATTAGGAGTTACAATTAAAGCTATGGGAATTAATTCTTTTTTTAATGTTTCAATAGCATCATCTTCTAATAATTTAGCTCCAGAAGCAGCCACCATAACTGGGTCTAAAACAATATTTTTTATTTTATATTTTTTTAATAAATTAGATACTGTTTTTATTATTTCAGAATTTGATAACATCCCAATCTTAACAGCATCTGCTCCAATATCATCAAATATAGCATTTATTTGCTTTTCTATAATATCTAAAGGAACATTATGCACAGCGCTAACTTCCTTGCTATTTTGAGCAGTAACAGCAGTTATAACACTAGACCCATGAACTCCTAGGCTTGCAAACGTTTTCAAATCTGCCTGGATTCCAGCTCCCCCTCCAGAATCAGAGCCTGCAATTGTTAATGCTTTTGGGATTTTTTTATCCATTATATTAATACTTTTTAATTTTTATTTTATTGATAATAATTTTATTTTTCCATTCATTATGGTTTTTTTTATTGTTCTCTATTTATTGTTATTTTATTTATTGGATTTTTATTATAATATTCTAATTGGTTTATTTTTTATTGGCTATAATTTTATTTTTCAATGCTTTATTTTAATTTCTTTTCATTATATTATCGTGAAATGCACTAATTAGTTTAATTATTATCTGCATTTCACGAGATTAGAAATGCGTTCAAATTTCATCTAATCAACGCATTTCTCTATATCTTTAATTGTTTTTATTTATCATTGTTTTATTTTTTCTTGGCTTATTTTTAATTTAATCTTTTAATGTTATTTTTATTGAATTTATTCTAATTGGCTTATTTTATTGTTTTTAACATCGAATTATGAATTTTTTTATTTGAAGCCAAAACACTTATCATTGATAAATTATATTTGGCTCCATTAACATCTGTAACCTTTCCGCCAGCCTCTTCAACAATCAATGCTCCAGCTGCAAAGTCCCATGGGCTAATCTTTAATTCCCAATATCCCTCCAACCTCCCAGAAGCAACATAGCATAAGTCTAAAGCAGCGCTTCCAGTCCTCCTAATGCCTCTAACATTTTTCCTAAAAAAATCTTCCATATTTTTTAGTGTTCTTTTCATTAAACTTCCCCTTTCATAATAAAACCCCGTTACAAAAATACAATCAGTTATTTTTTTACTTTTAGAAACTTTAATTTTCTTATTATTCAAAAAAGCGCCTTTGCCTTTCTCAGCATAAAATAATTCCTTCCTTAAAGGGTCATAAACAACTCCAAGCAAAGGCTTATTATTCTTATACAGCCCAATAGAAACGCAAAAAAATGGAAATCCATGAGAATAATTATTTGTCCCGTCCAAAGGATCTATCACCCAAAGATATTCAGAACTAGTTTTCTCAACAGTTTCTTCTTCAGTCAAAAAAGAATGGCTTGGAAATTTTTTCTTAATTATAGAAACAATAACTCTTTCAGATTTCAAATCAGCTTCTGTAACTAAATTATAAGTATTTTTTTTATTCTTTATAGAAATATTTTTTTGATATAACTTTAACAAGATTTTCCCTGCTTCTTTTGCTGCTTTAATTGCTGTTTGTTTCATTTAATAAAGCCAATTCTGATAAGGTTATAAATATTTCTGTCAATTAAATGAAAATAGAATAATAATAAAAAAGAAACCTAAGCTCTTACATAGCATCTGTTAAGCCTTTCCTGTCTCTTATTTGCTTAACAATTTTATCCTGCAGTTCATTAGGCAGTTTCTCAAACATCTGGTCTATTAATGAAGAGCTTCCTCTACCGCCAGTAGCAGACCTTAAATTAGAACTCCACCCAAACATCTCTCCAACAGGCATTTTTGCTTTAATAATAGACAAAACACCTTCTTGCTGCGCATCTAATAACTGTCCGCGCTTATTGCTTATTAGTTTAGAAATCTCCCCCAGATAATCAGATGGCGCTTCTATCCTTTGGATTTGATATGGTTCATACATTATTGGCTTAGCATCCATCATAGCTCCTCTTATGCCTTCCCTAACAGCAGGGTAAACTTGAGCTGGACCGCGATGTATAGCATCTTCATGAAGTTTCATATCTGTCAGCATAACTTTAACATTTAAACAAGGGTCTCTTGCTAAAGGCCCTTTGTTCATAACATCCTCAAACATATCTAAAAGCATTTCAATAACTTCTCCAACATGAACCTGGCCGCGAGTCATGTCCAAGAAAAGATTTCCTTTATAGATGTCTTTGACTTTAAGGGCTGTTTTGCTGTCCATGCCGCACTCAACAAACTTATCTCTCAACTCTAAATCTTTTTTCTTAATTCTCATCTCAGGAATATCTCCTTTTTTAATCATTTCAGATATTGATTCTTCTAGTGGCTCAACCTTAAAGAAAAATAAATTATGTTTATTGGGTGTCTTCCCAACGGCTTCTTCGCTTGGCTTTGTTATAGCTTCCCTATATACAACTATTGGCGGGCTTGATTGCACTTCTACTCCTTTTTCTGTTTTAATCCTGTTTTCAATAACTTCTAAATGCAATTCTCCCATACCATGCATTATATGCTCGCCAGTTTCTTCATTAATCTCTATCTTTACAGTAGGGTCTTCTTTCCCAACCATGCGCAGTACTTCAATTAGCTTAGGCAAGTCACTGGGCTTTTTAGCTTCAATAGCTTTTGAAATAACCGGTTCAAATATATGGGTAATTTGTTCAAATGGAAACTCAGCCTGTTCTAAAGTTATTGTCTCTCCAGCATGAGCTTTTACGCCGGCAACTCCAATAATATTTCCAGGAGGCACATTATCAACAATCTCTCTTTTTGCCCCATTGTAAATGAAAACTTGTTGTATTTTGGAATTTTGTTTTAATCTATTCAAATAAACATCAGTTCCTTTTTTCATTGTTCCTGAAAACAATCTTCCAGCGCTTATCTCTCCAGCTTGAGGGTCAATAACAATCTTTGTTATAATGAAATACAATGGCCCATTAGGGTCGCATGAAAGCAGGCTTTTTCCATCTTCACTTTCAACATCTCCGTGCCATATTTTTGGAATCCTATAAACTTGAGATGCTTTTGGGCTAGGCAAATGCTTAGCAACCATGTTAAGTACAACTTCGTGCAAAGGAGCTTTATCCATTAGGGATTCTTTATCATCATTATTGTAAGCTTCAATTATATCCTTGAATGTAATCTTTTTCTCCTGCATGTAAGGTATTGATAATGCCCAATTATGGAAAGCGCTTCCAAAGCAAACAGAGCCATCTTGTACATTCACTTGCCACTTCTCTGCATATTCTTTTGGCGCAATCTCCCTTATAAGCTTATTAACCGCAGCTATAATATTTAAGAACTTTTCCTGCATCTGCTCTGGCGTCAATTGCAATTCTTTAATTAGCCTGTCAGCTTTATTTATGAACAAAACTGGCTTTACAAGCTCTCTTAAAGCCTGCCTTAGCACAGTTTCTGTTTGCGGCATTATGCTTTCAACAGCATCCACTAAAACAATAGCGCCATCAGATGCCCTCATAGCCCTTGTAACATCTCCTCCAAAATCAATGTGGCCAGGAGTATCCAGTAAGTTGATTAAATATTCTTTATCTTTCTGAGTGTGAACCATGCTTACAGATGCTGTGTCAATAGTAATTCCTCTTTCCTGTTCATCTTCATGGAAATCCAGCTTAAGTGATTTTCCAGCATCTTCCTTAGACATCATGCCTGCTCCTGCAAGCAAATTATCAGAAAAAGTTGTTTTTCCGTGATCTAAGCATTCAGAGAAGTATTAACTTACTCTAATATATGCGCACAGATAGCAATATTTCTTATATTATCTTGACTCTTCATCAGTCTTGTGACCTTATCTACAATTTTTTCTGCCATTTAATATTTTCCTCCTAGGTATTTTTAATAATTTATTGAATTTATATATCTTTTTTAAAGCTTTTCTTTTTGAAATTAATATTTTCCAATTTTCAAGTTTTTTAAGATATTCATAAGTTACAGTTTTATTTCTCTTTAATTCCTTTGAAACTTCATTTAAATTTGCTTCTTTTAGCCTTTGAATTATTTTAATTATATCGCTAAATGTTACAGAACTTTTTCTTTTTTTTGGATAAATTAAATCAAATTGTCTTATAGCAATTTTCAAGTTTTTTGTTGTACTATTTAAGCCATATAAGTGTTCATTTAATCTAAACCATTTTTCAGTATTTTTCTGAAATAACTGAATACATCTTATTAATTTTGATTTTTTCCTAAACCTAATCTTATATCTGCCAAATTTATCTGGTTTTAAGCCTATAAAATCCGGCTCTAATCCAATTTCTTTTAAAATTTTTAAAACACCTTCAATTAATTTTTGACTCTTTGAAATTAAATCAACATAACCTGTTCTATATTCAACACCACCATCAAACATAAAAATGCCTTGCAAAAATGCTTTTTTTATTTCTAAATTAGATTTTTTAATTGATTCTGGAACTGTTACAATGCCAGACTTATTGCCTTTTGGGATTTTTATTACTAGATTAAAGAAGTTAAAAACTATTTTATTACTGATATAAATAAAATAATGGTTATCTTTTTTTATTGGAGTTGTTTTTATTTTGAATATATTATATATCCAATTGCTTAAAGCATTTAAATTAGATTTGTATTCTTCTCTGACAATTAACTCATAATGAAATCCTCTTGCAGATTTTCTCTTTCTTAAGTGTCCATCTGCTATTATAGTTCCCATTATTTTTGCTAAGTTTTCATTAATTTTATCTACTACTTTAATTTTTTCTTTTCTAACTTCTAATTCTTTGATTTTCTCTTGAAATTTAATTTTTGTTTGATCTTCAATAGTTTTTAATAATAACAAAGGAATAGAGTTTGAATTTAAATATCTCCATAAAGAACAATATTTAACGTTTAATCTATTTGATAATTCTTTAAAAGTGACTTTAGTTTTTAGAACTTCAACAGATTTATTTAATTTGGTTTTCAATTCTTTATTTAAAACAACTTTAATACTAGCTTTATTTAATTTTTCATCACAAATATCATATAAATTTAATTTCATTTTTACTCCAAAATAAATGGAATTGAATTTTATTTTGATTAAAATATTAATATATGTATTGTTTTGAATATTCAATTGTATTTAAATATTTTCATTTATAGGATGGACATATTGATATATATAGAATTTATCGTTCTAATAATTAATCAGAACTTTTTTTAATAATTATATGTAAAAATAAAAATTTATCCATAGAAAACAATTCTCGGATTATTATGATTTCCAAAAATATTCTAGCTTTTTAGCTTCTTTTGACTCTGTAGGGTAAACATTATATATTAATTCTTCTGGTCTAAACCAAAGTTTAATTTCTCGCTCTGCTTCATTTTTATTTTCTGAAGCATGAACTACATTTTCAAAAATCCCACTAGTTGTAATTCTGCCATACTTGCCCCTTATTGATTTAGGATTAGCTTCTTCAGGATTTGTTGAGCCAATTACTTTTCGGACAGTTTCTATAACATTACTTCCTTGATAAACTAAAGCTAGAACTCTTTTTGTGTGAAATTCTCCCATGATATATCTTATTAGTTCATCAAAAAATTTTTCTTCCCTTAAATGATGATAATGCTCTTCAGCAAGTTCCCTTGTTACCTGGACTATTTTTGCTCCAATAATTATCAGCCCTTCATTTGAAAGTTCAGTAATGATATTCCCAGTTAATGATTTAATTAACCCATCCGGTTTTATAAGAATTAATGCTTGTTCTGATTTTGTATCATTTTTCATATCGACCACTCCACTTGGTTGTTATTGGCTTTCTTTTTAGCTTTAACATATTTTTTTCGCATTTAGAAGAACAGAAATAAAGCGCTTTGCCGTCTTTCTGTACAAACATTTTCCCGGTTCCCGGATTTATTACAATACCGCAAAACGTGCATTTTACCATTTTATTAGTTTATCATATCTCTCTTTTAGTTGTGTTCTAATTTATTTAGTGTTGGGGTGGGAGTGATGTTAAATTCTGAAAATTTATGGCTTTTTTCCCTTAGTTATGCTCCAATGAGGAGACTCCATATTCATATATTTTTATCCAGATCCCCTTCCAGACCTTGTTAATTGCCTGGCTTCAATTTCAGTTTCTCTAAGCATTAATGTATCTCCAAGCTGTACTGGACCGCGGACATTTCTTCTAAGAACTTTATTCTTATCACGCCCATCCAAAACTCTGCATCTTACTTGTATAGCTTCTCCTCTTGTTCCAGTTCTGCCCATTATTTCTTCTATTTTAGCAGGCACAGCAAATGAAAAGTTAACAGCGCCTTTTCCAGAATCTTGCTTTTGCGCATATTTTTTATCTCTGCCAGAACTTCTTTTTTCCTGTCCCGGATTAGTATTTTCCTTTGCCATCTTATTGTTTTATCTTGTTTGCTAATTCCTTTATTAGGTTTTTTGCTTCTCCTTCCTGCACTACAGCAACACTTCCAGTAGCAACATCAATTCCCGCTGCCCCACCAAGATCTTCTTTGCTAGGTACTTGCACGCAAAGAACATTCTTTTCTTCAGATATAAGCGGAATATGCATAGCAATTTCAGGAGGGCTTACATCCTTAGCAATTGCAACTATCTTTGCATTTCCTTTCTCAATAGCTTTTGTAGTTTCATTAGTGCCTTTTTTTATCTTGCCAGTTGACTTTGCAACCTCAATTATTTCATAAACTTTATCAACTAATTCTTTTTGAACTTCTATAGCTCCCATTTTATATTCCTCCTTGAACGTATTTTGTGAGGCCTGTAGAATAAACCCCTCACTCGGACCCATAAAGGTCTTCATCAATCATAGGTATTTTACTGGGATAATAATTTGATTTAAAAATGTTATGGTTTTTCGATATTTTTCAATATAATTATGAAATCATAAGTTGCGTTTAAAATACCCAGCAGCTTTATTATAGGGGAGCAGATATAGAGCCTTAGTCCATGACAATTTAAAGTGGGATAATCTTAAGCTTTATTTGCAATCAGGCCCTGCAAAAAGGAAAAAATTAAAAAAAACATTTGAAGTCTAAGCATATGGCAATTAAATGGCAAAAATAAAAACAGAATCCAATGAAATAGAAGTAGAAGATGGAAGTTCTATTCAAGAAGCTTGCGAGCAATTAGGAATTCCATTTGCCTGTAAATCAGGTAATTGCGGAACTTGTGAAGCTGAAGTTGTTGAGGGAATAGAAAACTTAACAGAAAAAACAGAAGAAGAAAAAGCATGGCCATTGCAGGATAATTCCAGATTAATGTGCCAATGCAAAATTAAACAAGGAGAAGTTAAGATTAAGTTCTGATTATTCAAATTTAAATTTTTACTACTCACTTAGGGTAATTAATAGAAAGATTTATAAATAGATTAATATTAGTTCTTAAAATAAAGATGACAGAACCTAATCTATTTCAACTTAAGGTAGATAGACCATATGAACCAGGACCTGGGGAATTATTGCATAATTATTTTGAAAAGCATGATCCAGGACGTAATAGATATTTATTAGCATTAACCCTTGGAGAAGAAAATCCAGGAAGGTATTTAGTTAGAAACTCAGGCCTTGGAAAATTAAAGCCTTCTCATCCTGATGCTGGAACCCCAATAACTTTTGGTGAGCTAGAGGCTGCTATTGTACAACATAGGGCTAGGACTTCTAGACCACAAGTAGCAAGACAATAAATTCTATTCCTATTCTAAAAACCTAAATCTTTTTATGCCAAACTAGAATTTTTATAAGATATAGTAACTGTGCTAAATAATCAAACATTGATTCACAGTTACTATCATAAAAATCAAAGAAGATTTTTAGGATCCTCGGAAACCTTTGGTTTTCGGGAAACCGGAAATCCTTTGGATTTCCCAGTTCACCAAAAATCTCTGATTTTTGCGTGTGTTTGGAAATGGTAACAAATCATAGAAATCTCTTAGGATTTCTAGGACACAAAAAATTTACAATTTTTTCGTGTGTTCGAGAATTTACCATTTCCACTATATAAGAATCATTCCAAAACCGCTTTTATCCTCCGAATACCAGCAGCC
>Ga0187833_10005444_pt1 | contig 12029 bp, 10 predicted proteins | sample ETNtaG_37_FD_167968 | JGI IMG/M metagenome (GOLD analysis project Ga0187833, IMG submission 167968) | Marine microbial and viral communities from oxygen minimum zone, Eastern Pacific Ocean - ETNP2014_SV_400_PacBio MetaG (Illumina Assembly) | ecosystem: Environmental > Aquatic > Marine > Hypoxic... | reverse complement strand
CTTTTCTGCCAAATCCTTGTTATTAGTTACAACAATACCTGCATCACCATATGCCCCCAAATTCTTTGCTGGAAAAAAACTGAAGCAAGATGCATCTCCAAAGCTACCAACACGCTTCCCATCATATTCGGCACCATGTGCTTGGGCCGCGTCCTCAACTACCCAAAGTCCATTTTCTTCAGCTATTTCCTTAATTGCATCCATTTCTACAGGATGCCCATACATATGTACTGGTAGAATTCCTCTAGTTGAATCTGTAATTGCTTTTGGAAGTAGAGAAACATTCATGTTAAAGTCGGATCTATCAATGTCTACAAATCTTAGATTTGCATTATTCTTTATGATAGCATCTGCAGTTGATATGAATGTATGCGAAACAGTTAACACATCAGAGCCATTTGCATTAAGGCCGTTCAATGCCAAAACCAATGCATCTGATCCAGAGGCTACACCTACTGCGTATTTTGCGCCACAATAATTAGCAAACTCACATTCAAATTTGAGAACATTTTCTCCCAATATATAAGAGCCACTTGAGAGAACATCACTTATTGCATCTTCTATTTCATCTTTAATTTCAAGATACTGTCTCTGAAGCGAAAAAAAAGGAACATTCAATTGGACTTTCTAACTATCCATGGGTTTCATATTTTTACATCTACTGGTTTTCCTTGATTATCAAGAGATTCTTGGCAACTCTCTAGAACCGCTAAACTAGAAAGAGCACTAACACCGTCAGTGATCGGCTTTTCACCGTTTTTTATGCTCTCTAGAAAACATTTACACATATTCTTAAGAGGTTCACTTGAATCGATTTTCGGAATAATCGTATCACCATCTGCGATATTGAGAAGAAACTCATAACCATCAGACTGTTTAAATCGTGCGACATTCTTTTTAAAAATCTTAAGTTTTCCAAATACATCCACATCATCAAAAACAGCCATCATCTTACTTCCAACTACCGTAAGTCTACGAATCTTGTGCGGATCTAACCAACTAACATGAACTTGAGATATCACATTAGATCTAAACTTCATATTAAGAAAGACTACATCAGGAATATTTGGCCGTAAATAAGATGATCCTGTAGCACTTACGGATTTAGGGGTTGAACCAACTAATTCTAAGATCATCGAGATATCATGTGGTGCAAGATCCCACATCGCATTTGTATCACTCCGAATAGGGCCAAGCCCAGTTCTCGTAGAGTACACATAATATATTTCCCCAAAATCTCCTTGTAATATCCTTTTCTTCAATTCAATCATAACTGGATGATATTGATAAACATGTCCGACCATGAGAATTTTATTCATTCGTTCAGCCATTTTCACTAAATCCTTGGCCTCACTAGATCCTAATGTTAATGGCTTCTCAATCAAAACATTTTTTCCATTTCCTAAACATTTGAGGGCCAACGAATAATGAGTTGAAGCCGGTGTAGAGATACAAACAGCATCTATCGTTTCATCCTTAAGTATTGTTTCAATATCCGTTGTTGTTCGAATAGATGCCCTATTCGTTTTTATCGCCAAAAGCTTCGATTCATCAAGATCACAGCAAACTGTTACTTCACAATTCTGAAGTTCACTTAATACCCGAACATAATTAGGTCCCCAATAACCACAACCTACTACCGCAATTCTTATCAAACTTAATATTACTCCAACAAAGCTATACTGATATTATTTTTATGCCCTTAATTGCCTTAAGAATTATGCAAGATGTTGCAAAGTTATTTTGTCTTCTTACCAAAATCCTTCACATGCCCCAAAACCTTGACTACGCCCTTAATACTATATTTCATATCTTTTATTGAACGTACCCTAACCAAATGTCTTAACATATATCTGGGAGAAAGAAATACTCTATAAATACCATCACATATATCCAAAATCTCATCAGGTCCCATATCTTGGGTCTTAAGCACTGGCTCAGACATATCGAACCTATCATAATCGTCAGGGTTGACCCTAAACCAATCGTTTTCTATAGATTCATCATATAATTTACTTCCAGGATAAGGCACAACAATTGTAGATTGAAGAGTTAACGCCGAACCTTTCTCCATTAACACTTTTGCTAGATCCAAAGTTTTCATGGCTTCAATACGCGTCTCCCAAGGATATCCAACCATAATTGTAATGTGTGGCTCTAGATCTTCATCCCTTGCTATTTTGCACTCAGCAATAACATTATCAAGATTAACTCCTTTATTCAATTTATCAAGTGTAAATTGATTAGCTGATTCTAATCCAAAAAGAAGCATTCTGCACCCAGCTTTCCTCAGTAACCGATAATCTTCTTGCTTTAATGACCCAAATCTCAAATTACATCCAAAGCGTAATTCATCATTATATCCTCTTTCAATCATTAATTTACAAAATTTCTTTAACCATTCTCCAATAGGAAAAGTTCCAGTATCATCAAAAACTTCCTTAACCTTATATTTTGAGATTAACATACCAATTTCCTCCACTAAAAGAGCTGGGTCTCTGATCCTGTAATTTGGATATAATGTGGGCCAAGAGCAGAATGTACATCCTCCATCATTCCTCCACCAACAATCACGACCTGCCATAACGTATGCCCCAGGTGTATCCTTGTAGTTTCCATTATTATAGGCATAAAGATGCCATTTTGTTAAATCTCTATCGATAAATGGTAGCGCATTCAAATCATGGTTTAAGACAAATTTTCCAGTATTACTGATTTTTTTATGGCGTCGATAATATATCCCTGGTTCTAATTCACATTTGTTCTCCAACCAACCTGCAATACTAAGGAGTGAAAAATCATAATCTCCTCCAGTGATTACAATATCCACCTTTGAATTCTTAAAAGATTCGATAGGAATAGCTGTAACATGATCCCCCATTAACACAATCATCGCTTTTGGAATGTTGATTTTCAACTCATTGATAATATTCCAATGTTTCTTAACAACAGGTGTCTTTGTTTCAATTGCTATAACATCTGGTTCTCTGTTGGACAAATCCTGAAGCCATTTTTCATAACTCTTCTCCTCAGCTATACCATCATCCCATATTACTTCATGACCCGCCTGTTTCAGAAGAGTAGCCGCATACGCTGGAACAACTGGATAAATGTATGTGGACTTATGAAAGTATTGGAATTGCCTATTTTGACTAAGGAGAGGCACTCCTTTCCCTGTTTCTAACGGTGGATAACTAATGCTGATCTTCATTTTTCCAAATCCTTCTTCGTCAAACCAAAAAAGAATGATACACCATAAGCGAAATGGGTTGTAATAATTCCTAAAAAAACTATCGGAATCAATTTAATTTCATTTACCTCACACAAGACTGCAATCAATCCAAGTATAAAATATGCTGATATTGCCATGAACATTATTACCCATAAAGAATTTATCAATAAGGTTGCAGCTAAACCCGTGATTAACATCAAAATTGCTATTGAAGGAATAAAATATGTTATCTTTCTAGAATTTCCACGAAATTTTTTTGCAAAAAAACCTCTATGCAATCCAAATCTCGAAACTTGAGTTATATGTTCCTTAAACAACGGTCTTCGGTGGTGGTAAACAACCACATCAGATGCCTCTATCATTTTTTTCCCAGATTTCTTAATCGCTAAACAAACAAGACTATCTTCCCCAGGCCAAAATTTTTCATTCCATCCACCTACGTCTTCCAAGATCTCTTTTCTTACAATAAAATTACACGAATGTATGTCATCCGACTCAATCACCTTTTTAGATTTATATCTTATTGAAATTTGCCCTATCATAAAAGACGAGAGAACATGCCCACTAGCCCTCTGCATTGCCGAATCTTCTTTGGGAGTTACTCCTGGCCCACCAACTGCCGCAACTTTTGAATCCTGAAAATAATTAATCGCGTTACTCAACCAATCAATTGTTGGATATGCATCAGAATCAATAAAAGCACAAATTTCCTCTTTTGAGTTTTTAACACCAATATTTCTTTTGCCTCCTGGAGTTAAGGGACCCGTTGGAACAATTCTAACATTCTTTAAGCCACTTGTGTTTTTAGGCATATTATCTGGAAGTAAAATTATCCTAAAGTTCTGATAATTAAGTGCCAAACAATGTTCTATACATCCCTGTGTATACTTATCCACTTCTTTACATGGAATTATTATTGAGACTGGTATATTCAAAAGTGTGTCCTCTTAACTAATTTATTTTCTTTTTTTGAAAATACGTTGGCATCCAATTAATGATTCTCATTAATCATGAAATCCCGATAAAGAAAAACATTATTATCATTTTTCATCATCTAAGACACATTATTCACTAACTAATGAATTTATTTGAATAAGAATAAAATTAATCATGTTATCCACAGAGAATTTCTCATTATCAGTTTTCGATTCATAACTTGAGATGTATCTCTGGATTGTTTTAGGAAAAATGGATATACTTCAATATTCTGGTTACAAATGATTGATCGATTTCAAAGGATGGGTATATCAACATAAAATTAGACATTCAGCAATCTATTTCTTAAATATCTTATTCATCCTATAAATGCTAAAAACTGTAATGAACAAGATAATTGAAAAAGAAGTTCCAATGATGAATAAAATTAGGCCACTATTGGTTGTTGGTGTTATGAAATCTGGTGAGCGGTTAACTAAAGGCGAAATTGAAGAAAATAAGAAGGAGAATGAATCCGGATATCTGGATGCTAGTGGAAGCAGGTAAAACGGAAAATTCTTTTGTGCATAAAGAAATGCTAAGGATGAAAGAAGAATAAAATGCGTTCTAAGTGATGAGCGATATGTTATCATTAAAGAAAGGAAAGCTAATAAAATTAGGGAACGTTGTTCTGAGACTACTGGATACGATAAGAATAAAGCAGCAATTAATAAGAATGAACCTGTTATAACGCCATCAAATTGGGATTTAGATCCTTTAACAATATAGTTTAATGAAAGAATCATCAAAATCAACAGAATCAGGTACATTATTGTATTTGTCCAAATGGTATCTATTTGTGTGAGTAAAGCTACCGACCAATAAGTTAAACCGAAACCAGATGCGAAAGGTAGTCCACTTGGATTAACTACGTTTGCACCAAGGAAACTTAGAAATGAGTTACTTTGAAAAATAATTAGATATAACCCTAAAGGAAAAAGGAAAATCAAAAAATAACCTATTTCTCGTCTCCTATGTTTGTCAAATCTATATATCGATATGATAATTGGAATCACGAAAACAATGGGATATATCTTGATTAAAACAGCAATATACAATGATGTAGCTGAAAGCACCATCCTTTTGGATACAAGCAAATAATAAAGGGCGAGAAGTGTAAATAGAACTGCTAAGGAGTCATATTGCCCCCAAGCAGCAGAAATCCAAATAACTATTGGACTAAACAAATAAAGATAGGCAGAACGTCTTGAAACCGAATAATTCTTCGAGTAAAAAAAAGATATTTTATAGATTAAGAAAGCAGAAAGTACATCCGCAATTATTAATGGGGTCTTTATTAAAGTGTTAAAGATAGGATCAGTAATGACAGTGATTCCGTAGGATGGATCAAAATTTGAAGGCAATTCTGAAATAGGAATTACTGAGATGTGCAAAATGTTAGAGAGTACCCCATAAATATTAGCAACAATAATTAAGAAAGAATTCCAAATAGGAATAATCCCAAACGAAGAAATAGAAACTCCAGCCTTCTGTATTTCATCAACATATCTATACCATGCAAACATATCAAAAGGATGAGCAAGAAAAGGTACCAAAACTAATCTAATGATAATACCTAAAATTACCATATGTCTGAAGTTTCCTAACAACTTCATACAAGACACCTAAAAAATCTAAAGATTTTTCCTATTATTCAATATGACTTGTAGAACAACTGCAGTTGTCGTGACAAGGAATCCAATGAAAATTAGACCAATCGAAATGAACCCACTGCCAATAGCAATCGCTCTTGTATCGAGAAAAATACTTAAAACTCTAAATCCCATAACTAGACCTGCCAAAATCATAATTATACCTGGTAAACCAAAATAGAGAAGAGGCTTCTGCTCAGAAGCAATTTTGAAGAGAGAGCTAAATACATCTAAACCGTGATGAAATGGGTTAAGGGATGAACCTTCACTACCAAAATAAGACACTGAGATAGGAATCTCTGCTACCTTAAAAGAACCGCTAGATGCAGAAATAAGAATCTCTGAATCAACCCCCATCCCCTGTTCTTGAACTTTTACATATCCAATGACATTCTTAGAATAAGCTCGAAAACCGCTTTGGGTATCCGTTATATCCTTAAAGCTCTTACCGGCCAACAAATTGGTGAAAGATGTCAACACACTATTTCCTATAACCCTATGAGACGGGACATCTTTAGTTTCACCTATAAATCGTGAACCAACAACTATATCCAACCCCGAATCAAGAATTGGTTCTATTAAAGCAGGAATATCTTTAGGGTGATGTTGTCCATCTGCATCCAAAGTAACAATAATATCGGCTCCAAGGCTAAGGGCTCTTTCAAAAAGATCCTTTAAAGCAGCACCTTTCCCTCTACGATTGTGATGAACAATCAAATCACAATCTAAACGTTTTGAAATTTCTGAAGTTAAATCAGTTGAACCATCATCACAAATAATAATTTTATCAACAAATTTGGAGGTTTTAATAATAACTGGTCCCAAGTTCTTCTCTTCATTATAGGCAGGGATACACGCAATAATCAATTCGACTACAATTCACAAACAAATCAACTATATAATGGCTTCATTCTCACAATTAATTAACCCCCAGAAACAGTATTGTAGTGTGTTATTAGTTTAACAAAAATGTTTTCTCGTAGAGGCATAAAGGTATAATGTGAAGTTAACTCATAATCAAAAGACTGATTTAAGATTGGATAATGAAACAAAGGCATTAGCACATATAGATAATGCAAGGATGAATAAGCAAAGCATCCTAAGCTTGTCTGGATTAGATCTTGAGGCTTTACCTCCTGAAATATTCAAGCTCACCAATCTAACTCCTCTTAATATAGGGGAAAATAATCTAAAATCTTTACTCCCAGAAATCTCAAAACTCACAAACATAAGCTATGAAGATATAGAAATAGATATTGCATATGATGAGAGATTGATGAAGATGAGACATAAAAGCTGATAAAAAAAGTATTCCAATAATCCTCAAATAGCAAGGAAATAAATAGTGTTACTTCAGTCGCAAACTTTGGTTAATTCAAGTGCCTGAAGAGGAGTCGTTCCAATCTGAACACGTTGCAAAAGGCGCTTTATATCTTACACTACCAACGATACTTGGATTTTTCTTTTCATTCTTGTTCTACATATTAATAGCCAGAGTGTTAGCGCCAACGGAAATAGGAAAATTATCAATCTTACTAATGATTAGTGCATTTTTCAGTTTGACAAATCTCTCTATAAATTTCGCATTACAACGATTTATCCCAACATACATGGGAAAAGAGAAACACGACGAAATAGGTGGTATAATTAGAACCAGTCTAATACTTCTGCTCTCACTTAGTGCTCTTTTCTACCTTATTCTTCTTGGGTTCAGCTCACAATTAAGTATCATTCTATTCGGGACCACATTAGATAGATGGCCTATTATCATTATGCTGTCAGCATCATTTGCACTAAATCTTGTACTATTCTTTAATGGTGAAATGCTTGGATTTGGAATGTACAAACAAACTGCAATCCAAAATATTCTCAACACGGGAATTAGTAGAGTGTCATCTCTTGCTCTAGCTGCATTAGGATTTGGATTAATTGGAGTTTCATTAGGATGGCTTATTGCAGCAATTATTGCTATAGCATTCTCACTATTTGTCTTGAGAGGCAAGCATCATCTAATCAAAGGATTTTCTATAACTAAACTACTCAAATTCAGTTTACCTGTCCATGTATTCACTATTATTATGTTTGTTCAAGGCTGGGCAGATGTAGGTGTTCTTTATGCTTTCGGCAAAAATCTGTCACAGATAGGGATATATTATTTGGTCATATCAGGGACAATGATTCTCAGTATTTTTTATACCCCTATAGGTATGGCTATATTTCCTGCATTATCTTCAAGATATAGTATCGATGGTCCAAAAGGAATCACCACAATGGTTGAGACATATTTACGAATGGTACTGAAAATAACTATTCCTATAGGTTTCTCCTTTGCAGCTCTCTCAATGACAGCCATAGAGACCGCATTTGGTAGGCAATATATTTCCGGAGCAATACCATTCTCAATGCTTGCAGCAACATCATTCATTCCAGCTATATTACTTCTTATTGTCACCATAATCCAAAGTTCAGGTAACACAAAACCACTTGTAATAATCGGGATTATATCTTCAATTTCTGATATATTATTGGTTGCAGTGCTTGCAGGCCCATTGGGAGGAATCGCTGGTGCAATAGGACGTATTACATTCTCAATTGTAGGAGTAATATTAGGTGTCTACTTCCTCAGAAACAAAATTAAATTATCTCTCATTCCTGAGCTGAAAAAACCACTATTGGCTGCAGCAACTATAGCAACACCACTTTTAATTTTAGACCAGTATCTTATCCAAATATTGAATCTGACTTTACGACTAAGAGCCACAATCGACATATTTGCATTCCTTACTTTGGCATTAGTATTCATCTATTTCACTAACTATTTCACAAAAGAAGATTTCAATATACTGAAACAAGCATTTCCAAGTCGATTAGAAAACCTAATGGATAAATTAGAACATTTCTTTACATAGTCAAACCAATTATTAACATGCTTTCAAATGAACTATACAATTATGTACCCAGATTTTTCTATTGATTATCTCCAATATTTTTGGTAAAGCGCAAAAAGATCCATCAGATAATGGACACTTGTTACTAGCAAGGAAAGTCTAATAAAGTTGGGAAAGTACAGGCTAACTAAAAGGTTGACCAAAATCATCCAAATTAAATGAAATGAACCATATATCACCTGTTGATCAATACTCATCACTCCTTTTAGAATTTGACCATTCAGATAGTCTCGATATAACCCCCTTATATTAAACGATAAAATGTGGCCTAAAGCAATTTTTCTATTAAAAATCAAGGCATGGAACAAGTGATCAATATCTATGCCTACCCCAAGAACAAGCCCAAAAAACAGATAAACCGGCAAAAGAATCAAAATTTCACCTTCAATAGTAAATAGGATTAGAGTTAAAGCAAGTGTAGCCAATGTGTGGGAAATTGGCCTCAAAACGATTACCAACGAATTATTGGGTTATATTTTCCTGGATTTTTTTTATCATGATTTTTCTGATACCACTTCTTTATCCTTAAACGATAAGCGATACCCAAAATATCAACAAGCATCCTAACAATGTTTCTTACACTAAATAATGCGTCACAATTAATTTCAACAGGCACCACAACAATCCTCTTCTTTAACAAGGTTGCAATAGTTAAGACCTCAACATCAAACGCGTATTTTCTAACCGAAACAAGTTTCATAATATCTATCAAAGCATCTCTCCTAAACACCTTAAAACCAACCTGAGTATCCCATAGCTTAATTCCAGTCATCAAACGAACCAAGATATTGAAGCCTAAACTTAAAAACCGTCTTAAAACAGGTACATTTACCACAGAATCCGGATGCCGTTTCGACCCAACAACGATATCAGCATTATCTAAAGCAGAAATAAAACGCCCAAGTACCCTAGTATCTAAATCACCATCTCCATCCATAAACACAACGTAATCACTAACTGCATTTATCGCACCCATAAACAACGCAAACCCCTTGCCTTGATTAACATCATAACTCACTACTTTGACATTGGAACTCTTAACAGATTGTGCTATTTTGCGGGTTGTGTCTCTACTTCCATCATCAACCACTATTATCTCATATGAGACATTTAGGTCCCCTAGCTTTTTATCAGTCTCCTTAATCGACTTTTCAATCACTGATTCACCATTGAAGACAGGCATCACTACTGAAACAGTGTCTAATTTGGAGGCCATTACCGTAATTGAATAATTAATTCTTATATATTACGTTTACTTTACTGTAATAAGCAACTTATATGCTATGTTTAAAATTATATTAATTCCCCATCGTCATCTACAGGTAAGGACAGAAAACATTGATCACTAACATAATAGATGATTTACAAATTCTTCAAACAGGAGTTTCTATAGATGAATTTGAGGGAAAAAGAACTTTGGTCACGGGTGCCGCAGGCTTCCTTGGAAGCTGGTTAACAGACCTACTAATATTAGCTAAAGCCGAAGTAACCGCCATAGACAACTTCTCAACTGGATTACTTGAAAACATAAACCACCTGCATAAAAACCCAAACTTTAAGCTAATAAAAAATGACATAACAAAAATACTTCTTTCTGATCTTGAAGAATACGACATCATTTTTCACTTAGCAAGTAGACCATCACCAGACGACTACCAACAAAACCCTGTTAATACACTTCTTACCTGCGCAAAAGGCACAGAAATAATGCTGGAACAAGCAAGAAAATATGATTCTAAAATAATTACCACATCCACCTCAGAAGTTTACGGTGACCCACAAATAATACCTACACCCGAAACATACTGGGGAAACGTAAACCCAATCGGAATTCGTTCATGTTATGATGAAGGCAAACGATACAGTGAAGCCCTAATTGCAGCATACCGAAGACAATATGAACTTAAATCAGTGATCCTCAGAATCCACAACACATACGGCCCAAGACTTAGAGCAAAAGGAACCTACGGTCGCGCAGTCTCAAGATTCATAAACCAAGCCCTAAACAACAAAGACATAACAGTCTACGGAGACGGAACACAAACAAGATCATTCACATACGTAACCGACACCATCAAAGGCATCCTAAAAGCAGCCACCACCAAAAAAGCAGTAACCGAAACCATAAACATAGGAAACACCAAAGAAACAACAATCAATGAACTCGCCCAAATAATTAAAAACCTAACCAAAAGTAGCTCCAAAATAACCTTTAAACCAATTCCCCCAGATGATCCAAAACGAAGATCCCCAGACATAACAAAAGCCAAACAAATTCTCGAGTGGAATCCAGTAATAGACCTTGAAACTGGACTCCAAAAAACAATAAATTGGTTCGAAACAAAAGAAGAGTGAAAAAATAGGAATAATTTCAATTAAAATGACGTATTTTTATATGTATGTATGAATGATTATATAAATAATTTTAGAATGAAAACATTAATATACAGTAATTTTATTTTAAATGCATCTAAAATGGCTAGGAGGCAGCGTGTACGCTCAAAAGTTGGAAGGTTAGTTAAGCGTAGCAAATATTTACCGCAAGGAATTGGCACATCACTTACGATTGCAATTATCGCCATTATTATTCTAGCACCAAGTGCTATGGCTATTTCCCTAGAGATACTGGGTTTATCAGATGGTCAAAAACTTGGAAATAGTGGAAGTTTCACTTTTCTCGCAAAAATAACGATAAGTTCAGGTGAAGTTGTACCGCTGGACCAATTTCAAATAGTTTTAGATAGTCAACTTTTTTCATTTAATCCCTCTACAGGAGATGCGATCGGATCTACAAGTTCTGCGATAAGTTCTGTTGTACCTGTAAATTTTAGGTCAGGTAGTTTGTATACAACAGGAGGATCAGGATATGGTTATGCTCGAGAATACCTTAAAGCGTATAGTTATGATTATAACTACAATTACTATGGTCAATCAGCATATGGCTACGGTTTTGATGGACCACGAACTTTTGTCTGGAATGTCACTCTTCTTCCTGAAAATCTATCTATAGATGATCACACCATAAGGCTGGATATTCTAACACTTGGATTAAGTATGAATAGATATTCTTCATCAACAATAACATTTGAGGTTGTTGAAGGAAGTTCCCAAAGTTCTACTATGCCGACTACAGCTACATCTGCAACAATTGATCATACAGCTACAACAAAAACAAAAGTTGTTCTTGCAGGCATAACATTTACTGACCCAACTATTCCAGCA
>Ga0187833_10005443_pt1 | contig 12030 bp, 9 predicted proteins | sample ETNtaG_37_FD_167968 | JGI IMG/M metagenome (GOLD analysis project Ga0187833, IMG submission 167968) | Marine microbial and viral communities from oxygen minimum zone, Eastern Pacific Ocean - ETNP2014_SV_400_PacBio MetaG (Illumina Assembly) | ecosystem: Environmental > Aquatic > Marine > Hypoxic... | reverse complement strand
GTTTACAACATAACGTTGTATTTCTAAAAAAGCCTCACTCGAACAGGGCTGATAGAAGACAGCCACCCAGTCGGACGTATGAATATTGTGCGGTACGGCGGGCCACCTGAAATTGGGGAATAAAGGGGCTTTCCTGCCCCAGACCAAACAACTCAAAGCCGGCAAGGCACCCGCAAACGCTATAATGTCGGGCTAAGCCATTGTTGACGTTGTCCATTTTCAAGTACCACTGCCATGACCCTTGCCAAAAGTTTCGACCCGAATGCCATTGAATCCCACTGGGGCCCTGAATGGGAGCGCCAAGGCCATGCCAAGGCCACCACGGTGGAAGGCAAGCCCGACTTTTGCATTCAACTGCCCCCACCCAATGTAACCGGCACCCTGCACATGGGCCATGCGTTTAACCAAACCATCATGGACGGGCTAACGCGTTATTACCGCATGCGTGGCCACAACACCCTGTGGCAACCGGGCACAGACCACGCAGGCATTGCCACTCAAATTGTGGTTGAACGCCAGTTGGCCGCCAAGAACATTACCCGCCACGATCTGGGTCGCGAAAAATTCGTGGAAAAAATTTGGGAATGGAAAAACGAAAGCGGCAGCAAAATTACCGAGCAAATGCGCCGCATGGGTGCGAGTGTGGATTGGCAGCGCGAGTACTTCACCATGGACCCCGCCTTGTCCAAATCGGTTACTGAAGTGTTTGTTCGGCTGTTTGAACAAGGCTTGATTTACCGTGGCAAGCGATTGGTGAACTGGGACCCGGTGCTGAAAACAGCAGTGTCTGATCTGGAAGTGGAAAGTGTGGAAACCGAGGGCCATCTGTGGGAACTGAAGTACCCACTGGTGGAGGCAGACCCGGTGAAAGGTCTTACCCACCTTACAGTGGCCACCACGCGCCCGGAAACTATGCTGGGCGATTCAGCCGTGATGGTGCATCCCGAGGATGAACGCTACCAGCACCTGATCGGTAAAAAAGTACAGCTTCCCTTGTGCAACCGTGAGTTGACCATTATTGCCGATGAATACGTAGACAGCAGCTTCGGCACGGGCGTGGTGAAAGTGACACCGGCACATGACTTCAACGACTATGCCGTGGGCCAGCGCCACAAGCTTGAGCTGATCAACATTCTTACCCTGGATGCCACCATTGCAGACAATGCGCCTGCGAAGTATGTGGGCATGGACCGCTTTGTAGCCCGCAAACAGATTGTGGCCGACCTGGAAGAACTGGGCCTGCTGGGTGAAATAAAACCCCACAAACTGATGGTACCCAAGGGCGACCGCACCGGCGTGGTGATTGAACCCATGCTGACCGACCAGTGGTTTGTGGCCATGACCAAAGCCGCTGAAGGCGATGCCACTGGCAAAAGCATCACCCAAAAAGCGATTGACGCAGTAGAACAAGGCCAGGTGAAGTTTGTGCCCGAACAGTGGGTGAACACCTACAACCAGTGGCTGAACAACATTCAAGACTGGTGTATTTCCCGCCAATTGTGGTGGGGCCACCAAATCCCGGCCTGGTTCGGTGAGAACGGCGAAGTGTTCGTGGCCCGCACCGAAGAAGATGCCCGCGCCAAGGCCGCCGCCGCTGGCTACACAGGTGCACTGAAGCGCGACGACGATGTGCTGGACACCTGGTTCAGCTCTGCCCTTGTGCCCTTCAGCACGCTGGGTTGGCCCGAGGAAACCCCCGAACTGACGCACTTCCTGCCCTCCTCCGTGTTGGTGACTGGCTTTGACATCATTTTCTTCTGGGTGGCCCGAATGATCATGATGACCACCCACTTCACGGGCCAGGTGCCTTTCCACACCGTGTATGTGCATGGCTTGGTACGGGATGCTGAAGGCAAAAAAATGAGCAAGTCGGTGGGCAACACCCTGGACCCGGTCGATTTGATTGATGGGTGCAGCCTGGACACCCTGCTGGTGAAACGCACCACGGGCTTGAGCAAGCCGCAAGACGCGCCGAAAATCGAAAAGAAAACCCGCAAGGAATTTCCGGAAGGCATACCCGCCTACGGCGCCGATGCGCTGCGCTTTACCTTCGCAAGCCTGGCCACTTTGGGCCGAAACATCAACTTTGACCAGAAGCGTTGTGACGGTTACCGCAACTTCTGCAACAAGCTGTGGAACGCCACCCGCTTTGTGCTGATGAATACCGAAGGGCAAGATTGTGGCCTGAGCGACCACGATGCAGACGCCTGCACGCCCGGCGGCTACCTGGATTTTTCGCAAGCGGACCGCTGGATAACAAGTACCCTTCAGCGCGTGGAAGCCGATGTGGCACAGGGTTTCGAAACCTACCGCTTCGACTTGATTGCGCAAAGCATTTACCAGTTTGTGTGGGACGAGTACTGCGACTGGTACCTTGAAATTGCCAAGGTGCAAATTGCCAATGGCACACCCGCACAGCAACGCGCCACACGCCGCACCCTGGTGCGGGTGCTGGAAACAATTTTGCGCCTGGCCCACCCGATTATTCCGTTCATCACCGAGGAACTCTGGCAAACGGTCAGCGTGGTGGCAGGCCGCCGAGAAGAAGGCGTACAAGCCAGCCTGATGACCCAAGCCTACCCGGTCAGCGTACCTTCCCGTATTGATGAAAAAGCGGAAAGCTTTGTGCTCCAACTGAAAGCCACGGTAGATGCCATTCGCGCACTGCGCAGCGAAATGGGCTTGGGCCCTGCAGACAAAGTGCCGCTAATTGCCAGTTGTGAGGGCAACGCAGAGCAACGCGCCTTCCTTGAAAAAACTGGCCCGGTGTTGGCTGCCTTGGCCAAACTCAGCAAAGTGGACGTGGTTGATTCACTGCCCGCAGACTCCATGGCGCCCGTGCAAATTGTTGGCGAACTGAAATTGATGCTACACATTGAAATTGATGTGGAAGCCGAGCGTGCCCGCCTTGGCAAAGAAGCAGAAAAAATTCGTATTGAGATTGCCAAGTGCAATGGCAAACTGGGCAACGCCAGCTTTGTAGACCGTGCACCCGCAGCAGTGGTGGATCAGGAAAAAGCCAGGCTGGCCGAATTCAGCGCTTTGCTTGAAAAGCTGGAGAGCCAGCTAAACAAGTTGAAATAGGCACAAAAAAGAGCACCGAAATGAACCATTCGGTGCTCTTTTTTTTCACAATCGCTGGGTAATCAACAACCCGCAGTGCACCTGCCCTTGCCATCAAAACTCATGGTTTTGTCGCTCAACGGCACGTACACAGGCACCTTGCTGGCCTTCATGAATTGCTCGGTTTTTGTACCCGCAATTACCTTGCCATTCTGGGTGGCCACTTCATTGGCATGGCTCGCAATGACAGCTTTGGGCTCTACCAACTCATTCACCACATAAGCCGCTTCCCGCGGACCAGTGGTGAAGGTGTCACCGATGTTCATCACAGCCAATTGCGGCTTGTAGTATTCACCCACCACTTCTTTTTGTTCGCCAGTGATACCCGTGTCGCCACTCAGATACACCGTTAAACCATTGCTGAACTTGACCACGTAGCCAGTGGCGGGGCCAGCATAGGCCGTGATCCCTGTTTCTTTGAGCATATCGCCCAATCGTTGCCCAACAAAATCACCCGCAATGCCGTTGCTGTGCGCAGCAGGCACGGTGGTAATGCCCACACCGTTGATGGTTTGCATGGCTCCGAAACGAACCAGTACCGAGTTTTTCTCGTCACCGCCGGCTTGTTTCAATTTGGCGGCAAAGAAGGAAGGCATTTCACTGCCAGTCACAATTTTTGCACCGGTTTTTACAGCAATGTTCACACTGTTGGAGTTGGGCAAAGCACTGGCGGAAATATCGGGTTTGTCACAGCTGCCTGCATTGGGAGCTGGGTTGTGCCGGTCGCCCAAGTGGTCACCGTGCATGTGGCTTACCAACACCACATCAATTTTTCCCAAGCGGGGGTCTTCAGCACCCGCCACTGTGCGGCCAGCGTCGTACAAAATCCGGGTGCCATTCGGATCTTCAAAAATCATGGCGCGGTCAAAGCGACAAAACTCACCCTGCTGGCCACCCAAAGGGGTCACTTTGACCAAGCCTTGGGCTGGGGCCTGCGCCTGAGCAGCGAGGGGAAGCATACACAACAGGGGAATTGCACGAAGGAGGGAAGGAATTGTCATACTGCGACCTGCTTGAATCTTGGTTAATACACGTCGAACACCTTGCTCAGCAGACCCATTTCACCTGCTTTTTCTAGCTCGGCTTTGACCTTGGCATATTCATAAATTAAATCAGCTGCACCGAGCCCAAGGGACTTCCAGGGGCGATACAAGCGATGATCAAGAAGTGTATACGCAATAGACTCGCCACTCAACGCCGATTGTGGCCGGGTGCCCAAGCCCACCATAGACCACTTTTCAAACATCAGCTCTTCGGTGGTCTCAGACACCAGCAGACGAATGTCAGAGTGCCGGGGGTCTTTCACTATCTTTTTATAGACGGAGCTCACCGCTTCCCGGGGGCCTTCAAGGCACTGCATAAACTCCATGCCATTGCACAACAGCAGGCCCTCGATACCCAGATTTCGGTTGTTTTGAGACGCCTGCTCACACAATTGCTCAAAGGCCAGGCGATCAAAGCCCGGCACTTGAACCGATGTGTAAATTAGTCTCAGCATACAATTCCCGGAATTTGTGTATGACAATCATATGACGCCCGTGGCCTAATCTAACTAACCAGAACGGGGTAGTCAATTTGGACGAGAATAAACCTTTGCGGTCTTGTGCATGCGGTTTCTTCCCAAAAACTGGATCCAGTCCTCGCTGTTTTGTGGCAAAGGACTCGCCTTATTTTGATAAGCCGTGGGGTTTTGGCTGGGCTGTGTGGCCAAGCTGGCCTGCATCAACTGCACGCTTTGTTCCAGACAAGCCTGCAGGCCAGTTTTGGTTTTCGCCAGCTCTACACAAAGCTCATCGGGACACATCCGCACCACACCAAGCTTCAACAGCGGCTTTCTCGGAAAGTCTTTCAAGTTCCAGGTGAGCAAACCGACGGGTTGTTGCAATTGGTGCCGCAGAGCCAAGGCCGATGCAGCAACATGGCGGTCCTTTTCATCTACCTGCCGAACATCAGCCAGATAAGGTTCGTGGTTTTGCGGCAACAGCACTGCCTGTAAACGGCTGGGTAAGGCGTGGCGCTCCTCGTCCGCATCGTCGGCATGTAAACGCCCCAAGCGAACCAAATTTCGGTAACACTCGTTTTCGATGTGGGGAGTCCAATACAAGGTGGCCTGCCTGCGCTCAGCCAGCGCAACCATCAGCCAACGGGTCCATTCAGAGAACAGCACATTGGCGTCAAGCAACCAATGTTGTGGCACCTCGGGCTTGCCGAGAACAACGCTCACCAGGTGCCGGCCGGTTTAACGGCGCTTCATGTAGAAAACGAATGAGCCAGACTGGTCAGCCTGCTCTACCAATTCGTTGCCGGTCTGTTTGGCAAACATGGCGAAATCGCGCACCGAGCCTGGGTCGGTGGAAGTCACTTTGAGCACCTGGCCGCTCTGCATTTCTGCCAAAGCCTTCTTGGTTCTCAAAATGGGCAGCGGGCAATTCAATCCGCTGGCGTCGACTTCACGGTCAAAATTCATGTCTCTTACTCCTGTTTGTGTATCGCTCACTGCTCTTGAGTTCGCTTGTGAGCTTACTTGTGATTTTTCACTATTTTAATTCAATCCAGTTGACAGGCAGCTGACGGGCGCTTAGCCAATCGGCCATGGCCAAACCAGTGCCCATGCGCCAGGGGCGCAATTCGGCGGGTTCTACCAGCTTGTAGTCGGCCAGTTCTTCCGACAAGTTAATGTTGCCCACCGCCTTGATGTGATAACAAATAATCACTTCATTTTTCATCGGAAAGGGATACACCCCAATCAAGCTGCTTTCAACTGCATCCAGATTGGTTTCTTCTTTCAGTTCGCGAATGGCACCTTGCTCAGGTGTTTCATTGCGTTCCAGAAAACCGGTAATGAGTGCGTAAAAATGTGCGGGCCACGCCACGTTGCGGGCCAGCAGCACCTTGCCCTCGTACTCTACCAGCGCGGCCACCACAGGCACTGGGTTGCCCCACTGCACGAAGCCACAAGCACTGCACGCCATGCGGGGCTGACCAGAATGCTGCAACTCGTGCAGCTTTGTGGCACACATGGGACAGTACTGATAAATGGCTTTGCTCATGGTGCGTCCCGGTCTGATTGATTATTTATTTTTAACCCAATCCACAACACTGGCCAATGCCGCATCCAGATTCTCCGGCTGTGTGCCGCCAGCCTGCGCCATGTCGGGTCGGCCACCGCCTTTACCACCCACTTGTTGGGCAACAAAGTTGACCAGGTCACCTGCTTTAACCTTGGCGGTTGCCTCTTTGCTGACCGAGGCAATCAAACTGACCTTGCCTTCCAGCACCGTGGCCAATACCAAAGCGGCATTGCCCAATTTGTCGCGCAGTTTGTCAGCGGCTTCACGCAGCTGTTTCACATCTGCACCTTCCAGCTTCGCAGCCAGCACTTTCACACCGTCCACATCCACGGCCTGCCCAGCCAAGTCATCGCCCTGGCTGGCCGCCAGTTTGCTTTTCAAGCGGTCCAGCTCTTTTTCCAGGTTTTTCACCTGGTCCATGATCTGGCCAATTTTGGCAGTGGCCTCGGCAGCGGGCACACGCAGACTTTGTGCAATCGCATCCACTTGCGCTTGCGCCTTCTGGGCAAATTCCATCGCCCCCAAACCAGTGGTGGCTTCCACACGGCGAATGCCGGCTGCCACACCGCTTTCGCTGGTAATTTTGAACAAGCCGATGTCGCCGGTGCGCTGCACATGGGTGCCACCACACAATTCACGAGAAGAACCAATGTCGAGCACACGCACGGTGTCGCCATACTTCTCGCCAAACAACATCATGGCGCCGGCGCTCTTTGCGCTTTCAATGTCCATGATGCGGGCTTGCGTTTCCGCGTTGGCCAGAATTTCTTCGTTCACAATTCGCTCAACCTGGGCAATTTGCTCGGGCGTCATGGCGCTGTGGTGTGCAAAGTCGAAGCGGGTTTTTTCAGCGTCCACCAGCGAACCCTTTTGGCTCACATGGTCGCCCAGCACTTCGCGCAGCGCTTTGTGCATCAAGTGGGTGGCGCTGTGGTTGCGAATGGTGCGGTTGCGCTGGTAGTGGTCAACCTGTGCGCCTACTGCATCGCCCACTTTCAATTCACCAGTCACCAATTCGCCATGGTGGCCAAACACATTGGCTTGAATTTTTTGTGTGTCCAATACGCGGAACAAATTCAGGCAAGCTGCGCCACTTGAAATTTCGCCCTGATCGCCCACCTGGCCACCACTTTCGGCATAGAAAGGGGTTTGGTCCAACACAACAACGCCCTGCTGCCCGGCAGTGATGCTGTTCACCGAGGTGCCGTTCACATAAATGGCGGTGATGGTGGCGTTGGCCACTTCAAGCGCATCGTAGCCCTTGAATTCAGTAGCCACGCCGCTGTAGGCCAGGTCAGCGTCCATCTTGAACTTGCCTGCTGCGCGGGCCTGCTGCTTTTGCTTGTTCATGGCCGCGTCAAACGCAGCTTCATCCACACTCATTTCGCGTTCTCGACACACGTCGGCGGTCAAGTCCAGCGGGAAGCCGTAGGTGTCGTGCAATTTGAATGCGGTTTCGCCGTCCAGCATGCCGCCCTTGGGTAGTACACCCAATGCTGAGTCCAGAATGGCCATGCCGTTTTCAATGGTCTCGAAGAAGCGTTCTTCTTCGGCCTTCAAAATGCTTTGCACCTGCGCAGCAGCCTTGGCCAACTCAGGGTAGGCCTCGCCCATTTCGCTGACCAGGTCGCCCACCAATGCGTTGAAGAATGGCTTGCGGCAACCCAGCTTGTAGCCATGGCGAATGGCGCGGCGAATGATTCGGCGCAGCACATAGCCGCGACCCTCGTTACCGGGAATAACGCCATCCACCACCAAAAATGAACAGGCGCGAATGTGGTCGGCAATTACCCGCAGTGAATTGTTGGTCAAATCAACCGCGTTGCCCTGCGCAGTCACTTCTCGCGCGGCCGCTTTAATCAAAGTTTGGAACAGGTCAATTTCGTAGTTGCTGTGCACATGCTGCAGCACTGCAGCAATACGTTCCAGGCCCATGCCGGTGTCAACGCAGGGCTTGGGCAGCGGGTGCAACACACCGTCGGCGCTGCGGTCAAACTGCATGAACACCAGGTTCCACACTTCAATGTATCGGTCACCATCTTCTTCAGGGCTTCCGGGTGGACCACCCCACACTTCGGGGCCATGGTCGTAGAAAATTTCGGTGCAAGGGCCGCAAGGGCCGGTGTCGGCCATTTGCCAAAAATTGTCGGAAGCGTAACGCGCGCCCTTGTTGTCGCCGATGCGAATAATGCGCTCGGCGGGCACACCCACTTGCTTGTTCCAGATGCTGTAGGCTTCGTCATCTTCCTGATACACCGTGACGTACAGGCGTTCAGGCGGCAGCTTGTAAACCGTGGTCAACAATTCCCAGGCGTACTGAATGGCGTTTTCCTTGAAGTAATCGCCAAAGCTGAAGTTGCCCAGCATTTCAAAAAAGGTGTGATGGCGGGCCGTGTAACCCACGTTTTCAAGGTCGTTGTGCTTGCCGCCCGCGCGAACTGAACGCTGGCTGGAAGTAGCCCGTGTGTATGGGCGTTTGTCTTTGCCGGTGAACACGTCTTTGAACTGCACCATGCCACTGTTGGTGAACAACAGGGTGGGGTCGTTGCCCGGCACCAGGCTGCTGGAAGCCACCTTGGTGTGGCCTTTGCTGGCAAAGAAATCAAGAAACTTTTCGCGAATGTCAGCGACTTTCATGTTGGGGCTACCTTCCTGAGTAAAGCGGCATGCGGTTTTTGGTTTAACCCTCAATTATAAGGTCATTCGATCCGTAAAAAGCCCTTTTACACCCAAGGCTTGCAGCGTTTTCGCCTGTTCCGCGTCGTTCACGGTATAAACCCGAACCAGCCGCCCTGTGGTGTGTATGCGGCGCAAAGCAGTGGGCTCCGCCCCGCTCCAGTGCAAATGAATGGCACTGGCCTGCAGCGCATCGGCATGCAGCGCCCAGTGGTCGGGCAGCTGCTCGTACAGCAAAGCCAGGTCGTAACCTTTCAATGGCAACAGGCTTGCGTGGTAGAAACTGGAGAACACCCAATGTTCGCGCACATGTTCCTGTTGCTCGATCGGCAATGTGTGTATCTCTTGTAGCACAGCCTTGCCCAAGGCTATTGCGTTGCTCGGGTTCGTGGCTTTCAGTTCCACATTGGCGCGCATGCCATGCTCTAAGCAGAACTGAATGGTTTGGGCGAGGCTGGGTATGGGCTCGCCCTGCACCGAGTAATGTCGAAGGTCGCGAGCACGAAGACTGTCAAAACGGGTTAGCGGATCGGTGGACGCCATGGCGGGGTCAACAGACCGGGCGCAACGCCCCATTACCCAGTCGTGGTGAATCATGGGCACGCCATCGGCCGTCAACATCACATCAAACTCCACGGCTTTAAATCCGGAATTTAATGCAATCTCAAAACCTTTCAGCGTGTTTTCAAGCTCGCCTTTTCCGCTGCCGCGATGCGCCCAAAGTAGCATTTTCTTTCATCCACGTATTGTTAATCCTTGACCTAGACCTAGCTTGGTCAAAGTAAATTTATTTACTTTTTAAAGGGTTATCCCGGAACTTCAACGGTTTTAATGCAGTCCCTTCTGGTGTTAAGGTAAAAGGATAGTCCATTTAACAGGGAGGGCAATGTCTGCGTTCTGGCAAAACACAATTAGCCAAGCGATACGTTTGCGACGAGAGTTACACAGCGAGCCTGAACTAAGCTGGCATGAAACACGCACCGCTCAAAAAATAAGAACAACGCTCAGCGAACTGAATATTAGCTGGTCCCCATGCGCGGGCACCGGCACCTTGGCGCGCCTGAATACTTCGGCCACTGCATTCAGTGCGCCCCACATTGCCTTGCGAGGCGACATTGACGCCTTGCCCATTGAAGAACAAACCGGCAAAACCTGGGCCTCCCGCCAATTGGGTTGCATGCATGCCTGCGGGCATGACGGCCACACCGCCGCCCTACTGGCCACAGCCAGATACTTGAAAAGTATTGAACACACATTGCCAGGGCCAATCACCCTGATATTCCAACCCGCCGAAGAAGGTGGGCACGGTGCGCTGCGCATGATTGAGGACAGCGCACTGGAAGGCATTGATGAAATTTACGGTTGGCACAATTGGCCAGCCATACCTGAAGGCCAACTGGTTTGCCCTGACGGGATTGTGATGTGCGGTAACGGTACATTCGAAATTACCGTAAACGGCCAGGGCGGCCACGCCAGCCAGCCTGAATTGTGCCGCGACCCTGTGTTGGCGGGCAGTGCCATGGTGCAGGCCTTGCAACAGGTAGTGGCGCGCAGGCTTGCCCCTCAACAAGCAGCTGTGCTGAGCGTCACCTCATTTGACGCACCCAGCGGGCCCACGGTCATTCCCCGCCAAGCAGTACTGGGTGGAAGCATTCGCGTGCCCAACAATGCCACCCGCAAACAAATCAACAGCTTGATTACTGAAATTGTAGAACACACCGCACAGGCCTACGGCGTTGAAGCCAAAGTCACCATTGAACCCCGCTACAACGCGACCATCAACCACGCTGACCAAGCGGGAAATTTAAGGGCCGCTTGGCGTGCAGTGATGGGCGACGCGGCCTTTGATGTTGCCACACCCGTGCCAATTATGGCCTCGGAAGATTTCAGCTATTACCTGCAGGAAATTCCAGGGGCTTTTGCCCTGGTGGGCGCAGGCAAAAAGGGGGAAGAACCCGTTCCCTGCCACAGCCCTTTCTACGACTTCAACGACGCCTTGATTGAACCGGTTGCCCGCCTTTACGCGCACCTGGCTGGCGCGCCCGACCCAACACACAACAACAAGGAGTGATGTGAATGAACATGCAAACTTTTGAGCGACGAGAAAGCGATGTGCGCGGCTATAGCCGCACCTATCCAGTGGTGTTTGACAAGGCATTGAACGCCCGACAAACCGATGAAAACGGCAAAGAGTACATCGACTTTTTTGCAGGTGCCGGTGTGCTGAACTTTGGGCACAACAACGAGCGCATGCAAAAAGCAGTGGTGGATTACATTCAATCCAACGGTGTTACCCACAGCCTGGACATGGCCACAGTGGCCAAGCGTGCCTTTATTGAAAAATTCGAAGAGGTTGTGCTGAAGCCGCGCAACATGCCGCACAAAATGCAGTTCATGGGGCCCACAGGCACCAACTCCGTCGAGGCGGCTTTAAAAATTGCACGACGCGTCACGGGCCGACAACAAATTGTGTCCTTTTCGCATGGCTTTCACGGAATGACCCTGGGTTCGCTGGCTTGCACCGCCAATGCGTATTTCCGTGGTGCGGCGGGTGTACCTTTGCAACATGTGACCCACCAAGCCTTTGGCTGCGAAACACCCTGCAAAGGTTGCACATTGGGCTGCGGTGAAGAAAGCATTGAGCGCATGCGCGCCTTGTATGCCGACACATCCAGCGGCGTGGCACCACCCGCCGCATTCTTGATTGAAACCATTCAGGCTGAGGGTGGTGTGAAGGTGGCCAGCGCCAAGTGGCTTCAGGCACTCCAACAACTTGCGCATGAATTGGGTGCCCTGTTGATTGTGGACGACATTCAAGTAGGCTGCGGCCGCACTGGCAGCTATTTCAGTTTTGATGAACTGGGTATTGACCCCGACATTGTGTGCTTGGCCAAAGGCATCGGCGGCTGGGGCACACCCATGGCGCTGAATTTGGTGAAGCCTGAAATTGACAAGCACTGGGCGCCGGGGGAACACACCGGCACCTTCCGCGGACAAAACCTGTCCTTTGTGGCCGGTCGTGAAGCGCTCACCTACTTCGAAAACGATGCACTCATGACCGAGGTGAAGCGCAAGGCCAAGGTGATGCACGCGGCCATGCAAAGTGTGGTGGATCGTCACCCACAACTGGAGCTAACCGGCAAGGGCATGATTCTGGGTC
>Ga0187833_10005436_pt1 | contig 12037 bp, 7 predicted proteins | sample ETNtaG_37_FD_167968 | JGI IMG/M metagenome (GOLD analysis project Ga0187833, IMG submission 167968) | Marine microbial and viral communities from oxygen minimum zone, Eastern Pacific Ocean - ETNP2014_SV_400_PacBio MetaG (Illumina Assembly) | ecosystem: Environmental > Aquatic > Marine > Hypoxic... | reverse complement strand
TACAACATGGCACCTTAGAGTTATTAAAGAGAATCAGGCCAAAAACAAGGCTCCCAATATGCGTAGGCTTTGGCATATCGAAACCAGAACACGTTTCTCAAATCTGCAAAGCAGGAGCAGATGGAGCTATTGTAGGCTCTGCAATTGTTAAGATAATTGAGGAAAATTTAAATAATAAGGAAATAATGTTAAAGAAAATAGGAAATTACATAGTAGGGATGAAAAATGCCGCAAAATAAAATAGACCCATGGAGCTCAATTGAGATAACTGATTATGAGCATGTTTTTGAGAAGTTTGGTTTAGATAGATTTCCAGACAATTATAAGAAAAAACTAAAGCATATATTCTTCGAAAGAAACATCATAGTAGCCCATAGGGATTTTGACAAAGTAATGGCAAGAATAAGCTCCAAAAAACCATTCATAAATATGACTGGCATTGCATCTTCCGGCTACCTGCATCTTGGCCATAAGGTGGATATTGACCTTTTCATCCATTTCAAATCATTAGGAGCAAAAAACTACTTTGCTGTTTCTGACATAGACGCATACAACTCAAGAGAAAAGATAAAAACAATGAAAGATGCAAAAGAGCTTGCAGTAAACAACCTGGCGCATGCTTTGGCATTAGGATTAAGCGAAAAAGATTGTTATGTTCAGAGCAAAAAAGACCAAAGATACTATGAATTCACTTTCGAGATAGCAAAAAAGATAACTAAAAACATGTACGAAGCAATATACGGCCATACAGACTTAGGGAAAATACAGGCAGTTCTTCTGCAGATAGCAGATATCATACATCCACAGCTGCCAGAGTATGAAGGAAAAATGCCATCTGTAACAGGCATTGGCTTAGAGCAGGATCCCCATGCAAAGATCACAAGAGATGTTGCAAGAAGACTTTCATATAATATAGAGATTCCATCATTTATCTACTTCAAACACCAAAGCGGATTACAAAAAGGCAAAAAAATGTCATCCTCTGAGCCAGATACTGCAATCTTCCTGGAAGACAAGCCAGATGAAGTAAAAAGAAAGCTCTCAAAAGCTTTTACAGGTGGAAGAGACACAATTGACGAACAAAAAGAAAAAGGCGGAAATCCGGATATCTGCAAAATATATGAAATTTACAGGTTCCATCATCCAGACTCCAAATTCGTAGAAACTACTTACAAAAACTGCAAAAAAGGATTGCTGATGTGCGGAGATGACAAGCAAACATGCATAAATTTCCTGAATGATTTTCTAAAAAAACACCAGGCTAAGGTAAAAGAAAAGCTCCCGGCTGCAAAAAAGATTATTTTCAATTAACTTTAAATAAGCCTGCCTTCTACCCAAAATTCATGGAGTTAGTTAAATCTTTAGGAATCTGCTTAGGAGCTTCTAACATTAAAGCTGTTGAATTGATTAAAGAAGATAATAGAATAACAGTTGGCAAAAAGATAATAAAAAGCCATGAAAGCAATCCAAGAAAAGTATTCACTGACTTAATAAAAGAATTAGACATAAACAGCTATGACTATGTTGCTTTAACAGGAAGAAAGTTCAGGAACATAATAAACACAAAGTCCATAACAGAACCAGAAGCAGTAGAATATGCCCTAAACTATATCAACAAAGAAAAAAGACCATATAAAGCAATCGCCAGCTTAGGCTCAGAGAATTTCATAGTATATATCCTTGATAAAGTTGGAAATATCTCTACTATTGAAACAGGAAACAAGTGCGCTTCAGGCACAGGAGAATTCTTTTTGCAGCAGATAGGGCGAATGAATGTATCTGCAGATAATGCAGTGAAATTAGCAAAGGATTCTGACTCTTACAGAGTATCAGGCAGGTGCTCTGTTTTCTGTAAAAGTGATTGTACACACGCATTGAATAAAGGAATACCAATAGGCAGAGTTACAACTGGTTTAGGCCAGATGATGGCAGAAAAAGTACTCGACCTGCTGGATAAGATAGAAAAAAAAGACATCATTGTCATAGGTGGTGTCACAAAAAACACAATCGTTATGGACCTGTTAAGAAAAAAAACAGAAAACCTGTACATACCTGAAGAAGCAGCTTTATTCGAGGCATTGGGCGCTGCTAATTTCGCAATGCTCAATAAATCAAAGTGGAATGTAAGCATTGATGACATCTTCAAAAAAGAAAATGTCTCTTTTGATTTTTTACCGCCAATAACAGATGGAGAAAAACTTGTCAAATTCGAGGAGGCCAAAAAAGGAGAGGCTAATGAAGGAGACGAATGTATTGTTGGCCTGGATGTTGGCTCAACAACAACAAAAGCAGTCATAATGAGGATAAAAGACAACGCAGTCTTAGCTTCCATCTACTTAAGGACAAACGGCAATCCTGTCAAAGCCTCAAGAGAATGTTATGCAGAACTGGATAAGCAGATAAATAAAGAGATAAGAATAGTAGGCCTTGGAGTTACTGGCTCTGGAAGGCAGATAGCCGGATTGCATGCAGAAACAGATGCTATAATAAATGAGATAATTGCCCATGCAACAGGCGCTGCGTATTTTGATAAGGATGTTGACACAATCTTTGAAATTGGAGGCCAGGACGCAAAATACACCTACCTCACTAATGGTGTTCCTTCTGATTATGCAATGAACGAAGCCTGCTCAGCAGGTACAGGCTCTTTCTTAGAAGAATCTGCAAAAGAAAGCTTAGCCCTGGACTACAGGGAGATAGAAAAAATAGCAGTTAAAGGCAAGAATCCCCCAAACTTTAATGACCAGTGCGCAGCCTTTATCAGCTCTGACATAAAAACAGCAACCCACGAAGGCATCAACAAAGATGACATTACAGCAGGATTAGTCTATTCAATATGTATGAACTACACAAACCGCGTTAAAGGCCAAAGGCCGACCGGAAAAAAGATTTTCATGCAGGGCGGAGTTTGTTATAACAAGGCAGTTCCACTGGCAATGGCAAACCTGATTGGCAAAGAAATTATTGTACCTCCAGAACCAGGCCTTATAGGATCTTTTGGCGTTGCCCTTGAATTAAAGAGCAGAATCAATATGGGCTTATCAGAAAAAAAAGAGTTCAACCTGAATGCGCTTGCTGAAAGGGAAATCAGCTATGGAAAAAGTTTTGTGTGCAGTGGCGGAGAAGAAAAATGCGACAGGAGCTGCGAAATAAGCATGATGGCAATAAACGGAAAAAAATATCCATTCGGTGGTGCCTGCAACAAATACTATAATCTAATCCATCATCTAAACTACGACACAACAAAATTTGATTTTATAAAAAAAAGGCAGGATTTAGTGTTTAATAAATATCTGGAAGGAAGAGTTAACATTGGAAAGATAATAGGAATAAACAGGGCTTTCCTTACAAATACACTCTACCCTTTATTTTACAATTTTTTTACAAAGTTAGGCCTTCAGGTAGTCTTATCAGATGATGTTGATCCTGACGGCATCAAAAGAAAAAGAACTTCCCTTTGTTTTCCAGGAGAAATCTCACACGGCAGCTTTAGCAATCTGTTAAAAAAAGAGCCGGATTACATCTTTATTCCGATAATATCAGAGCTGTATGTTGAAAATAGTGTAAGTTATAAGACAGAACATCAAAGTACATGCATTTTGCTCCAAAGCGAAGCCTATTGCTTAAAAAGCGCATTCAAAGATATTAAAACTAAAACCAAAATTATATCTCCTGTAATAAGTTTCTCTAAAGGATTTGATTCTCAAGAAAAGGTCTTTGCAGATATTGCTCATATGCTTGGTTATACTAAAAAAGAATCCATAACAGCTTACAATTTTGCATTGGAAAAACAAGACGCATTCTCAAAAAAAATCAAAGAGATAGGAAAATCCCTATTAAGTGAATTAGAGAAAAACCCTGAAAGAACAGCAATCGTCTTGTTTGGCAGGCCGTATAATGCATTTGCAAAAGAAGCTAACATGGGCATACCATCAAAATTTGCATCAAGAGGTATGTTAATTATTCCATGGGATTTCCTTCCTTTTGAAAATGAGCCCTGTGATAAAGAAATGTGCTGGGCCCTTGGCCAAAACATTATGAAAGCAGCAAGCTTTGTTAAAAAACATCCTCAATTGTTCGGCGCTTATATCACCAATTTCAGTTGCGGCCCTGATTCTTTTCTTATAGGTTTCTTCAGGGACATAATGTTAACAAAACCCTCTTTAACCCTTGAGCTTGACAGCCATACTGCTGATGCAGGTGTTAATACAAGAATTGAAGCGTTCCTTGATATCATAACAAGATATCTGGAAATTAACAAAAAAGACGAAATAACAGAATTCACATCAGCTAATGTGGTCTTGGAGAAAAACCGGCCGTACTTTATTTCTTCGGGTAACAAAAAGTATAGCTTGTATGACAAAGGAGTTCATCTCTTGATTCCATCAATGGGCAGGCTTGGAAGTGAAGCTATCTCAGCAGCATTTACAGGTGCTGGGATTAATTCAAGTGCATTGCCTGTTTATGATTTTGAAGTCTTAAAGCTTGGCAGAGGAAACACATCATGCAAAGAGTGCCTCCCATTGCAGCTTACCACCGGCGGTCTATTGAAATACTTAAAGTATAGAAAGGATAAAGATGAACATTTGGTCTATTTTATGCCTACTGCTCCAGGTAGTTGCAGATTCCCACAATACAGTGTTTTTTTAAAAAAGCTTATTGAAAAAAACAAAATAAAAGACATTGCATTACTAAGTTTAACCTGTGAAAACGGCTATGCCGGGTTTGCAATAAAAGATATGCTTAACGTACTAAAGGCAATTATCATCTCTGATGTGATGGAAGATATAAAGAATGCCATAACAGTCTTGGCTGTAGATAAAGAAGAAGCAACAAAGATATTTGAATATGAATGGGAAAAAATCATAAAATCATTCAAAAATAACAGGGGCAAAGGCATATACAGTTTGTTAGAAGAAGGTTCTTCAAATCTAAGCAATATCCCGCTAAAATATCCCTTATCAGAAGCCAAAGTAGTTTCTTTATCAGGAGAAATCTTCGTAAGAAGAGATTATTTTGCATGCCAGAATTTACTTGAAAGAATGGCAAAAAGGGATATTATTGTAAAAAGATCTCATCTTTTTGAATGGACCAATTATATTGACTATACTGTAGAAAACAAAATAATAGATTCAGGTTTTGATTTAAAGGGCAATATAGAGTTTAACCTAAAACTTATTCTGCAGAAAAAATTTGAAAAGAAGATTAAAAAAATATTATCAAAATCAGGATTATATGACTATGAGCTTATTGATATGGAGAAAATCATAGAGTATGGAAAGAACTTTTTTGATGTCAGGTTTACAGGAGAGTCCATACTTGTTGCTGGCTCTTTTTTTAAGGATATTCTTCACACAGTCCAGGGAGTAATCTCAATAGGGCCTTTTGGATGCATGCCGGCAAGAGTTATTGAATCTGTTTTATCAGTAGAATCCAGTATGGAAACAAAGCTGCTGCTGGAAAGAGACAAAGAACATTATGGAAAGTTCAAAGACATAGCAACTCTTCCTTTTATATCGATAGAGTCTGACGGAAACCCATTTCCACAAATACTTGAAGCAAGAATAGAGGCATTCTGCTTGCAGGTTGAAAGGCTGCATAAAAAACTGCAGATAATAAAAAATAAAGAAGGTTAATGCCTAATCTACAACATTAAAAACCCTATAGTGGTCATCTTGTAGTACAACAAAAAATATAAATGAATAGTTCTCATAAAAACCCATGAAAAGGGCCCACATCATCATATCAGGTAGAGTTCAGGGTGTTTTCTTCAGAAGCAACACTAAAATTGCTGCTGACAAACTTGGCTTAACAGGATTTATCAGAAATCTAGATAATGGAGATGTAGAGCTAGTTGCAGAAGGCAGCGAAGAACAAATAAAAAGAATTATCACTTTCTGCAAAAACGGCCCGGAATACGCTGAAGTTGCCAATATAGACATCAGCTATGAAGAGCCAAAGAAAGAATTCACCCATTTTGATATAAGATATTAATCTAATAAAAAGGTTTAAATACAAAGTTTTTTGTTAAAAAAACGTGGCTTTTAAAACCAAAGGTTTTAAATACAAAGTTTTCGTTAGAAAACGCGTCTTTAAAATAGAAGATTTTAAATACCAGAAGTTTAATTAGTTTAGTTGAAAGAGGGTGATAGATATTAAAAAGAAGGATTTATTAGATTTTGGTATAATTTTATCTATACTTTTTCTTAATCTAAAGCCTAAAAACTACGAGATTCCTCCCCCGATAAAACCTCCAAAAGTCAAAGCTTCGAAAAAGATTGAAGAGCTTGACATATTGCCCCCTCCTCCGCCATTAACCGTTGGAAAAAGGATAAGAGAGCTAAAAAAGCCAGTATTGGTTGAAGAAGAGCCAATAATAAAAAAGGGAAGAAAAAAGATAGGAAAGAACATTAAAAAGCTTGCTCTTGAAGAGAAGGAAAGAAGGGGGCTGGAAAAAAAGAAAGAGAGAAAAGTAGCATTAGAGATAGAGAGAAGGAAGCGCGTTGACTATCTGATAAAAAAAGCAGAGGAAAAAAGAGAATTAGAAGAAGAAAAAGAAAAACAGATTGAAATATTAAGAAAGCACCAGGATAAAGAGAAACTAAAATATGAAAGATATATCAAAAAGATTGATGGGTTAGAAAAGGAAAAGAAGAATAAGAAGTACATAAAAGAGATAAGGTCCCTTCTAATAAGGTTGGATGACGGCATTAGAGCGATAGACAAGCACGAAAAAATATTAAAGGATGACATTGAAAAAAACCTAAAATTAAACAGGCGCAGGTTAGAGCAGATAGAGATAGACCTCAAAACAGAAGATGATTACATTAATGAAACAAGAAAAATCAAAGATAAGATAAAAACTATTGAAGATCTTTCTGCCCAGGGAAAGATGGACCTTGATGCCCAGCTTAAAGACTTAAAGGACCGGTATAACAACTACAGCCATAAGGCAGAGGGGATAAGAAGAGCCATACTGGCTAAAATCAACTATGTTAAAAAGGTAGGCGAAGAGATAGATAAGGAGGAAAAAAGGCAGAAATCGTTTGAAGGAGAAAAAAAGAAAATTCTTGAAGTAGAGCAGTTATTGGCAAAAAAAAGGGCGATGAGGGGTATTCAGAACTTCTTCAGAAAGACAGGATTGTACAAGACAGAAGAGGATAAAAGAAAAGAGCAAAGAAAAGAAAGACAATTAATAGAAGAAAGAAATCAGAGATTAGAGGAAGGAAGACTGAGGAAAGAAGAAGAGGGAAGGCAGGAAGAGCTTGAAAAACAAGAAGAAGAAGAGCAGGAAAGGAAGAGAGAGTGGGAAAAGCAAAAGCAGGAAGAATTAGTTAAGCAGAGAGAGGAAGAAGAAAAAAGAAAGCAGGAAGAGCTTGAGAAACAAAGGGAGAAAGAAGAAAGAAAACAAAGGGAGAAAGAGAGTAGGAGAAGAGAAAAACAATTAGAAGAACTAAAGGCAGAAGGGCTGGAAAAAAAGAGAAAAGCAGTAAGAACTATCAGGAATTTCTTCAGAAAGGCGGGGTTGTATAAGACAGAAGGGGATAAAAGAAAAGAAGAAGAGCTAAAGAAAAATAGAGCAAGAGAGCTGAGAAAACAGGAAAAGCTTGAAGAAAGAAAAAAGAAAAGAGAAGCTAAAAAGTTAGAATCAAAAAGGCAGAAAAGAAATAAGAACTCTGAGATAGAAAAGCTGTTGGCAAAAGAGAGAACAATAAGAAATGTTAAAGGTATGTTAAGTGATATTGGACTGCGCAAACCGGAAAGAGTAAATGAAGAGCTTAAAAAGGTGATGTTAGAGAGGCATATATATCAGGAAAAAAGAATAGAAGGAGAAAAAAAGAAAAGAGAAGTGGAGTTTAAAACAAAAGAAGCGCTGGAAAAGATCAAGAAATTCCATACAGCTAAAGCTAAAAAAGAGAGTGCCGAAAAACAAATCGACAATAAGATAGTTCTTGACATTCCAAGAAACATAATTCCTGAAAAAGAAGAGGCCCTCACACCTAAAGAGATAAGAGATAATAAGAAGAAACAAGAAAAGCATGAAAAAAGAAGAAAAAAGTTTGAAGAAAAGGTCAAAAAAAGAGAAAGGATAAGGAATAAGGAAAAAAGAGAATTAAGAAAAGGCCATCCGTTTGTCCATCTGTTTAAGCCAAAAAAATTAAAGCCAGAAGAAGAGATCAAAAAAGCCATTGATCAGCTAAAGGCTGCTCCTAAAAAAATTGCTAGACCAAAGGTTGTGATTAAAGGCCAATTCCAAAGCAAAGTGGTCCTTGACATGCCAACTGCAGTCCCTGTTGCTAAAACTGACTTAAACGATATAGAATATATAAACCAAAGGATAGCAGATGCCAAAGAATCCCTTTTGGATTTTGATTTAGAAAGGGCAAAAAAAATCTATATTGATGTTCTTAAAACCTACAATACTCTTTCTAATGAGAACAAAAAGAAGGCCTATGGAACGATAAAAGGACTGTATGATGCAAGAAAGAACGCTGAAAGAACTAAGCGCTAATTTTCTCCAATACCTCATCAATCTTCTTCTTTAATTTATCCATTGTTCCATTGTTCTCAATCAAAAAATCAGTCATTTTTAAGCAGTTATTGATTTCCTGGCCTTTGGTTTTTCCCCTGTTCTCCAGATTATCCAATCTCTTAAACTCAGAGAATGTTACAGGGTCTCCTTCCCTGTTTCTTTTCCTCATTCTTTTGTACCTTACCCTTTGTCCTGCAGTCACGCCAAGGATATAAACCCCTTTTTTCTTCTTCAGCTCTTCTATCTCATCAACGTTCCTTACTCCATCAACTATCGCCTTGTCTGTCTTTATCTTCTTCAGCATCTCCTGGGATAAAACCCCCATGTTCCTGCTCTCTATTTTAATATCAAGGCCAAGTTTCTGCAGATTCTCTCTTGTTGGCTCAATATTTCTTTTCCCAGCTATGTCTCTTAAGATATCAGAATAAGTATAATGCTCAAACCCCTTTGTTTTAAGGTATTCAACAGCTGCTCCCTTACCAGAACCCATTGTTCCTGTTATTCCCAGTATCATAAAAAAAGAAAAACATTTTATATTATATAAAGATTTTCTTATTGGGGGAAAAGAAATATGATTAAGCGAAGAATCTACACCTTAACAAATCTGCCGCCAGAGGTAGTTGCAGTAGCATTCGCTAAATGCTCAAGAAGCTCTGAGCCTTTTGACAAGATTGCTGCTGAGCTTAATGCCGACAGCTCAAGAAAGTTTCATGAAAAATGGGTAGTAGGTTATGGACATTCTAGTGTTGCAGAGCACGCTGTCTTAAGCATTGCACTGGAAAACATCTCAATCTTAGCCACAAAAGTCATAGAAGACAATAGGCTGGCTTCTTTTACTGAAAAATCAACACGCTACCAGGTTTTTGACAAAGAACATTACTACAAACCTAATCTAAACCCTAAGATGAAAAAATTATACGAAGCAACATCAGATTTTATCATGAATACTTACACAAAGCTTTTACCAAAAATGACTGAATTCTTCAGGAAAAAATTCCCAGAAGCAAAAGAAATCGAAATTAAAAACCTAACTTGCGATGTTATGAGGTATTTCCTTCCTGTAAGCTCTTTAACCAACATGGGCATGACAATTAACGCTAGAAACCTGGAGTGGGGAATTGTAAAGTTATTGACACACCCTATTAAAGAAATACAGGAAATTGGTGAGGAAATCAAAGAAGCCGCACTAAAAATCACTCCAACACTGATCAAATACACAAAACCAAGTGAATATCTAAATGAAACAAATAAATCACTGGAAAAGTTATCAGAAAAAATAGGAAACAATATAGAAAACAAAGAAGGAGTCACTTTAGTAGAGTATGACAAAGACGCAGAGAACAAATTATTAGCAGCCCTGCTTTACAGAAACTCAAAACTGCCATACGCTCAGATAAAAGAAAAAATAAAATCAATGACCAAAGAAGAAAAAGAACAAATCATTGATGAAGCACTAAAAAGATTAGATAAATTCGACAAGCCATTAAGAGAATTAGAGCACATCTACTACACATTTGACGTTTTAATGGACTATGGTGGCTTTAGGGATGTTCAACGCCATAGGATAGCTACACAAACAAACCAGGACTTCACAGTTGAGCACGGCTATGAAACACCAAAAGAGCTTGAAGAAGCCAACATAAAGAAAGAATTCGACGAATGCATGCAGAAAGCAAAAGAAACATATAACAAAATAAAAGAAGAGTTCCCAAAACAAGCACAGTATATTATCCCATTGGCTTACAGAAAAAGAGTTCTGATGACAATGAACCTAAGAACCCTTTTCCATTTCATAAAACTCAGAAGCACAAAAATGGGTCATATCTCCTACAGAAAGATCGCATGGCAGATGTATGATTTGATTAAAGAAAAACATCCATTATTGGCTAAGTATATTAGTGTTGATAAAGAAAACTAAACCCGCTCCAATACCTCTTCAGCCAAGTCAATATCATTAAGAACAAACAGGTGAACTCCTGGAGCGCCATACTCCTTTAGCTTTTTAATCATATCAACTGTATAATCAAGCCCAAACTTTTTAGCATCTTCCTCACTCTTGTCTTCCAACCCTTTTTTCAGTTCAGGGCTAACCTTCAGCTTAAAGAAATTCTCAATAGAATCAGCCTGCTTAAGGCTTACAATCGGCCTTACTCCAGCTATAACAGGCAATTTAATCCCATTCTTCCTCAGCCCTTCCACATATTCCTTATAATCTTCAAAAGAAAACACCATCTGGGTTATTATAACTTCAGCTCCCTCCTTAACCTTGCATTTTATATGCTCAATCTCCTCTTCAATAGGATCCTCAGGATGCCCTGCAGCCAATATGCAGAAATCTGTCTTAATCCCTTTCCTAAATTTTCCCTTATCTATGTTCTCCCTTGGTATATAATCCCCATTATTCAGATTCCTTATATGCTCAATAAGAAGATAAGCGTATTTATAATCTCCATCCCATTCCTCACTAGAGCCTGCTGGAGCATCTCCTCTTAAAGCAAGAACATTGTTAATGCCAAAATAATAAAGGTCCATCAGTGCATTCTCTATCTCATGCTTTGTTCTTTCCCTGCACACAAAGTGAGCTATGGTATTTATGCCATATTTATGCTGGGTAAAATAGGAAATAGGCAATGTGCCCCCTCTTAAGCTGCCTCCTGCTCCTCTTGTCACACTGACAAAATCAACATTTCCTTTTAGTCTTTCAATTATGTCATAAAACTTATTAGGGTCATTTCCGTTTCTGGGTGGAATTAATTCAACCGATACAGTAAATTTTTTCTCATCAATAATCTCATTTATCTTTTTCATTGTTTATAAAGTTTAAAAATGAAGTTTTTAACTTTACTAAACTCTCGGAAATGCAAGGCATTTCTGAGACACAAAAAATTCCTTGGGAATTTTTTCGTGTAAAGAAAATTTCACTATTTATTATAATTTATGAAATTTTCTTGTTGTTCACAATCCCATCAATAACCTTAACAGCATCTAACGCATTCTTAGCATAATAAGCGCCTATGCTCTCAGCATAATCCTTAGTAACAACAGCACCACCCACAATTACAGCAACTCTAATGCCCTGTGATTTCAACTCATTAATAACATTTTCCATTTCTTTTACTGTTGTTGTCATCAAAGCAGACAAAGCAACAAGGTCAGGATTATGTTTTAGTGCCTTTTTAAGAATATCTTCTTTTGCAATACTCTTGCCTAAATCAATAACCTCATAGTTATGGCTTTCCAGCAACGCAGAAACAATATTCTTTCCAATATCATGTATATCATTTTCAACAGTAGCTATAACAACCTTTCCCCTGGTTCCGCCGCCTTCTTTTTTTATCTCTTTCTTTAACCTTCCAAATGCGTTTTTCATAGCAGCAGCTGATAATAAAACCTGGGGTAAAAAATAGATTTTTTTATTGAACTTATCACCAACCTCATTTAAAGCTTTTATCAATATGTCATTTATCTTCATGGCTTTTAGCTTCTGCAAGGCATTTTCTATTA
>Ga0187833_10005435_pt1 | contig 12041 bp, 12 predicted proteins | sample ETNtaG_37_FD_167968 | JGI IMG/M metagenome (GOLD analysis project Ga0187833, IMG submission 167968) | Marine microbial and viral communities from oxygen minimum zone, Eastern Pacific Ocean - ETNP2014_SV_400_PacBio MetaG (Illumina Assembly) | ecosystem: Environmental > Aquatic > Marine > Hypoxic... | reverse complement strand
TAATACCAGGGCTTAAATATTTGTTTGGATATAAAAACAACACCTTCATCAAGTATTTCCTTTCTAATCAACAGCCACCGACAGGGTTTTATTTAGCCAGACCAGCACAAATGGAGCTTTACCCATTTAAGTATTTTATTAAAATAACAGGCTGGTTGTGATTTATACTCTCTTACCTACAATTGTGACAATTTCAAACTTCTCCTCCAACTGCCTATAAGTACGTGATATAGTTTCCAAATAAGCAACTTCAAAACCCATTTCACTCAAAAGATGCTTATAATGCTCAGGGCTGATAAACCTGAAAGGGAAATTATTATTATAATAAGGAGACGTCTTTCTTTTTATACCTTCTAAAGTAAATTCATCAATTTTTACAGATGGATAGTAGTTCTTAAAGGCGTCAGAATTAGTTGATGGAGTGTATGAAAAATATTTTCCATTTTTCTTTAATACCCTCTTTACCTCGTTTAAGCAGTTACTAAACTCCTCTTCACATAAACAATATGTCGAAAACACATCATAAACCACATCAAAATATTCATCTTCATAAGGCAGTTTTGTAATGCTTCCAACATTTAGCTGGGCTTGCACTTTCCAATTCTCCATCATCGATCTACCCAAATCTATGGCTTTAATAGAAAAATCTATTCCATACGCGCTAAAACCCTCCTTTGCCACCATCCATAAATTAGCACATGAACCGCATCCTAATTCAAGGACCTTTATCTTTTTGCGTTCAGGTCTCTTCAAAACAGAAAAAAACTCACGCCCAAAAAAACGTAATAATTCCTCATTTGGATATAATCGTTGCGCTTTAAAACCTTCCTTTTCATAGCTCTTTTCATACCAGTCATGACATATTTTTTCATTTATGCTCATTTATTCTTCACTCCAAAAGGTAATATAAAAAAACAGAACCATTCTTATTTCCTACCCACAATATAGTTATGCATTTAAGAACCTACTACAAAATAAGAGACATAGGGATCAAAACTAAATTGTTTCAAATTTATTTTGTTAACCTCAAGAACCTCCTTCAGTGCCTTTGTCTCTCCTGCCCAGGATTTGCAGTTCAATTCATCAAATGCGACAATACCACCTTTAGGGACAAGAGAAAGAAAGTTTTCTAAAGCAACTTTAGTTGGCTCATATATATCAAAATCCAGATAAAGCAATGCAATTAAAAGCTCCGGATGATTCATCTTAAATTCGGGTATGGTTTTTGTCGCGTCTCCTTTAATTAACTCACACTTTGGAACATGTGGTATGGCACGATTTAAATCGTTAATTTCAATAGCCTTTTTTAGGACATCCACCCCTGCGTCTGAAAACATCTCTTCACTTGGAGTGCCTCCGTCTTCTTTAGATATCGACCTGAACCCTTCAAAGGTATCGAAACCATAAATTTTCCGATTAAAGCCATAAGGCTCCATGATGGAAGCAAGGTGATAATATAACATAAGACTCCCACCTTTATAGACACCGCATTCAACAATAGATCCCTTAACATTAAGTATCTGTTCAAATATCTTAATGCGAGATAAATATCCGGTAAAACGCTGTCTATCTAAAAAAAGCATGGGATTATCTATATAATTTTTCGTGTTAACTGTGCCTGCTAAATCCTCTATTCTTTGCCTAAATAGCTTTTCATTTAATCGCCAGGATTCTTTTGAATCTTTTGTCATTGCTAACTCCTTTCATTAATTTGAAGAATATTTTAATACCTTAAATATAATATCCATAATCTGGGATATATTGTCATTAGACATCCCATGATGGCAAGGTATAATTACACATTCCACAAAATTAGGATTTAGTATATTCCTATTAATATCAAAATTATAACTACCACTTTCTATCTCATTCTCTATTAACTTTTCTACTACTTTCTTCCCTATTCTTTTACTAAAAAATAAGGGAGTAACCCAGGGAGTGACGCCTTGATCGTCTAAAAAACCCACACCATCAATATCCATATATTGCTTCAATTCTTTTATAAAATATTTGTGATTTTTTCTTCTTTTTTCCAGGGCCTTCTCAACAATCTGCTGCTTCACTACAGACAGGCTATAATAAGGACACTTCAATATTCTATTGTAGACCGCGTAATACATTCCAAGGCCAATCTGATTTTCACGTGTCGGGTTTTTATCGTAAGCCATTCTATGACGAAAGGCTTTTCTCAGGAGAGAATTATCATCCTTTTTTAATTTCTCTTTAATTTGCTTTTTCATGTCATCATTTTCAGTGTAAATCGCACCTCCAACTACAGAAGAAAAATATTTTGAAAAACTAAAGATAGACGCGTCTCCATATGTACCGACCATTTTCCCTTTATATTGACTATCAAATGCATGCGCGCAATCCTCAATCACAAAAATATCTTTTTTCTTACAAAACTCTATTATTTCGTCCATGCGTTGTGGAAAACCCCATTGGTGATAAACAAAAACTCCCCTTGTATGATTATTTAATGATAAAGTAGGGAAACAATACCCTTGCATGGTTTTATACACCCAAGCACCTAGCCAGGAAGGTACCAACATTTGACCCATTTTGTTATTTAGTTTACCAGCTTGCAGGAAATAGTCTAATATTATGGATAAAGATGTTTTGCCGGAAAATGTATAAATAATATTTTCTTCAAATTCACCAAAAATAGGATATTTTTTTCTGTATAATTTATTATTACTCGTATCTGTATAATTAAACGTAATTCTCACAAACTTTCCTAATGAAACATTATATTCTTACTTTTAAAATAATTATCTAAACGATAACTAATAGCTTTTTCCATATAGAAATCGTCACAATATCCTATCCAATACACTTTGGGCAGCTCCATACCTCCGAATCGTTCTTTAAAATCACTTATCGAAATTTCTTTCTCTGTTGGTATATATAACAATTGCGGGCCATAAGACCTTTCACCTACTTCATAATATTTAAAACCATTTCCTTTATAATATAAAATGGCAGTCCACTCCAGCAAATGGCGAGGAGAATAAAACGTTTCAAATTCTTTAATGTTAACCTGAGAAGCACCGATAGCGAAACAGTAAAATTCCGTGCAATATAGATAGCTAACCGGTGTTTCGTCAACAAATGCAACAAACAGCGTTGCTTCTTCATTTAACATCCTCTTGTACTGACAATCCCAGGTTAGTTGAGGTCTAGTTATTCCGCCTGTGGCAGTTGCATGAGCAGATTGAAACTTATAAAACAATTCTTTCAATTTGTCAGCGTTATTGTTACTGTTAAATATATTAATCTTCACACCTCTTTTCTCGCTTCTTTTAATATACCTCCTTAGATATTTACTTACATTGTCATTCAGCTTATCATTAGCAAGACTTAAATCAATTATTAAAGTATTTTGTACATAATAAAGCATATGATATCTATGCAGTTCAAATAAATTATGGCTAGTAATATAATTATTTAAGCAGCATTCTTTATTAATTGCATGTCTTACCATCTTTACCATTTTAACATTATGTTTTTTTACAATACCCTGAATTACATCAAAAATCGCATTCAATAGCTTCCTTCTGGCACTAGGCCTTGCTGAACGTAATGCAGGCACACTTACAGGAGTTCCATTAAAAGAAACCTCGCTTATATTATCGGTGGCATTAAAAGTGATTGCTAAAGGGCAGATGGCTAAAGGTGTGTTGTTATTCTCTAGATATACAAACGAATTGTGTTCTGCAATATTAGAAAATTTACTGAAATAATTTAAAACACTCCACGAATGGGCAAAGCTTGTTTCATCAATCTGATCTACATAATGGTCCCATTCTTCCTTTACAATATCTTTAAAAAAAACTATTTTATTGCTCATGGTACATTTCTCATAAACACAGCACATAAAACTCAAGAAATGTGTAATCAGCTACTAAACCTTTGTATGCACATGTAATGTACAAAATTCTTTAGTTACCGAAAAAATAGTGTCTTACATATGATTGATCATTGTGCTAAATTCCTGAATATTTAATCCATTTAATGTGGTACACGATTGAGGTATGAATCTAAAGATATTTAAATGCTTCTTCAGTAGCAAATAATTTAACTTTTAGAATTTCTAAATTAATCATTGATTTATTTTCAAGAAGGAATAGCCTAAATATCTCTCTTTTAATCTCTTCTTCGTTCAATGTGTAATTACATGTTTTTAACCAGGGGACATAATCCTCTTCATTCTTATCAAAACTAAATAAATCTTTTAAACCAAAAGATTTGTCTTTAGTTTTTTAATATAGAAACACCATCTCTCGATTACATAGCAGCTCAATCAATCCAATCTGGACTTTTTCGGTCAAAATAAGGTCCTTCCATAACAATGGTCATATCTTTTTTTATCTCTTTTGCCTTTTTTGTTACTGCGTAGTTTAATCTTACATTCCATGTATATTTGCTTAAACCTAGGATGTCGGGAGGCTCAATAGCCAATTGATCGATAATTTTTTTAGGATCTTTAAAAATTTCAGGGTAATACCAGGCATTACTTTCATTAGACAACTCCCTATAAACCCGGCACTTAATGGTGTCAGTTTATTGGATTGCACTGATCTCAGATGATCTCAATCTGCTAAATATATCAACATTTATATTATCCTTCTGTTAAATTAAATTCATAGTGTCACACTCCTGAAAAGATCGATAGCATGATAAGTATCTGCTACACCATTACATCCCCAATTTACTCACTAAAACATGCTGCACTACATTTAAGCAGCCTCTTTTGTTTACTCAATCAAAATCACTCCACTTAATGATATCACCGGCCTTGTAATCTCTTGCCGCTTTAAGCTTGGATATAATTTCAACATGTCTAACCTCAACAGCCTTTTCTGGGCTACCAAGTCTTTTAGTATTAAACATTTCCTGATTAAGCGTTGACCCTTTCCCTGCATCTGTTTTAAAAACGAGAAATCTTCTTGTTTTATCTATCATTTCAATTTCGGAAGATGCAGGACCCTTTTCATATTTCCCCAAGGCCTTTTCTGTATTTCTGACATCCAAAATATACTTTCTAAGCCCTTCTGGATCTATTGAGAAAAAGTGGTCAGGCCCTTCCATTTTTTTATCAAGGGTAAAATGTTTTTCCAGCATTTCTGCACCGATGGCCACACTCGCGATTGCCGCTACATTATTAATAGTGTGGTCGGAATAGCCCACTTTTATCTTTCTAAAAGCATTCTTCATGGTAATTATCATATTCAGATTGAGGCCATCGTAATCTGCAGGATAATTACTTGTGCAATGAAAGAGATGGAAGTTTTTATCATTCTCGGTATAGTTTAAGGCATTGAGCGCAAGTTCTATATCAGCCAGAGTGGCCATACCGGTTGAACAATATATCTCATAGTCACCCTTATACTTACCTACTTCCCGAAGCAGAAGAATATTTGTCAGATTGGAAGAACTAACCTTTATCTTTTTTACACCCAGATCCCTTGTCAGACACATAGTTTTGTAACTTGTCACGGTCATCATAAAATCAATTCCGATCGATCTTTCAGCAAACTCCTTAAGCTCTCCGAACTGCTCCTGGCTCAGTTCCACCTTGTTGAACAGTTCGTAATAGGGAGAGCTTTTGTCTGCTATCTCATTAGCTATGATGTACTGAAACTTAACACAATCTGCTCCACACTCCCTGGCAGCCCCAATCATCTTCTTAGCGGCCCCTAGATCACCGTTATGATTTATTTCAGCCTCTGCTATAATATATACTCTACCCATTCAACAATTAATTGTTTGTTTTGACTGTAACATTACTATTGCATCTTCCAAGAATGATAAAAATTAATCGCTTCTTCATCCCACAACATATATTTGCCATATGTTTCCTGAACATCTTTTTCATCAAGTAGTAAATCTGCCTGTTTAAGCAACTCTTCCGTCTTGTCCAACTTCCCTTTCTTTTTATATGCATATGCTAAACTTAAATAAGCAATTACATGCCCGGAATGAAACCTCACTACATGTCCAATATTAGTGATTGCAGAGTTAAGATTTCCATTATCATCAAGTATATTAAAGTTTTTTATAAAATTTATCTTAATATTATAGTCATATGTCATTGTGGCTACCCATTCTCTATCCCAGTTTTCAGTATTAATAAACCCCTGATTTCTCTGAGTAAATTTAGAAAGATCCAGGTCTTCGTCTATAAAATAATTTCTATCCTTACAATATTTAAATATGGCCGTTGAAGGATATGGCACTAACATATTGAAGGTAATCCAATCGGCGTTAGCGTTTTCCGCAAATTTAAAACTTGTAAGCATATCCTCTTTTGTATCGTACGGCAATCCAGTTATAAAAAGCAGGTAACATTCAATTCCTATCTTTTTGCAATGCTGTACCAGCTCTAATGCTCTTTCAAGATTTACTGGCTTCTTTAGTTTTTTTAATGTCTCAGGCACAGCTGATTCTATGGCAATAGATACTGCTGTACATCCACCTTCTTTCATAGCCTGCAACATTTCTAAATCGGTTGTAAAAGACGATATGTGGTTTATTTGCCAAGAAATATCTCTATCGTTTAAACCTCTAGCGACATCCATAAACCATTCCTTGTCTACTGTCATATTATCATCTACAAAATCCACTTCTTCAGTATTAAAGCGTTCCCTAAGATAGTCAATCTCACCTAAAACATTTTCTGCTGAGCGCTTACGGAACATTTTCCCCCAATACTTGTGACTTCCGCAAAATGTACATCTATAAGGACAGCCTCTAGAAGAAACTATATGTAACTTTCTCTTCAGTTTGTATTTCATATGCTTCTCATAATCAATAAGATCCCATGCAGGAAATGGCAAATTGTCCAATTCATCTATATATGTTATTGTAGGATTAATATTTACTTTGTTATTAATTCTATGAGCAATACCACCTATCTTTGAAATGTCTCTGCTATCACCTGAATTTAGATACCCAAGAAGCTGTATAATGGATATCTCCCCTTCCCCAATGATCAGATAATCAATATTTCCATCTTTCATAACGTCATCAGCAAGCATTGATGGATAACCACCACCTACAGCAACGGGAATTTCACTTTGCTTATCTTTAACAACTTCAGCTATATAATGTGCCCATTGGTATGTATATATATAAGGTGATGATATGCCAATAAAGTCATAATTATTGTTATCTATTTTCTCGATTATCATATTCTTTATAATTTTCACTAATTCCTCATTTGTGTATTCTTTACCCTCTTCATAACTTTCCATATGTGGTTCGTAAATCTCCACATTATAAAGATTTTCACGCAATACAGCTCCAATATAAACAAGACCTAAAGGGAGTACAACTCTCACAATGCTTTTTTCTTTAAGTGAAACACCCTTCAAGTTATATTCTATAGATGGGGAAGCTATAAGTAATATTTTATTAATTTTAGCGATCAGCAAACTCTCCCTTTAAATCCCTACAGTCGGTTATTTACCTTAAATCTAATTTTGAGGCACTAACTACCAATTTGTTTTAAATAAAACCTACACTAACCTGCTAACCGATTATGGCTACAGAAAGATATGTTTAATCAAATCAATTTTTCTTTTAAGACTATCCTCAAACTTTAGCTTTATCAAATAGTAAGGCAATAAATAAGCCCTTTGATATAACCTGGTAAATGGTAGCTTGATCAATACATCTATTATTATTGTAGTTAAAAATGGAAAATGTATTAAGTAATGTGAGAGAGCTTGTATATTACCAAGCTCTTTTATGCTATCATTCTTTATCTGGCTTAAAGGCCTGTCACTTTTAAACTCTTGTGTAAACGTGCTCAGTTGATCAAAACAAAAATCATCGCATAAGTATCCATGCTTACTAACATAATCGTATATTTCAGTTTTTGGAAAAGGCTGAAGTAAACTGAAAGCAGAAAACTCAGGCTGTACTGCCCTGTTTATCTCAATTGTTTTCATTGCATCATCAATAGTCTCGTCAGGCAAACCGATAATGTTTGTTGTATTTACCCTTATTTTGTATTTTTTAAATAACTTCCCTGCGCCAATTAAATGATCATCAGTGATATTCCGTTTCAGCAATTTTTTTCTTACAGCATAGGAACCATGCTCGACACCGAAATTCGCCCTATCACAGCCAGCAACTTTCAGTCTTTTAATGAGCTCTTCATCCAGAAAATCAACTCTTACATTACAAATAAAAGGTATTTTTATTTCCTTTTCGTATGCCTTTAAGAAGTTAACCATCCATTCTCTTTGGAGATTGAACGTATCATCATTAAATTGCACCCATTTTAAACCATAATTTTCTTTTAAATATCTTATTTCATCAAACACATTATCATTACTACGCATGCGAATAAACTTGCCCTTGCCTTCAACCATCTTTTTTAAGGAATGGTTAAAACAATAGGCGCAACCAAATGGACAACCCCTCCCAATATAAATTGTCCTGGTTGGATTGACTTTTAATATTTCGTAGCGGTTATAGTATATATCCCTATCCAGAGGACTTACTAAATCTAAATTCTCCTGTAGATCGCGAATGCTATTTTTATGAATATTATCCCCTTCCTTTATCCACAGATTTTTTATATCTCTGGCCTGTGCAAGGTCATCACTGAACTCATCTATAACATTCATGAGTTCCAACACGGCATCTTCTCCTTCATTCATACAAATAACGTCTATGCTTTCCTCATTTATAATCTCCGGGTAGCAGGTAGGATGCGGGCCCCCAAAGAGTATCGGTATATTTTTTTTCTTCTTCTTTATCTCATTCGCAATTGACAGATGGCTTTTGAATTCAGTGGTCATAGATGAAAATCCAATTATGTCTGGTTCTGCATCTAATATTGAGGTCACGATATCATCTTCAGCATTATCACAAAAAACATCACTCTCATGGTTATGTTTCTTAAGATATGAATAAAGACATAACGGACCATAACGATCTCTCAATTCTGTTTGGACAAAAACTATCTTAGCCATCTTTCGTCTTTCATACAAGCTCCTCAAAGATATGATTCCAATATCGTTTGAATCTTATCTTATTATGATATTTGTATTCATTAATACCTTTACGCATTTTGCCATTTAAAGCATAAGTTATCATTTCATGATAAAAATTTAATCCTAACCCGGTTGTGATTGGAAGTGTGGCATCCAGCCTGGTGTTCGCCTCGATCAGCCCTGGATTACCTTCGGCCGTTCTACCAATTTCTATCTGAACAAAATAATTAAAATCAAATGCCCCTATAACAGATTCGGCATATTTCCTTATATCCTCATCAAAAACTATATCGGCTACCTGTGTTGGAGGATTGATTTTCGGAAATGTTCCGTTATTACGAATAACCATTGAATGCACCTTCCCATCTGACACGAGAATATCAGCGCTGTATTTATTGCCAGGATAATACTCCATCATCAAGTACTTAGAAACTTCCTCACTTTGTTCCTTAAATATATCAATAATCTCCTCTAGCGAAATCTTGTAACACTCTCCATTATAAAAAGAAGCATACTTATCGTATCCGTGTGTAATTATCTTAAATCCCTTGCTACCACGGCCAAACCTAGGTTTTATGGCAATATCCTTGTCAGGATATCCCATTTCTTCAGCCATCGCTTTCATATCCATGACTGTCTCAGGTAAAAACACCTCAGCATTATATATCCCAACACTCTTCAATTCCATAATCAACCTGTACTTGTCAGAAACCGCTGAAACCACATCATATGATGAACATGCAACATCGCATCCAACCTGATTCAACTCATCCCTATGTTTCGCTAATGAAACACATTCTTCATCGCTTCCTGGAAAGATCAACTTTACATCATTTTCCTCAACTATCCTTTTAACTGATGGGAAATAATCTTCATTAACACCTTGCGGAACCTGATAGCACCTTTTACAAAAGTTCCTGCCAAGATTATCTTCCAGGAAAGCGGCATCTATCCCTATAACATTAATATCGTAATTGGGGTGTCCATATATCAATTGAATGACAGATGGACTAACCTGAGAATTCACACAGGTCAACATTACATTCAGGCTCTCTTTTTGCATAATCTATAACTACCTGAATCTTGTGCTAATGAACGGTTGAGGTTATTTCCAGTACAAGATTCAAGCGATCATAAGAATCGACTAAATGGCTGTCTTTAAAACCTGCTCTTTTGAAGATTGTTTATCAATATGCTCATTTAATATTTCTATCATAATTTCTGCTGTATTCAGCCCTTGTGTTGTCAGTTTTTGTGTACATCTGTATCCCATTAATAAATCCGCGTACTATAGCAACACTCTGTAAAAACTTCTTTCTAAGGCAGATGTAAAATCAGTGAGAAAGATTTTTCGTGCCCGCCAGAATAAGTACCCGCCCATCTATGCCGTTCGAACGAGTCGGGCTGTTCATAAAAAGTTAAAAGTGCCTACTCGCCTGACCAACCAGTTCTGGCAGGAAGCTTGAAGTAAGTGTGTGAAACAAGTTTCACGATAAGTTAGTAGTAAAAACAAATCTTTGATTTTCTAACTTTAGCTCACTTTAGGCACTTCAAACTTGACTGCCTCCCCTACTTCGTCATTCAGGCGGGTGGTTTTGCCGCACTATGTCCTAACCCTGACAGTCTTAAATGCCTCAGCAGCCTCAAATCCCATCTTTACTCCCCACTGCTTAGCATTGAGTTCTACTGCCTTTAAAGAACGAGGATGTGGGAAATCTCTTAATTCTGTTTCATATTCATTTAACGCATTGATTTTTATTTCTAAACTTTCATTGATATTAACAAAATAATCTGGCATGAAATATGTTAAAGAATAAGGCGCATTCCATTCAGTTGATGAAGGTGTTTCAAATGAATAAATCTCCTTTACACTATCACCTTTTGTAGGTCTACAAGCGGTCATTACAGCTTTAAAGGCTATCTGATGGTCTATATTCAAGTCACCTTGATGATGAGTAAACACTATACCTGGTTTAATATCTTCTTTTATTTTTTCAATTGTTTTGATAATATCGAGCAGTGGTACTGTGTCAAATCTGTTATCTGGAAAATCAAAAGTATATACTTTCTTCACCCCCAGTACCTTATTAGCATTTCCTGCCTGTTTTCTTAGTTCTGCAATCTCGCCACCTCTTTTTACTCTCATTCTCTTTTTATCTCTTGATGTAATACCTTCTCCAAGTATAAGTGTGTAAACATCATTGCCTTCCATTGAGAGCCTTGCCATTGTCCCACCACAACCAAGGACTTCATCATCAGGATGTGCTGCAATAACTAAAATAGTATTCATATTTAATTCTTTACCGATTTAAAAACATATGTAAAAAAATCTTCTTCAAAACCTGCTCTCTCAAAAGCCTTTATAGAAGCCACATTACCTTTCTTTATCTCCGCAATTATTTGCATATCAGGGTTTTTCTCCATTATGAATCTTTCAACCCCCAGTTTGATTACTTTTGGACCAAGTCCTTTACCCAAAAAATCTGGATTAAGCATTACACTTGTCTTTATTACTCTATCTCTGCTCTCAAACCTTATAGAACCAATTTTTTCTTTTCTATGGTATGCCATATAAACTGTAAGGTCAGGATCATTGAGTTTTGCCATGAACCACTTTTCATGTTCATCCCGGGAAATCATTTCTTGATTAAAAAAGTTTTTTCTTATATCCGGATGATTTCTCCATTCAAACATATCATTGATATCAGTGATTTCCACTTTCCTGAGATTTATTATATTGCTCATTAAACTCTCTGATTGATATGCTCCATCCATCCTATCAAAAACACACTCATTTCCTAAAACATCTTTACTCTTATTTAATAATTTCGGCAAGCTCTTTATTTAAGAGTAAATTCATATTTATTTACATTGTCAACAATAGAAGTTATGGTATCAACCACTCTGTTTACTCCTTTTCCATCCACCAAGCTTCTGCTTTTCTCACTCATAGTGGCCATTTCCTGAGGGCCATCAATTAAACCTTCTATTTTCTCTTTTATATTATTCTCTGTTACATTGTGATACCAACCA
>Ga0187833_10005434_pt1 | contig 12041 bp, 11 predicted proteins | sample ETNtaG_37_FD_167968 | JGI IMG/M metagenome (GOLD analysis project Ga0187833, IMG submission 167968) | Marine microbial and viral communities from oxygen minimum zone, Eastern Pacific Ocean - ETNP2014_SV_400_PacBio MetaG (Illumina Assembly) | ecosystem: Environmental > Aquatic > Marine > Hypoxic... | reverse complement strand
AAAGTTATCTTACCTCATCTTGGAGGATTACTCAGTATTTATGGTTTATTTTCTCCAATAAAAAAAATTATCAAAAATGTTTTTTTTATTACGTCAGTAAGTGAAACTATGAAAATGGTAGAATTTTCCAGTAAAGTTAATTCAAAAAATCTTCTTTTTGGTACAGATTTTCCATTTAATAACTCTTTAGATCAATTTAAATCTCTGTGTGAACTAAAAAAATTAAAAATACCAAAAAAAATTAAATTAGATATTTTAAGTAAAAATTCATCTAAGCTTTTAGGTTTCGATAAAAAAGGATAGTCTAATAGATTATATGCATGAAAAATACATAAAAAAATTTGAGAAATTATTTCTTAAGCTTATAAATAATAGAAAAAATAAATATCATCCATTGGTTTGGATTAATGGAAACCCAAAAATCGGAAAAAATACATATATAGGTGGATTTTCTGAAATTAATGCAAAAAATTCTCAAATAAAAATAGGAAACAATTGTGACATTGCATCCTTTGTGTCAATCAATGTAGCTGACAGCCATCTTAGATGTATAGGACTAAAAACAAAAATTGAAAAGGAACCTATAGCTATAGGCAATAATGTTTTTGTAGGTTCGCACTGTGCCATTTTAGGAGGGGCAAAAGTAGGAGATAACTCTGTAATCGCTGCTGGAACTGTTTTGAGAAATATTAAAATTCCTGCCTATTCATTAGCAATAGGAAATCCTGCTAAAGTTAAATCAGGTTATTACAAAAAAAAATTTAAAAAATGATTTTTCATAATAGACCTACAGTTGGAAAAAAAGAAATTGATGCTGTAAAAAAAGCTATAAGCTCTGGTTATCTAAGCCAAGGCAAGGAAGTAAATAAATTTGAAAGGCATTTTGCAAATTATATGGGTATAGATGAAAAAAACGTTGTGGCAGTTAGCAACGGAACTTCAGCACTATATCTAGCTTTATGGGCACTTGGTGCAAAAAATAAAAAAACTATTTATCCAACATATTCATGTTCATCAATTAGAAATGCTTCAGCATTAATTGGAGCTAAAGAAAAATTATGTGATATTGAAATGAATTCACCAAATATGTCTCCTCTTAATGGTAAAGAAGGAGATATTATAATAGCTCCTCATATGTATGGATTTCCAATAAATTTACTAAAAAAAAAAGGAATAATAATAATTGAAGATGTTTGTCAATCCTTAGGATCTACAACAAAAGGTAAGCCCTTAGGACTCTTGGGAGACCTCTCTATTTTTTCATTTTATGCAACAAAAATGATAACATCTTGTGGTCAAGGAGGTATGATTATATCTAAAGATAAATATTTAATAAAAGAAATTGTAGATTATGTTAATTTTGATAACAGAAGAGATAAAAAAAAAAGATTTAATTTTCAAATGAGCGATGTACAAGCTGCAATGGGTAGAGTTCAGTTTTCTAGATTAAATGAGTTTATTGAAAAAAGAGATAAAATTTTTAGATATTATAAAAATCTTGGCTTACCTTTAATTGACATTAAATATAAAAATAAAAATACTAGTCCAGTAAGATATAGAATTATTTTAATGTGTAAAAATCCAGAACTTATTAAAAGAAAACTATTTTTAAAAAATATAACCGTAATAAATCCCTTGGAAACACAAGAACTTTTAAGTGAAAATAAAAAATTTAAGTTTGCAAAAAAGCTAACCAAAAGTACAATTTCATTACCGTGCTATCCCAGTCTGAAAAAATCAGAATTAATTAAAATTGGTAAAGAAATTACAAAACTAGAAAAATACTTTAATTAAAAGTGATAATTTCGGGTCATCAACCAGTTTATTTACCTTGGCTAGGTCTTTTTCATAAAATGATGTTATGCGATATATTTGTTTATATGGATACTGTTCAATATCTTGATGGAGATTGGAACAATAGAAATAAAATTAGAACTGCAAACAGCGAGTTACTCTTAAGTATACCAATAGATAAGAAAAATTCTAATGGAAAAAATTTAAATGAAATAAAAATTTTTAATCAAAATACAGAACATAAGGATTTTTGGCAAAGAAAACATTGGGAAAGTATAAAATTAAACTATAAAAAATCTCACTTCTTCGAACATTTTAAAAAAGATCTAGAAAAAATGTATCTAGATATTAAATGGGAAAATTTAGTAGATGTTTGTTGGCATCAATTTAATTTTTTTAAAAAATGTTTCGGAATTAATTGCAGAATTGTAAGAATGTCTGAAATGAAATTCGAAGGAAAAAAAGATGATTTAATTTTAAACCATTGTCTTAAATTAAATGGTAATGCTGTAGTATTTGGTGAAAAGGGCAAAGATTATGTAGATACAAATAAATTCGATAAACACAATATCAAGATATACTTTCAGAAATATAATCACCCGGAATATAAACAAAGATTTATTGGTTTTTTCCGAAATTTATCAGTAATTGATTTACTTTTAAATCATGGTCCAGATGAAAGTAAAAAAATATTGATGAGTAATAATATAACTAAAGATGATTTAGTAAAATCAAATAAATGGTATAAAAAAAATTAAAATGAATTTTTTAAAGAAATTGCCTTATATAATTGCCGAAATTGGTGTTAATCATAATGGAAAAATAGATAATGCAATTAAGTCTATAAATCTGGCTGCAAAATCTGGAGCAAATGCAGTAAAATTTCAGCTTTTTAAAACTGATGAATTTATGTCGCAAAAAAAATTATCTTACAAATATAAAACTGCAAAAGGTTTTAAAACTGAAAATATGTATAAAATGTTTAAAAGATTAGAATTTTCTAATACATGGATAAAAAAGATAATTACTGCATGTAAAAAAAATAATGTAGATTTTTTATGTTCTGTAGCTGATAAAAATTCAGTTGACCTCGTTAGAAAACACAAAATTAAAGTATTAAAATTAAGCTCCGAAGATATAATTAACTATCCACTTTTAAAATATATATCTAAGACTAATACAAAAGTAATACTATCTACGGGAATGGCAAAAATATCTGAAATAGACGCCGCTATTAAAATATTAAATAAAAATAAAAAAGATTTATTTTTATTACACTGTGTTTCTTTGTATCCAACTCCTGACAATGAAACAAATTTATTAAGAATGGTTGAGTTAAAAAAAAAATATAAATTAAACGTTGGATACTCTGATCATACAAAAGGAATAGAGGCAAGTATTTCTGCCATTGCTCTTGGAGCAAAACTTATCGAAAAACATTTTACTATAAATAAAAAAATGGTCGGTCCAGATCATTTAATGTCATCTAACCCTAAAGAGTTTAAATTGCTAATTGTTAGTTGTAAAAGAGCTTATACAATGCTAGGTGAAAAAGAAATTAAACCATCTAAAACCGAAATGATAATGAAAAATATTTACAGAAGAAGTATTACATCTTTATCTGAAATTCAAAAAGGAGAAAAATTATCTTTAAAAAATCTTGGACTGAAAAGACCAGCACATGGCCTACATCCTAACCACCTACAAAAAATATTAGGCAAAAAGGCAAAACGTAAAATTTTAATTGATGAAAAATTTAAATTATCAGATATTGTCTAGAATGAAAATTCTCACTTATTTTTTAATATTTTTTTTATTTTTTTCCCCAATCTCTGCTAAGGAATTTCGAATTGATTTTAGTGATGAGGGAATGAAAACCTTAAAAAAAAAAGGTTTTGGTAAAAAAACTATCTATACCAACGGCAAAGATAATAAAGGCTATTATTTAAAAGCCGTGGCAGACTCTGGTGCAACAGGGCTTGGTGTTGAAATTAAAAATAAAGAACTTCTAGAAGAGATGCCTTTTTTAAATGTCACTTTTAAAATTGAGCAAGATTTTACAAATATTGATCAAACAACTAAAGATGGTCACGATTGGGCCGCAAGAGTGATGATTGGATATGGTAAAAAAATTGGTTCTAAATTACTAAGTTTGTCACATTCATCTTTTTTGAACGAAGGGTTTCTTCAACAAAGCCCATGGACAAAAGGCAGTCGTGATTATGTTATCTCGAACGATAAGAGTGGAGAATGGCATACACGTAAAGTTAATGTAAAAGAATTACTCGAAAAAACTCACAATATTTCTTTTACTAATTTTCTTGCAGTATATTCAGATTCTAACAACTCAAATCAAAAAATTATCGCATATTACCGGGATATATATTTTTCATCTGAATAATTACCGTGCATAGTATTGTACAATTTTCTCTAAGAATGTAAAAATAATTGTAATTATTAATTTTGTGACAAAAACATATTATAGATCAAATGAGATTAATTTTTTTTTCATTTAAACATAGATACAGAGAAAAAGAGTTAAACAATTTTTTAAATACTAGAATTTATGGAAAATATTTTATTCTTAATTTGGGCGGACCATTCAAACATTTTATTGCGAAAATATTCTTATTCTTAAAAATAGGCAGGGCTATTTCATGTGATGGAAGACCATTAATTGCTGATAGGTCGAGAGGTATAAATTTTTGGATGAGAGGCACTAGTCTAAATATTCCCAGCAATTTAAAAAAACTAAATAATAATTTTGTAACTATTAACAATTCTCTTTTCCAAGAAAAAAAAGTTTTTCAGATTTATCCAATAAATATCAAAAAAACTCAGATACAAGATGATTTAAAAATAATATATGTATCTAGAGTAAATATCGAGACTAATCTAGAAGAAAAAAATATTTGGGATAAATATAAAACCCAACTTATAGAAGATTTCAGTTTAATTGATAATAATATATTTTTTGAAAAAATTTTTACTGACAACAATGATGAATTAAAAAAATTTGATTTATACAAGAAACTTAAACTTCTTTTAAGATTTGAGATTATTAAAAATATAAAATTAAGATTTGATAAAAAACTAAATCTAATTGGAGATGATTGGGTTTCATTATCATTCAACTCATTACCCTCAATTTATAATATAAAAAAAATAAAAAAAATATATAAAGGAAATATTTGTTTAGACCTGGGATCAATGTTGGGAAGTATATCTTTATATTCTAGATCAAACCAAATTATCGAATCAGGCGGTTTAATAATACAGAGTTTTCAAAGTGATAGAAGGGAAATTTGGGGGAACGTCCATGACAAAATATTATTTAGAAATTTATCCGATTTAATTTCTTTAATTGAAAAGCTGTTAGATAATAAAAAATATTGTTTTACTTTATTACAAGAAATATCTGAAAATTTCAGACACTCGGATAAGTCTATCGAAAAAAGCTTAGATAAAATTTTTAATATACTTAACTAGATTTAGATTTATAATAATAAAAAGATGACCGATTCATTTAAATCTTTTGAAACTTCTAAATACCATTCAACAAAACATAAAAATTACTTTAAAATTTATGATCATATTTTTAAAAAATATATCGGAAAAAAAATTATTTTAGTTGAAATCGGTGTATTAAATGGTGGTTCACTTTTTATGTGGAGAAATTTTTTTGATGGGAATGCAGAGATTATTGGAGTAGATCTAAATCCTAATGCAAAAAAATGGGAAAAACATGGTTTTAAAATTTTTATTGGCAATCAGTCTGATCCAAATTTTTGGAGGGATTTTTTTAAAAAGGTTGGCAATATCGACGTTGTAATTGATGATGGTGGACATACAAATAAACAACAAGTTTTTACTTTATTAGAAACTATTCCTAACATTAATGATAATGGAATGTTGATAGTTGAGGATGTACATTCCAGTTATATGACAAAATTTCGTAACCCATCAAAGTACTCCTTTATAAATTTTAGTAAAATAATTGTGGATCAATTAAATTCAAAATTTAAAGTTCCTGACAAAAAAAAAATGAATTTTTTACAAGAAAAAATTTTTTCTGTAGAGTTTTACCAATCAATAACGGTTTTTAATATTGATAGTAATTATAGTTTTTCTCAGGAAAAAATATCTAATAAAGGTATTTGTGACAACGCTGAAGACCTGAGATTTAATAATGATAAAAAGTTTTTAGATAAATTTTTAAGTAAATTAGAATTTTTATTTAATAAATATTTAATAAAAGAAAATAAAAGCTCTGCTTATAAATCTTTTCTAAAAATCACGACAAAAATACTTTCAATTTTTCAGGACAAAGATTTAAAAAAAAAATTTAAGTTATATGATTAAAATATTATACAGTTTTTAAACTTATAACTTTAAATATTTATTCTTTTCCAAGCCAAATCTTCCACAATTTTATCTGTCGATAAACTACTTTCTTTTGACTCTTTTAATAATGATAAAACTTTGTCGCAAATTTTATTTAATTGATCATCTAAAGTATCTTCAGAATTATTAATTTCACAAGAAATTGCAATCACTCCACCAGAATTAACCAGATAATCTGGCGCATAAAAAATATTGTTTTCTTTTAACCACTCAGCTGTTTCTGGTTTATCCAATTGATTGTTGGCTGCACCAACAATTGCTTTACATTTTAATTTTTTTTTAGTCTCCGAACTAATTGCCCCACCTAATGCACACGGTGAAATTATATCACATTTTTGTTCAAAGATTGAATGTATATCAGATTCTGTAAAAGATATTTTATCATGTTTCAACTGATCTAGTGGATCTCTTCCAACATTTGAGACAATTAAATTCGCTTTCTTCTTAAATAAAAGTTTTGATAATTTGCTTCCAACCTTACCAATTCCGCTAATTGCAATAGTAGATTCTCTTAATTCTTTATTAGTCAAAAATTTATAGGTAGTATTTATTGCATTAAAAATTCCCTTTGCTGTTGGTGCGGATGTTTCAAGTTTAATGCCACTAACATACTTTGTGGTTCTATTAATTGAAATCAAATTTTCCATTGAAGTTCCAACATCTCCAGCAGTAATATATGTATTATTTAATTGATCGACGAGTTCACCGTAGGATTCATAAAGATCGGATGTTTTTTTTATTCCTTTTAAATTTATAACAGCCTTGCCACCACCAAAATTTATTCCACAAACACTATTTTTTAAACTCATAGCTTTTGAAAGACGAAGAGCATCATTTAAATGTTTTTCGAAATTATTGTATGTCCAGCTTCTAACTCCACCCAGAGCTGGACCTAATTTTGTATTATGGATTGCGATGATGCAGTTTAAATTGGTAGTTTCATTCGTCGCATGGATAACTCTTTCATATTCTGAAATTAAAATATCTTTTATCTTTAGACTCATTAAATTTAATTATTTTTTTTGAGATCAGTTAATGCGTTTGTGTTTGAGCTTTATCATCTTTACCTGTTTTAGGTAGAGTATCAACTTCAACCCAATTCACAGGTTTTAGCTCTTTTGTTAAAGCATTTTTCAAAACTTCATCAACAGATGAAACAAGTATTATTTCGACTTCATCTATAATTTTTTTTGGAACATCTGCTAAATCTTTTTCATTGTCTCTTGGAATTAATACTTTTTTAATCCCCGCTCTATGAGCAGCAAGTAATTTTTCTTTCAAACCTCCAATAGGTATTACTTGGCCAGTTAAAGTCACTTCTCCGGTCATAGCAGTATCTTTTTTAACTGGAATACCTGTTATAGAAGATACAATAGACGTTACCATTCCAATACCAGCCGATGGCCCATCTTTTGGAGTGGCACCTTCTGGGACGTGAATATGAAAATCTTTTTTTTCGAACACTGGTGGAATGATACCATAATCTAAACTTTTTGATCTAACATAGGACTTCGCTGCTTTTACAGACTCTTGCATGACCTCTCCAAGTTTGCCTGTGATTTGCATTTTTCCTTTTCCAGGCATATGTACAGTTTCAATTTTTAATATTTCACCTCCGTGTTCAGTCCAAGCCAGTCCTGTCGCAACTCCAATTTTATCTTCTGTTTCAAGTTCGCCAAATTTGAATTTTTTAATTCCCAAATAATCTGACAAATTATTTGGATTAATATCAATATTATTTCCTTCACCTGCTACGATTTTTTTGACTGTTTTTCTGGCAATTTTTGAAATCTCTCTTTCTAAATTTCTAACGCCTGATTCTTTGGTATAACTTCTAATTATTTCTTGAATGGAACCTTCAGCCATATTCAATTCTTTTTCTTTAACTCCGTTATTTTTAATCTGTTTCGGAAGTAGATAATTATTTGCTATATTTATTTTTTCATCCTCTGTATAGCCAGGAATTCTGATAACCTCTAGCCTATCCAATAGTGCAGGTAAAATATTTAAAGTATTGGCTGTTGTTACAAACATTACATCTGAAAGATCATAGTCAACTTCCAAATAATGATCATTGAAAGTTGAATTTTGTTCTGGATCTAATGCCTCTAATAGCGCTGATGACGGATCTCCTCTATAATCTGCTCCTACTTTATCTATTTCATCCAATAGAAATAGTGGATCTTTAGTACCTGCTTTTTTCATCTGTTGAATAATTTTACCTGGCAAAGATCCAATGTAGGTTCTTCTGTGACCTCTAATTTCTGCTTCATCCCTTATTCCTCCTAGAGACATTCGTACAAATTGTCTGCCTGTCGCTCTAGCGATAGATTTTCCAAGCGAAGTTTTTCCAACACCCGGTGGCCCCACTAAACATAAAATAGGTCCTTTAATTTTATCTATTCTCTTTTGAACCGCCAAGTATTCAACTATTCTTTCTTTAACTTTTTCTAGACCGTAGTGATCCTCATCCAAAATCTTTGAGGCTTTATTTAAATCGTTATAAATTTTGTTTTTTTTATACCAAGGTAAATCAATCATCCAATCTAGATAATTTCTGACTACTGTAGCCTCTGCGGACATTGGGCCCATTGATTTTAGTTTCTTAAGTTCCGACAAACATTTTTTAGTCACATCTTTTGGCATTTTTGCTTTTAAAATAGCTTTGTGAAGACTGCCCGCTTCATCCTTGCCTTCTTCAATTTCACCAAGTTCTTTTTGAATTGCCTTCAGTTGCTCATTTAAATAATATTCTCTTTGTGTTTTCTCCATTTGATTTCTAACTCGACCTCTAATTCGCTTCTCAACACCAATAATGCTCGCTTCGTGATCTAAAATTTCAATAACTTTGCTAATTCTTTTCTTGACATCCAAAATTTCAAATAATTGTTGTTTTTCTTGAATTGACATATTCAAATGAGACACGATATTATCGGCAATCTGCGATGGGTCTTTTAATAGTTTTAAATTATTTATAATCTCAGTCGAAATTTTTCGGTTAATCGTGGATAATTTTTCAAGTCTTCTTAAAGCAGTAATCGCTAAAGGATAAAGATCCTCTTTTTTATTCAAGATATCTTCACAGTATGATACTTTGCAGATAATAAACTCACCACTGTCATTAAAGTCTACAATTTTAATTCTTTTAATCCCCTCTACCAGTAATTTTACCGTCCCATCTGGCAATTTAAGCAATTGAAGTATCGAACATTTGCATCCATAAGTGAAAACATCATTTTCTCCTGGATCATCAACCTCAGAATTTTTTTGAGTAACTAATACAATTTTTTTATTAGTTTTCATCACCTCGTTTAATGCAGTAATTGATTTTTCCCTTCCAACAAACAATGGCACCATCATATGTGGAAACACCACAACGTCTCTTAACGGTAAAAGGGGAAATAAATTTTCATCACTCATACCTTGAATATGGATATAATTATGAATATTTCAACAAAAATTTATGCAGCTGAAGGCTTGCCTGTTATATCTTTGTTCTTCGAATAAACGACTATAGGATCTTTTTCGCCAAGTACCACGTTTCGATCGATGATAACCTCTTTCACATTTTCTTGACTTGGTAAATCAAACATTGTTTTCAAAAGAAGAGATTCAAGTATAGTACGTAATCCTCTCGCTCCGGTTTTTTTTGTAATTGATTTTTTCGCGATTTCCAATAATGCATCTTCTTTAAAAATTAGTTTTACCCCTTCAAATCTAAAAATTTGTTGATATTGCTTTAATAGAGAATTTTTTGGCTCTTTTAGAATTTTTACCAATGATTGTTCATCTAAATCTTCAAGTGTTGCAACAATTGGCATTCGGCCAATAAATTCTGGGATCAAACCATACTTTAATAGATCCTCTGGCTCTAAAGTTTTGATAACCTCTCCAGCTTTTTTATCATCTGCACTTTTAACTTCGGCACCAAAACCGATTGACGTTCCTTTGTTTCGTTGAGAGATAATTTTATCTAATCCAGAAAAAGCACCTCCACAAATAAACAGAATGTTAGTTGTATCAACTTGTAAAAATTCTTGCTGAGGATGTTTTCTTCCTCCTTGGGGAGGGACACTTGCAACAGTTCCTTCCATAATTTTTAGTAAAGCTTGTTGAACACCTTCACCAGATACATCTCTTGTAATGGAAGGGTTTTCGGATTTTCTGCTAATTTTATCGACTTCATCTATATAAACAATTCCACTTCGTGCCTTTTCAACATTGTAATCAGCAGATTGTAAAAGTTTTAAAATTATGTTTTCAACATCTTCTCCAACATAACCTGCTTCTGTAAGAGTTGTGGCGTCTGCCATAGTGAATGGCACATCCAAAATTCTTGCTAAGGTTTGAGCTAATAAAGTTTTTCCACATCCTGTTGGTCCAACTAATAATACGTTGGATTTTGCTAGTTCCACTTCTTTACTACTTTTTGTTTCATAATTTAATCTCTTGTAATGATTGTGAACTGCAACTGACAAAACTTCCTTTGCATATTTTTGGCCAACGACATAATCATCTAACACATTACAGATTTCTTTTGGCGAAGGAATGCCCTCATGATGTTTGACCAGAGAATCTTTATTTTCTTCCTTAATAATATCCATACACAGTTCGACACACTCATCACAAATGAATACTGTCGGACCTGCAATAAGTTTTTTAACTTCGTGTTGACTTTTTCCACAGAAGGAACAGTAAAGGATATTTTTATTATTTTTATTGCTCATAAATTTATAAACGAATCAATAAATTGACCTTATTATATGTGACTGATCACAGGCAAGTGTGAGTTGTGGATAAAACTATATGTTGGGGGTTACACTCTTTTTTCTACAACTTTGTCAATCAATCCAAATTCTTTTGCCTCTTGAGGTGTCATGAACTTGTCCCTTTCAAGAGCATTTTTTATTTCATCAACAGTACGTCCTGTATGCTTTGAATAAATTTCATTCAATCTTTTTTTTAATAACATAATCTCATTTGCATGAATTTCAATATCAGTTGCTTGTCCTTGGAAACCAGCAGAAGGTTGATGAACCATAATTCTAGAATTTGGAAGGGAAAATCTCTTTCCATTTTCCCCTGCTGCTAAAAGAAAAGAACCCATGGAAGAAGCCTGTCCAATACATAACGTAGAAACCGATGATTTAATGTATTGCATCGTATCATAAACTCCAAATCCAGCGTTCACCAATCCACCCGGACTATTAATATAAAAAAAAATTTCCTTTTTAGGATTTTCGGATTCCAAAAATAAAAGTTGTGCGGTTATTAAAGTTGCAACATTGTCATTAATCGGTCCTACTAAGAAAACTATTCTTTCTTTCAAAAGCCTAGAATATATATCATAAGCTCTTTCTCCACGACTTGATTGTTCAACAACCATTGGAATTAGATTGTTCATGTGCTCTTGAATTTTATCAGTCATATAGCGATTCGCTCGTTATACAACTAGTAATTACTTTTTGCTAACTTTTTTTCGCTTTCCAAGTTTTTTTGTAGTGGTTTTTTGAATTTTTGACTGTGCTGCACTGCTCTTTTTGGGTCCTTTATTTTGATCCAATATAATTTTCTCCGCTTCATCTGTAGAGATAATTTTTTTAGTGGATCTAACTTTTTCTTTTATCAAAGAAATAATTTTTTCCTCATATATTCCTCCTCTTAAGCTCGCAACTGCTGAAGGATTTTTTTGATAGTACTCTGTCACTTGTTTTGCTTGATCGGGCATCATTTGAATTTGTTTCTGAATTTCATTTTTTATTTCTTCCTCATTAACTTTCAAATTATTTTGTTCTCCAAACTCATTTAAAATTAATCCAGTTTTAATTCTTTTTCTTGCTGTC
>Ga0187833_10005432_pt1 | contig 12043 bp, 13 predicted proteins | sample ETNtaG_37_FD_167968 | JGI IMG/M metagenome (GOLD analysis project Ga0187833, IMG submission 167968) | Marine microbial and viral communities from oxygen minimum zone, Eastern Pacific Ocean - ETNP2014_SV_400_PacBio MetaG (Illumina Assembly) | ecosystem: Environmental > Aquatic > Marine > Hypoxic... | reverse complement strand
GAGAAAAATTTAAATTAATTAAAAAAAATGGTGATTGGTGGAAAATTATATTAAATGACGATAAATACATAGGTTATATTAAAAAAAAAAAATTTAAAAAAAAAATTACTTATCATTACAAAATAAGTTGTTTAAAGGCTAATATTTACAATTCTCCATCTAACAAAAAAAAAATAAAAAATAAACTTCCATTTGCATCTAAAATTTCAGCTATCAGTAAATCAGGATCTTTTATTGAGTTTGAAAAAAATAAGTGGATTAAGACTTCGGATATAAAACCAATAAGTTATAAAACCAATAATATATTTGAAAAAATAAAAATTTTTAAAGGAACAAAATATAAATGGGGAGGTAAAGATTATCGTGGCATAGATTGTTCCGCACTAATTCAGCTATGTTTTACTTTTAATAATAGGTATTTTCCAAGAGATTCTAAAGATCAGTTCAAATATTTAAAAAAAAAAATTCAAAGAAAAAATATAAAAAAAAACGATTTATTTTTTTGGAAAGGTCACGTAGCAATAGCTACTTCAAAAAAAAATTTGATTCATGCTTATGGACCTTTTAAAAAAGTCATAATGATGAAAATAGATAAAACGATAAAAAAAATTGAAAATACTGCTAATTTAAAACTAATTTCAATTAAAAGAATCTGAATATGAATAAAAAATTAAAAAATGAGGCAGAAACTAAGACCGAAATCATAATAAATTATTATCAGTCAAAAAACTATGATCTTGCAATTGCAAATGCTAAAAAATTATTAAAAAAATTTCCTAATTATACAGTTTTATACAATATTATTGGACTATCTCTCCAGGCAAAAAAAAAATTTGATGAATCAATTAGTTATTTTAATAAAGCTTTACAAATTAATCCCAATTATTTTTCAGCTTTAAATAATATTGGACTCTCTTATCGTTTAATGGAAAATAATGTGGATGCTCAAATTTTTTTTAAAAAAGCCATTGAACGTAACCCAAAATTTGCTACTGCAATTTCGAATTTAGCTAATGTAAAAAAAGATTTAAATTTGATTGATGATGCAATAAAACTTTATGAAAAAGCCCTAGAATTAAATAATAATTTATTTCTAACTCACTTCAATCTTGCATTGGCTTATCAATCAATTGGAAATACCGATAAAGCAAAAAAATATTTTTTTTCTTCTTTAAAGGTAAATCCAAATTTAACGATTTCGGATAAACAAATTAGTTTGTCTATAAAGTATGATAAAAACAATCCTCATTTAAAAGATATGGAACAAAAACTTTCAAACAATAAACTTAGTGAAGATCAAAAAATACAGTTGTATTTTGCTTTAGGAAAGGCTTACGAAGATTTCAAAAATTATAAGGTATCTTATGAATATTTAATAAAAGGAAATTTTTTGAAAAGAAAAAGCCTTAATTATAATTCTGAATATAGTAATAAAATATTCGAGGCAATAAAAACTTTTTATTCAGCATTTAAAAAAGAAAGTAATCAAATTAAATTTGATAAGCAAAAAAAAATGATTTTTATTGTTGGAATGCCTCGCTCAGGTACAACTTTAGTTGAACAAATACTTTCAAGCCATAGTAAAGTTTATGGTGGTGGAGAAAGAAAAGAATTTAAAAATCTCGTCAAAGATAACTTAATTAATGAAGATATTAGAAATATTCAAAAAAATTTTTTTAAATTTAAAAATATTAATGAATTAAAATTATTAAGAAGTAATTTTTTTAATAAAATATTTAATAAAATAAGTTTGATTAATGAAATATATATTACAGACAAAAATCCAACAAATTTTAAATGGATTGGATTAATGAAATTATTATTTCCTGAATCAAAAGTTATACATTGTTCGAGAAACTCCAAAGATACTTGCTTATCAATATATAAACATCTTTTTCTTGGTGATTGGAAATGGTGTTACAAAACTGATGAATTAGCTGATTATTATAAAAAATATGTTTCATTAATGAAGTTTTGGAAAGAAAATTTAAATGAATTTATTTATGATATTTCATATGAAAAATTGATTAATAACAACAAGATAGAAGTAAAAAAATTACTTAATTATTGTGAATTAGAGTGGGAAGGTAATTGTTTAAATTTTGACAAAAATAAAACTCCTGTTACAACAATGAGCATAGCTCAGGTGAGAAATCCAATTTATAATAACTCTATTAATTCTTGGGAAAATTATAAAAAGTATCTTAAACCTTTATTTGACCAATTAGAGTAAGTTATTTTCTTCCAAAATCAGGTTTGGCTACATCTTGACCCAATTTAATTATTTCTTTCCTAATTTTTTTTGTTTTTATAAAAATTTCCTCTAACTTTTTTCCATCTTCATTTTTAATTATTTTTTTTAACTCTTTTAGATTTTTAATAAAATCGTCTATTATTTTAGACGTATTTTTTTTATTTTGTATAAAAATATCTCTCCACATAATGGGATTAGATGCTGCAATTCTTGTAAAATCTCTTAACCCACCTGCGCTGTATTTTGCAAAATTAGTTTTCTTTTTATTTTGAATACTAAGAATAGTGTTTACAACATTGTATGCTATCAGATGTGGAATATGGCTTGTAATTGATAAAATATAATCATGTTGTTTTGCTTTCATAATATCAACTTTACTTCCTATTTTTTCCCAAAAAATCTTAAGTAATTTAATATCTTTTTCTTTTGCTTTTTTACTTGGAGTCAAAATGCACCATTTATTTTTAAAAAGTTCAGAAAATCCAGCCTCAGGTCCACTTTCTTCTGTTCCTGCAATTGGGTGTGATGGAATCCAAGAAATATTTTCAGGTACTAACTTTTCAACTAAGCCAATTATATTTTCTTTAACCGATCCAACATCTGTTAATATTGCTCCATTTTTGAAAGAATTTTTAATTTTTGAAATCACATTTTTATAACTACTTAAAGGAGTGGCTATTATAATTAAATCAGATCCCTCAGCCATTTTTTTAGTATCTGAACTTGAATCGTCTACTATCTTTAATTTAATTACTCTTCTGTTAACAGCACTTGATCTATTAGAAGAAACTATTTTGGTTGATAGATTATTTTTCCTTATTACTCTTGCTAAAGAAGATCCTATTAATCCACATCCAATTATACATATTTTTTTAAACATTATTTTAAAATCTCCCTAATAGATTTAATAAAATATTCATTTGCTCGATCATCACCAATGGTTAATCTTAAAGTGTTAGGTATTTTATATTGTTTCATTTCTCTTAAAATTATACTTTTATTACCTAACTTTTTAAAAGCCTCTTCCGAATTAATTTTTGCTTCATTAAAATTCAGCAAAAAGAAATTTGCTGTAGGTTGATTTGAACTAATACCATGTTCTTTTAAAACAGAAAATATTTTTTTTGACCATAATGTATTATGCTTAATTGCTATTTCTGTCCATTCATTATCTTTGATAGCTTCTATGCCTGCAGCAAGTGCTGCTCTATTAACGTTAAAAGGTGGTTTAATCTGATACATTGCATCAATAATTTCTTGAGAACAATAGCCCCAGCCCAATCTAAGTCCTGCAAGTCCATAAATTTTAGAAAAGGTTCTTGTAACCAATACGTTTTGTGAATCTTTAAAAAGATCTAGCCCAGATATAAAGTCATCTTTATTTAAAAATTCAAAGTAAGCATCATCAACAACCAAAAGTATATCGTTTCTAAGTTTTTGTCTTAAATTTATCATTTCACTTTTTGATAAATAAGTGCCTGTTGGATTATTAGGATTTGCAATAAATACAATTTTAGTTTTATCAGTAACTTTTTTTAATATTTCATCAACTGATGCTTTAAAGTTTTTTTCTTTAGCTAATATAACTTTGGCTTTATAAAGTGATGCATATATCCTATGCATAATAAATCCAAATTCAGTAACAATTACTTCATTTCCTGGTTCTAAAAACAAATGACATGTTAAATCAAATATCTGATCAGAGCCTGCACCACAAATAATTCTAGTAGCATCAATATTAAATTTTTTAGATATTAAATTTCTTAAAGAATTACTATCTGATTCAGGATACTTAAAAATTTTATCTTTATCTTTTTCAAATGCGTGAATTGCTTTTGGACTTGGTCCCAAGGCAGATTCATTAGCAGATAGTTTTATTGGATTATCAACTTTTTTAAATTGAGATAATCCTCCAATATATCTTTCAACCTCTAATTTTATTGGTTTTGGTAAAGTCATAATCTTATTAATATATAAATTGTACCGGTAAATACTATATATGCAGCTTTGTGGCAAAATAAATTCAATCTAAATTGACAAAAGATGGGCTTTTTAGTACAAGAAAAACGCGCTGATTTAACTAAATTGCGAGCGCTTTAAAAAAACAGCTAAAAAAGGTTTTTACCCGGCTTAGCTGGGTTTTTTTTTATAAAAATGAATATTGAAAATAAAAACATAAAAAAATTAATCGTTAGAGAGTCTATTCAGCTTGATTGTGGTAAAACAATTAAAGACTTTCCTTTAGCTTATGAAACTTATGGTGCTTTGAATAAAAATAAAAGTAATGCAATACTTATATTTCATGCTTTAACAGGAGATCAGTTTGTTACAAACATTAATCCAATTACAAAAAGAGAAGGATGGTGGAAAACAGCTGTGGGACCTAATAAGGCAATCGATACTAATAAGTATTTTATAATCTGCGTAAATGTCTTGGGAGGTTGCATGGGCAGCTTTGGACCAAGGGAAATAAATCCGGAAACGAATAAATTATTTGGAACGACATTTCCAGTAATAACGATAAAAGATATGGTTAAATCTCAAAAATACTTGTTAGACCATTTGGAGATTAAGAAACTACTTGCTGTTACAGGTGGTTCGATGGGCGGTATGCAAGTTCTACAATTTACTTCATTATATCCTGATAGTGCCTATGCTGCTATTCCAATAGCATGTAGCGCTAGTCATTCTGCACAAAATATTGCTTTAAATGAATTGGGAAGACAAGCAATCATGGCTGATCCTAATTGGAAAAAAGAAAATTCAACACCCGATAAAGGTTTGGCAGTAGCAAGAATGGCTGCGCACATAACTTACCTCTCAAAAAAAGAACTGCAGGAAAAATTTGGAAGAAAACTACAAGATAAAGGAAGTTTAAAATTTAGTTTTGATGCTGACTTTCAAATTGAAAGTTATTTACGTTATCAGGGAGCAAACTTTGTTGATAGATTTGATGCTAATAGTTACTTATATATTACTAGAGCAATGGATTATTTTGATATGGAAAAACAATTTAATGGTAATTTGCCTCTTGCATTTAAAAACACAAAATCTAAGTTTTGTGTTATTTCTTTTTCGTCTGATTGGCTTTATCCAACAATTGAAAATAAAGAAATAGTTATGGCTCTAAATGCTTGTGGTGCGAACGTTGGATTTGTTGAAATTAATTCAGATAAAGGACATGATTCATTTTTGCTAGATGTACCTGAATTTTTAAATACATTAAGTCAATTTCTAAACTCGGCTTTTAATGAGATCAATAATGAAAAAAGAATTTAACGTAATAGCTCAGATAATTAAAAATAAGAAAAGAGTTTTAGATATTGGATGTGGGGATGGAACACTCATGGAATATTTAAAAGTAAATCAACAAAATGATGTGAGAGGACTAGAGCCAAAAAAAAATCTTGTCCAAGAATGTATTTCTAAAGGGCTTCCAGTTATTGAAGGTGATGCTGAAAAAGAATTAACTCAATTTCCTCACAAATCATTTGATTATGTTGTACTAAGTCAAACTCTACAAGCTTTTCTTTATCCTGAAGATGTTTTAAAGCAGTTGCTGAGGATAGGAAAACAAACTATTGTAACAATTCCAAATTTTGGATATTGGAAAGTTCGTTTTCATTTATTATTTAAAGGGACGATGCCAATAACAAAAAATTTACCTAACGAATGGTATAACACTCCAAACTTACACATGTGTACTATCCAAGATTTTGTTAATTTTTGCAAAGAAAAAAATATAAAAATTAATAGATCTTTGTGTTTAACAAATGAAAAAATTTCTGAAATTACAAATAACAATATGTTTTACAAAAATATTTTTTCACAGCTAGGAATATTTGTTATAGAATAGTTTCATATGCAAATAATACCAATTCCATGCTTAAAAGATAATTATGCATATATTATTAATGATAATATTTCCAAAATTGTAGGTGTTGTTGATCCCTCTGAATCTGTTCCAATAATTAATTTCCTTAAAAAAAAAAATTTACAATTAAATTACATATTAAATACTCATCACCATTATGATCATATTGGAGGAAATATTGAACTAAAAAAAATGTATAATGCTAAAATTGTTGGTTTTAAGAAAGATGAGAAAAGAATACCTGGTATAGATATTACTCTATCAGAAAATGAATACTGGAAACTTGGTTCTTCTGAATTAAGAATAATTTATATTCCCGGACATACTCTTGGACATATATGTTTTTATTTTGAAAAAGAAAAAATAGCTTTTACTGGAGATACACTTTTCTCATTAGGTTGTGGACGTATATTTGAGGGAACTTATGAACAAATGTTTTCTTCTCTGAACAAAATAAAAAATTTACCAATAGATACAAAAATTTATTGTGGTCATGAATATACTGAAAGAAATTCTGAATTTTGTATTAGTTTAGACCCAAAAAATAAGGAATTAATTTCAAAAATTAAAGATATAAAACAGAAAAGATCAAATAATTTACCTACTATCCCTTCTATTCTAAAAGATGAAATTGAATGTAATATTTTTTTTAGATGTGAAAATAAACAGGTTAAATGTTCATTAAAAATGAAAAATAATACACCTATTGAAGTTTTCACAAAATTAAGAGATTTAAAAGATAATTTTTAATTTTTAATTCTTGACTAAAAATAGAGTGTGTTTATATTGCCCTAACTTTAAAAGAATTTATCAATGTCATTTGCAATATTTAAAACTGGTGGAAAACAATACAAGGTTCAAACAAGTCAAATTTTAAAAATAGAAAAACTTGAATCACCTGATAATAAAAAAATTGAGTTTAATGAAATTTTGGCATATGGAAATAAAGAAAAAGTAGAACTTGGTTCTCCATTAATTAAGGGTGCAAAAATTGAAGCAGAGTTAATAAAAAACAGCAAAGAAAGAACTATTTTAGTTTTTAAAAAAAGAAGGAGAAAAAACTCAAGAAAAAAATATGGTCATAGACAGCCCTTCACCTTAATAAAAATTAGTAAAATCTTTTCTAAAGATGGAAAAATATTGGCTGCTGCTGAAAAAAAAACAGAAAATACGCCTAAAGTTATTAAAGAAAGTGAAAAAAAGAAAACTGTTATTAAAAAAAAAAAGAGATAGTTTGATTTATTAGGAAATAAAATGGCAACAAAAAAAGCAGGTGGATCATCAAGGAATGGACGAGATAGCGCTGGTCGAAGACTAGGTGTAAAAAAGTATCAAGGCGAACTAGTTCTACCAGGCAACATCATTGTTAGACAAAGAGGTACAAAAATTCACCCTGGTAATTCTGTTGGAATGGGAAAAGATCATTCAATTTTTGCCAAAATAAAAGGTACTGTTGTATTTAAAAAAAGAAAATCTGATAGAACTTTTGTTTCAGTAAAACCCAATTAATACAACTTCAACAAAAACACATAGGAAGTTGTTTCATGAAATTTTTAGATCAAGTTAAAATATATGTAAAGGCGGGAGATGGCGGAAAGGGATCTGCTAGCTTTAGAAGAGAAAAATTTATTGAGTTTGGTGGTCCTAATGGAGGTGATGGAGGAAAGGGTGGATTTATAAAATTAGTTTGTGAAAGAAATTTAAATACCTTAATTGATTTTAGATATCAACAGCATTTTAAAGCTAAAAAAGGTAATGATGGAAAAGGACAAAATAAAACTGGGAAAAACGGATCTGATTTAATTTTAAAAGTTCCAATAGGAACACAAATATTGGAAGAAGATAACAAGACTTTAATTTTTGACTTTACAAAAGAAGGTCAATCGTTTGTTGTAGCTAATGGTGGAAAAGGTGGTTTAGGAAATACAAGGTTTAAAAGTTCGACAAATAGAGCTCCAAGAAAAATAACAAAAGGTACTTTGGGTGAGGAATTTTGGATATGGCTACAATTAAAAACAATAGCTGACATAGGAATCATCGGTTTGCCTAATGCTGGAAAATCAAGTTTATTAGCTAAATTAACAAGTGCCAAACCTAAAATTGCAAGTTATCAATTTACAACTTTAAATCCCAATTTAGGTGTTTCACTTTACGATGATAAAGAAATTACTTTAGCAGATATTCCTGGACTTATTGAAGGTGCACACCAGGGTACAGGCTTAGGTATAAAATTTTTAAAACATATAGAAAGATGTAAAAGTATTCTTCACCTAATTGATATTACGGGTAAAAATTTAATAGAAAGCTATAAACAGGTAAGACGTGAGATTAAAGAATATAGTTCTAATTTGTTGAAAAAAAACGAATTAATTGTATTAAATAAAATTGACCTTATCGATAAAAATGAGGTTGAATTAAAAATAAAAGAAATTTCAAAAAAATTAAATAAAAAAATTTATGCTGTATCTACTAAAAATAAGGAAAAATTAACTAAATTAAAAAAGGTTTTAATTTCTAATGTACTTAAATAAAGCTAAAAAAATTATTATTAAAATTGGATCGTCAATTCTAGTTGATAAAAAAGGAAAATTAAGAAAAAAATGGTTAAATGAATTTTCAAAAGATATTTTAGAATTAATTAATCAAAACAAAAAAGTAATTATAGTATCTTCTGGGGCTATTGCTCTTGGATGCAACCAATTAAATATTAAAAAAAAAACTCTAAAACTTGATAAAAGTCAGGCAGTTGCATCTATTGGTCAGATTGAACTGATGAATATTTATAAAAGTGTATTCAATAAAAATAAACTTAATATCTCACAAATTCTTTTAACACTAGATGATACTGAACAAAGAAGACGATCTATAAATGCAAAAAGAACAATAGATAATTTACTTAATATGGGAATTATTCCAATAGTTAATGAAAATGATACAACTGCAACTTCAGAAATAAAATATGGAGATAATGATAGATTAGCTTCAAGAGTTTCTCAAATTGTAGGTGCAGATTGTTTAATATTATTATCTGATGTTGAAGGTTTATATACAAAAAATCCGAAATTAAATAAAAAATCAAATTTAATAAAAACTGTTGAAACAATTGACAAAAATATTGAAAGTTTTTCTTCTGGTTTTGTAAATGAATTTAGTTCAGGGGGAATGGCAACTAAAATTGAAGCAGCTAAAATCTGCCAACTTTCCGGATGTTTTATGGTAATTGCTAGTGGAATCAAAAATAGACCAATTAAAGAAATAATTGAAAAAAATAACTGCACTTGGTTCATACCAAAAATATCAAAGTTGGCAGCTAGAAAAAAGTGGATAGTTGGATCAATATTACCCAAGGGTATATTAATAATAGACGATGGTGCAGTTTTAGCTTTAAAAAATGGAAAAAGCCTTTTGCCAGCAGGAATAAAATCAGTTGTAGGAGAGTTTAATAAAGGAGATCATTTGAGAGTTATAGGGCAAAATAAAAAGGAATATGCAAGAGGATTAAGCTCTTTTTCATCAGAGGAGATAAAAAAAATAATTGGCTCACAAACTAGTCAAATTAAAAAAATATTGGGCTATGATACAAGAAGTGAAGTAATACACAAAGATGATATGGTGGAAGTTTAATATGTCAAAATATTTAATTGAAATTGGAAAAAACGCAAAAAAAGCATTTAAAAAAAATTTTTTATCAAATAATAAAAGAAAAAATGATGTTTTAAACCAATTTAATAATATTTTAAAAAAAGAGATCAAAAATATCTTAGCTCAAAATAAAAAAGATTTAGATTATGCCAGAAAAATTAAATTAAATACCAATATAATTGATAGATTATTCTTGAATAAAGAAAGAATTGATCAAATAAGAGATTCAATAAATAAGATTACAAAATTTAAAGATCCGATTGGAAAAATAATTTCTACCTGGAGGAGACCTAATGGTCTTGTCATTAAAAAAATTACAATCCCAATAGGTATTATTGGAGTGATTTTTGAAAGTCGTCCTAATGTTTCATCAGATGTTGCGAGTTTATGTTTTAAATCAGGTAATACAGTGATTTTAAGAGGTGGATCTGAATGTATTAATTCAAATAAAATATTAGTAGATTTATTTCGCTATTGTTTAAAACAAAAACAATTTGATGTGAATGCTGTACAATTAATACAAAATCAAAATAGAAAACTTGTAGATTTTTTTCTGTCTAAAATGAATAATTATTTAAATGTGATAATTCCAAGGGGTGGAAAAACTCTTGTTAAAAAAGTTCAAGATAAATCTAGAGTACCTATAATTGGACATCTTGAAGGAATATGTCATATTTATATAGATAAAGATGCTGATTTAGGTATGGCTATTAAAGTTATAAAAAATGCAAAAATGAGAAAAACAAGCAATTGTAATTCTTTAGAAACTCTCTTAATAGACAAAAAAATAATTAAAAAATTTAGCTATCCAATCCTAAATGAACTTTATAATAGTGGATGCAAAATAATTGCAGATAATATTATTAAGAAACAATTTAAAAAAACATTTCGATTAGCTAATGAAAAAGATTGGCTAACAGAATATCTAGCTCCAATAATTTCAGTAAAAAGTGTGAATGGCGTTGATGGAGCAATACAACATATTAACAAATATGGAACAATGCATACAGACTCTATAATCACAAAAAATATTAAAATAGCAAATAAATTTTTACATAATGTTAAAAGCTCAATTGCGTTACACAATGCTTCAACTCAATTTGCTGATGGAGGAGAATTTGGATTTGGAGCTGAAGTTGGAATATCAACTAATAATTTGCCACCCAGAGGACCAGTTGGAATTGAACAGCTAACTTCTTATAAATATTTAATTTATGGAAAAGGTCAAATAAGGAAATAATCTATTGTTAAAATATTTAAAAGAAAAAAATATAAGAATAGGTATTTTGGGAGGCTCATTTAATCCAGCACATATTGGACATTTAGAAATTTCAAAGATAGCAAAAAATAAGAAAAAACTAAAATATGTTCAATGGATAATAACAAAAAAAAATCCATTTAAACAAAAATATAAAAAATCAATTAATAATCGAATGAAATATTCAAAAAAGATAACTAAGGGGACAAAATTTATAAAAGTTGAATTTTTAGAAACAAAAATAAAGTCAAATAAAACTATAGATTTAATAAAATTTATTAAGAAAATTAATTCTTCTGCTAAAATTTATTTTATTATGGGTGCTGATAATTTAATAAATTTTCATAAATGGAAAAAATGGAAAGAGATATTAAAATTATGTAAAATTTTAGTTTTTGATAGACAAAATTATAAATCAAAATCATTAAAATCTAAGGCTGCAAGGTATATGAGTAAAAATAATTGGAAATTTATAAAATTTAATAAGATAAATATTTCCTCTTCTCAAATCAGAAAAATTTGATATTCTAAATTAATCTTTAATGGATAAAATTTTAAGAATTAAAAAAATCATTGAAAAAACACTAGACGATAATAAAGCTGTAGATATTGTCTCTATTGATTTAAAAAATAAAACTTCAGTAGCCGACTATATGATTATAGCAAGTGGAACTTCTTCAAGACATATGCAATTCTTATCAGAAACAATTCTTGAAAAATTTAAATCTGAGGGAATGCTTAATTCACGTATTGAAGGAAAAGAAAGCGGAGATTGGAAGTTGGTTGACGGTATAGATTTAATTGTACATATTTTTAATCCAGAGAAAAGAAAATTTTATGATTTGGAAAAAATGTGGTCTGAATTTTTGCCAAAAGAAAGATTAATGATATGAAAAAAAAATATCAATTATTTTTGTTTATATTTTGTTTTTTTTTTTTCAATAACTTTTCCTTAGCAGAAAAAACAGACAAGCTTTACGAAAAAATAGATTTATTTAGTGAAGTATTAGAAAAA
>Ga0187833_10005428_pt1 | contig 12049 bp, 11 predicted proteins | sample ETNtaG_37_FD_167968 | JGI IMG/M metagenome (GOLD analysis project Ga0187833, IMG submission 167968) | Marine microbial and viral communities from oxygen minimum zone, Eastern Pacific Ocean - ETNP2014_SV_400_PacBio MetaG (Illumina Assembly) | ecosystem: Environmental > Aquatic > Marine > Hypoxic... | reverse complement strand
TTACAGGCAGCAGCTCAAGATTTTAACAGCTGGTGCTTTGTTTCTGTCAGTAGCAATGTTCTTAGAAAGTTTGGTATTCATTACAATTGGAAAATGGAGCGTAGTTTTGGAGGGGGCTATAGTTTTTTTAACAAGCGGCAGCTTATATGTGCTTGCATTGGTCATGTTCAAGGTAGTCACAAAAGCAAAAATTGTTTACCTTAAAGACCTGGTTTTTAAGAGTGACAATAAATTAGAAAGTGTTAATCAATAGAATATAAAATTTAGTTATATAGCAACTGTACTAAATAATCGAATATATACTCTCATCTCAAAAACTTCTTTTGACCTTTGCTTTTAATGTTGTGTTAGAAGGAACATTTGAGATTATTGTAAAACCACTTGCGATAGCTACATTATCACCTATCCTTATATGAGGTTCAATATTAACTCCAGTACCAAGAGAACAATTGTCCCCTATAGTGACATCACCACTTGTCATAACTCCAGGCCCAAACAGAATATGGCTTCCTATTTTATTGTGATGTTCAATATCACTATTAGCGCTTATTAGACTGTTATTTCCAATTTTAGCACAGTAGCCAACATGAACAAAAGCGCATATTACATTACCTTCTCCAATATCTGCTGTCGGATTTATGTAGGCTTTGGGATGAATGGCATTAATCATTTTATAGTTCTTCGATTTTAATTTTTCAAATATTTTCCTTCTAACTTCCATATTAGAAGTTATAGAAATTATAACCGTATCAAATTTTTTATTTTTGTACAATTCATCAATATTATCAATTTTACCTAATACAGGTTTTCCCATTAATTTGTTTTTTGATATTTTCGGATTATCATCTAAGAATCCAACAATCTCATTTTTCCTATTATTTAATAAAATATCAGCTACAACCTCACCACCATTACCTGCACCAATTATCAAAATTTTATTTTTTTCTTTTTTATCGATAAAATTATTAATGTCTTCTTCAGTTACCCTCCCTTCAAATCCAGTCTCAACTATTAAGTTTAGATCTATATTATTTTCCCTTGCCAATCTTTTTGCAGCAGGAGAAGCTTTTATCTTTTCTTTAATTTCCTCTTTTTTTATTTCAATTTCTTCTTTAGGTTTCTTTAACAAATCTAAACGAGGTAAGATCTCGTCTTCATTTCCAATTAATGCAACAACTGTTAATATTGGAACCATTTCCATTTCTTTAACTAATACCTTTTTTAACATTCCCGATTCTTCTGCTTCAATTTCAACAACAGCTTTTGATGTTTCTATTAAAAATAGTGGTTCACCTTTTTTTACATTTTCTTTCTCTTTTTTAAACCATTGAACTAATTTTACTTTTTTAGTATTAGCTTCAATTTTTGGTATTATTACTTCAAACATTTTTTATTTGTTTAACAATTTGTATTATCGCTTCTTTATTAGGTATAGCCTCATTTTCAAGAGCTGGACAGCATGCTATTGGCACATCTGCCGCAGCAATTCTCTTAATTGGACTATCTAAATAATCAAAAGCACTTTCTATAATTTGAGCTGCTAATTCTGCTCCAACACCGCAAGTTTTACAACCTTCTTCCACTATTACAACATTTCCAGTTTTCTTAACAGATTTAGTAATTGTTATTATATCTAATGGTTTTAATGTTCTTGGATCAATCACCTCTGCATCAATACCTTCTTTTTGGAGCTCCTTTGCAGCTTCTAAGGCTAATACGTTCATCCTTGAGTGCCCTATAATCGTAACATCTTTACCTTCCTTTCTTATCATGGCATTTCCAAAATCAACAATGTAATCTTCTTTTGGAACATTTCCTTTTGTTTCATAAAGCAATTTGTTTTCAATGAAAGCAACTGGATTATTATCTCTTATAGCGGCTTTTAACAAACCTTTAGCATCATATGGTGTTGAAGGAACTGCTATCTTAATGCCGGGTACATTCATAAGCCATGCCTCTAAACTTTGGGAATGTGTTGGACCATAACCACGCCCTGCACCTGCAGGCATTCTTATGACAACAGGCACATTAACCTGACCAGAATACATATACCTTAATTTAGTCATATGATTAACTATTTGATCCATAGCAAGGGTTATAAAATCCATAAACATTAACTCTACAATAGGTCTCATACCACCAATTGCACATCCTGTAGCTATACCGGGTATAGCAGCTTCAGACATAGGGGTGTTTCTTATTCTATCAGGGCCAAACTCATTAATTAAACCTTTAGTAACTCCAAAAGCTCCACCATAAACCCCAATATCCTCTCCCAACAGAAAAACATTCTTATCTCTTTTTAATTCATCTCTTAATGTTTCTCTTATTGCCTCAAGGTATAGTATTTGTCTCATTGTAGTTCTATTCTGCATATAATTCCTCATAAAGCTTTTCTGGAGTAGTTGGTAAACTATTCAAAGCAAATCTCGCAGCTTCTTCAATCTTTTTTTAACATCTTCCTCGATTTTTTTTACTTTTATTTCTGTTAATATGTTCTTTTTCAACAACTTTTCTTTAAATCTCTTTATCGGTCCTTTTTTCTTCCACTCTTTTTCTTCTTCTCTTGTTCTATAAACACACAGATCATTCTTAGAATGACCTTTGAACCTGTATGTTTTACACTCAATAAACATTGGACCTTGACCTTTTCTTGCTTTTTCAACAGCTTTTGACAGTGTTTCTTTGACCAACAAAATATCATTACCATCAATAGTGACGCCTTCCATCCCATAACCTGCTGCTCTTTTTGAAACATCCTCAACTAACATCGCTTCTTTAACTGAAGTTGACATTGCATATAGATTATTTTCGCAAATAAAAATTACTGGAAGTTTCCAGACTGCAGAGATATTCAATGCTTCATGGACACAACCCTCATTTATTGCACCCTCGCCAAAAAAACATAAAACGATTTGACTAGTTTTTTTCATTTTAAATGACAAAGCTAATCCTGCTGCAATTGACACATTTCCACCTGTGACACCATTTGTTAAGAAACCATCTTTGATAGAAGCATTATGCTGAGTTCCTCCTCTGCCCGCACAATAACCAGTTGCTTTTCCAAGAAGTTCGGCCATAAATTTCTTTATATCAAGACCTTTTGCTATTGCGTGGCCGTGGCATCTATGCGTACTGGTAATAAAATCTGTTTTATTTATGGCAGCACAGGCTCCTACAGCAACAGCTTCTTGACCAATATAAGAGTGAGCAGTACCATGAATAAGTCCCCTACTAAATAGATAATCAACTTTTTCTTCAAAGAATCTTATAGTAAGCATATCTTCATAATATTTTATATAATTATTAGCGATAGATGTGCTTATACTGGTACCTTCTCTGATACGCGCCTTATCAGAAACTTCAGCTGTAGGATGTATTTTAACTCCCATCATATAGTCGGAGTGTTAATATTAAATTTATAAAGTTTGCTAAATTGGATATTTCTATAGCCCAATTTAAGCAAAGTTTTTTAAACGAAAATAGGTTTTTCTTTTCTAAAATGAATGTTGGAAAAACAGTGCTGAATTTCAAAAAGATACCAATAGCCAGGCCTTTTATAGGTGATGAAGAGGCAGAAGCGGTTAGCGATGTATTGAAGTCAGGAATAATTGCACAAGGTCATAAAGTCAGGGAGCTAGAGGAAAAATTTGCAAAACTATGCAGCACAAAATATGCGGTAGCTGTAAACAGTGGAACAGCAGCTTTACACGCAGCTTTAAAGGCTGCAGGTATAGGGCAAGGAGATGAAGTTATAACTACTCCGTTTACATTCATAGCAACTGCAAATACAATTTTAATGCAAAATGCAAAGCCGGTTTTTGCTGATGTCATGGAAGATACTTTTAATATAAATCCTGAGGAGATTAAGGATAAGGTTACGGAAAAAACAAAAGCGATTGTTGTAGTTGATTTATATGGGCATCTTTGCGATTATGATGAGATTAATGAAATCGGAAAAAACAAAATTCCAGTTATAGAAGATGCGTGCCAGGCTGTTAATGCAGAACATAACAGCAAAAAGGCAGGAAGTTTTGGAGATATGGCTGCATTTTCCTTTTATGCGACAAAAAACATAACGTGCGGGGAAGGAGGAATTGTGACAACAGACAATAAGGATTATGCAGAGAACATAAAATTATTCAGACAGCACGGAAGATCTAAGATGTCAGCTTACGAGTATATTGATTTAGGATATAATTACAGGATGACAGATATAAGCGCAGCTATGCTTCTTGAGCAGATTAAAAAAATTGGCTTTATAACAGAAAAAAGGATAGAAAATGCAGCTTATCTGAATAAAGGGCTTGGGAAAATAAAAGGAATCGAGGTTCCTGTTGTCAAGGAAGGGTTTAAGCATGTTTTTAATCAATACACAATTAGGATTGATGATGGTTTTAAGTTAAAAAGAGACGAATTGATGGAGCATTTAAACAAAAACGGAATCAGTTCTGCTGTATATTATCCCAAGCCATTGCATTTATGCGAGCATTTTAGGAAGCTGGGATATAAAGAAGGGGATTTTCCGGTTGCAGAGAAATTAAGCAGGCAAGTGCTTTCTTTGCCTGTACATCCGCATGTAACTAAAGAGCAGCTGGATTTAATAATAAATGTTTTTGGAGAGTTGGAATGAGCAGATTAAATGTTGCTGTCATAGGAGTAGGGGCTATGGGTAGAAGCCATGTTAGGGTTTATTCAGAGCTAAAAGATGCAGAGCTAGTAGCAGTCTGTGATACCAACAAAAAAATAGCCAAGGATGTTGCTGATAGTTATAATGCAAATCATTATGCTGATTACAGGGAAATGATCAAAAAAGAGAAGATTGATGCTGTTTCTATATGCGTTCCTACAAAATTCCATAAGGATGTTGCTGCTGAAATTATAAGAAATAAAATCAATGTTCTTGTGGAAAAGCCAATTGCAGTAACATTAGGAGAGGCCAAAGAGATAATAAACGAAGCTGATAAGAATAATATAAGGCTGATGGTAGGGCATATAGAGAGATTTAATCCTGTTGTAATTGAGCTAAAGAAAAGGATAGCAGGAAACGAGCTTGGGAAAATATATAAGGTTAATTGTGCAAGGTTAAGCCCATTTCCACAGAGAGTAGTGGATGTTGGCGTGATAATTGATTTGGCCATACATGAGATAGATATTTTGAGATATATTATCAATTCAAAAATTACAAGAGTCTATGCTGAAACAGCCAGAAGAATACATTCATCACATGAGGATTTACTTACAGGAACAATAAGATTCGAGAATGATATTCTGGGAGTGATAAACACAAACTGGCTTACACCAAAAAAAGTAAGGGAAATTACTGTAACAGGGGAAAAGGGGATGTTTGTTGCAAATTATATCACACAGGAACTGTATTTTTATGAGAATGAATTTACAAGAAAAAATCTGGATTATAACAGCAATTTTATGGGTGTTGTTGAAGGGAACATTAAAAAGATAAAAATAGATAAAAAGGAGCCATTAATGGTAGAATTAGGGGCTTTTATTGATTGCATTAAAAAAGATACAGAACCTATGGTAACAGGTCATGATGGAACAGAGGCATTAAAGATTGCTGAAAAATTCAGGCAGTCAGCAAAAGAGAACAAGGTGATAAGCTTATGAAAAACGTATTGGTAATAGGATGTAAAGGCGAGATTGGATCTGCTATGGTGGAAGTTATAGAAGATTCGGGAAAATATAATATATTTAAGAAAGATATGGAAGAGCTTGAAATAAAAGAGAAAATTGACATAATGCACATATGCATTCCTTACTTTGATAATTTTGATGATATAGTAGCCGATTATATTGATAAGTATAATCCTGAGCTTGTAATCATAAATTCTACATTGAGAATTGGCACCACAAAAAAAATACATGAAAAGCGAAATTGCAGGATTGTACATTCTCCTGTTAGGGGAAAGCACCCTCATATGAAAGAAGGCCTGCTCAAGCATCTAAAATTCATAGGTCCAATAGACAGTGAGTCAGGCAAGATGGCAAAAGAGCATTTTGAGTCGATAGGAATAAAATGTGAAATCCTTAATGGGACAATTGAGACAGAAATTGGAAAATTGTTTTCTACAACTTATTATGCACTGTGCATTGCTTATCATCAGGAACTGGAGAGAGTATGCAAAAAATTCAATGCTGATTTTGACCAAACAATTACAAGGTTTAATGAGACATATAATGATGCAGCTAGGGAATTAAACCCAAATGTAGTAAGGCCGGTTCTAACTCCTGGATTTATTGGAGGGCACTGCCTGATGCCTAACATAAAGCTGCTGAAAAAAGATATAACATCTGATTTTTTAAGTGTGATAGAAAAGTCTAATGAAAAGAAAAAAAAAGATAATGAAAAAGAACAATGAAATGCGAATTTACATATGAACATTATAAGGACTGCATAAAGTCAGCAAAAAAACAAGGATTTTCATTCTATACAATGCATGATTTTCTTGATAAAAAGCCCGAAAGTAAATTTATTTTGATGAGGCATGATGTTGACTTGTCATTGAAAAGTGCATTGAAGATTGCTGAGATTGAAAATTCATTGGGAATAAGATCTACTTATTTTATTCGGACTAGGGGTATTTTTAATATTTTTTTAGGAAAAAATTCAGCAATTGTCAGAAAGATATCAGAATTAGGGCATGAAATAGGTATCCATTATGATTCAGATATAATAGCGAAGAAGGATTTTAAAAAAGAAATGATAGATATCAAGGCGGATATGGAAAAGATCATCAAAAAAAGAATTTTTGGGGCTTCCCTCCATAAAGTTAAAACACTAGGCAAAAAAGATGAGATCAATAAGCTTAATTTTGCTGAAGAATATCTTGATGACTTGGAACTTGAGTATGATGCTTATTCTGATATATTTATCAGGAAAATGAAATACATTTCAGATAGTGCAAGAAAATGGAGAGAAGGATGCATGTGTGGACATATCAAAAAAGAAGATAAGTTTTGCATATTAACCCATCCTATATGGTGGTCTTCTGCAACAACTTCCCTTGTAACTCTTATAGAAGGAGTTGTCAAAGAGAATAATAAATTATAATAAGAGTAATTTTCTTTAAATTATTAAATATAGTACACTTCTAAATAACCTGGCATCCATCAACACCTATAACCTGGCCGCTGATATAATTCGAAAGTTCGCTGGACAGAAATAATACAACTTTGGCAATGTCTTCTGGAGTTCCAATTCTTTTTAGGGCAATATTGTCTATAAGGTGCTGTTTTAGCTCTTCTTTCATGTTCTTAGTCATATCGGTGTCTATGAATCCCGGGGCTATGGAATTTACAGTTACTCCGTACATTCCCAGTTCTTTAGCAGCGGACTTTGTAAGGCCGATAATGCCTGCTTTGCTTGCAGCATAGTGTGTTTGACCGGCATTTCCATTTTTTCCGATTATAGAGGATATGTTTATTATCTTTCCGGACTTTTGCTTCATCATCATTTTTGATGCATTCTGCATACAGAGAAATGTACCTTTTAGGTTTGTATCTAAAATTGCATCATAGTCAGACTCTTTTATCATCATCAGTAAAGAGTCATGTAATATGCCTGCATTGTTTACTAAAACATCGAGCTTTCCAAACTGCTCTTTTATCTTCAAGAACATCTCTTTAACTTCATCTTTATTTGAAACATCTGCTTTTATTGCAATGGAATTACTGCCAAGCTCATCACTTAACCTTTCTGCAGCTTCTTTGTTTTTGTTATAGTTTATGATTATTGTCGATCCTTCTTTTGCAAGTATTTCTGCACATGCTTTTCCAATTCCACGCGATGCGCCAGTTATAAGCACAACCTTTTCTTTTAAATTTAAATCCATAATCTCACCCTATATTTTAGCTATCTTTTTATTTTTACAAACCGTACAAGCCGGCTTAATGCAAGCATACCATCCCAAGGTGACTCGTAATTGTTCATTGACCCGAATTTTATACACCTAGCAGCACCTCTGTAAGTCACCCTACTACAAAAAACTTTTGTTTTTTCAAGGCCTTTTATTGCAATGCCAACAGTCTGAATCCTTTTTGTAATCAACGGCACGATATCATTAATTGAGCCAACCTCTTTAATAAAAATTGTCCTTGACTGGACAGGATCTTCCAGGCATACATCCTTGTTAACAAGAATTGTCCAATCCAGAGATTTTGCTAATGCAATATCTTTGTTTTCATCCAGAAGATATTCTCCTCTGACATTTATTATTCTTGCTGCAGTGTTATAGTCTTGATTATTTTTTGGATATCTCTTTGCTGTAGCATTAAACTCTTTTTTAAGAAGCTCTGCAATCTGTTTTATATCATACTTATCATTTTTTTCAAAAAACAGGATTTGTGGAGATGAGCATGCGCTTTGGTCGAAAACAATAATATCCATAACAGCGCGGGATAATTCTTTTGCTATATCTTCTGACTCTAAAAATTCCCTGTCAAAGACCCCGAATGAATACTTTGGGCCGAATATAATGTCTTCGCAATGCTCCTTTGCAGGAAGGTTTCTTATCTGCTTAACGGATTCCTTGCCTCCCCAGATTAATTTAGCATCAGCATTCTTTGACAGCATTTCATTTGCTTTTGTGTTATCTCTGGGATAATAAATTACAGAAAGTGACTTAACAATATCTGAACCATTGTATTTTTTATTATTGTGCTCTATTTTAATATTATTCAGTTCCTTTAATATTGGAATTACAGTGTCAATAGATTTTTCCGGAATTCTGAGAATGTTTAAATTTTTACATAATATTGACTGGACCAATGAAAAGATTCCCAGTGTCGGAACATTGCCGGCAATCCAGTGAGATATGAGGCCGCGAGGCTGGGCTTTAATATACTGGTTTTCTTTAATTTCCACAAATTCATCCAGGTATTTTATGTTGCTTAAGTTAATGTCTATCATATCTGCGAGATTCTTCCGCTTAAGCCAGAGGGCAAGGAAATTTGAGCCTTCAATACTTCTCAATTTTTCATTTGTTATGAAGGATTTTCCAAGCTTGTCAAATATCTCAATCAAGGCAAGAATAGGAACATCAACAATAAGGTCTTTATTTTTATGGACATCAGATATTATATTGTTTAAATCCTTGACTTTCTTAGTTTGAAATATGCCGTTGTGCAGGTAAGATGTTATCATTTTTCTATTCTTATTGTCTTTTATTTTTATTGCTATATTTTAATTTGTATTTTAATCATTGCTCTCTTCGAATGTGTCTCCACATCCCCTGATTTCAGCCTTTTCAACTCTTGATTTGAACTTTATATATTTTCCTTTGCGGCCACAGGGACAATCATCAATGCCAGCCACTATACCAATATCTTCTGTCAGTAAGGCCTGGGATGGGTAGCTATTGCCCAAAACACTTACTACTTCAATAGGTCCGGGCTGATTTAATTCTGATTCCTCTAGAGTAAGGGGATTCCTTATAATAACATCTGCAAAATTTGGCACGTGCTTGAATCCCTTATTACAATCAACAAAGATGACACCTGTCTGTTCAGCCATGCCATAAAAATTGAAGATGTTTCCTGTTTTTGTGCTGAATATTTTTGCAACTTCAGCTGAAAAAGTTTCTTCAGAGACACTTTGGTCTTTTAATTTTTTCCACCCACCGCTATGAAAAATTTTTATGTTTTTGAATCTTGTATTGTTTTTTTTGCTCAGCTTTTTTAGGGCATGCACTAGCTTAGTCCATATTATGTATGTGAAGCCGAAAACATATACATCCTGGCCTTTATATCTCTCACAAAATTCCTTGAATTCTTTCATGTCAAGTTCAATCCCACCCTTAGGAGTTTCTTTAAGTGCATATGTGATGGATTTTGCAAATGTTGATAGGCCTCTTATCGCAGCTCCGCGTGCAGTCAAGTCAAAAGACTGCACATTCTGCGATTTTGTATCAATTACTAAAAAAGGCCTTCTTTTACTTCCTAAATAGCTTGAAAGAATAGAAGTTAATGCTTTAGTCTGCCGTGATGCGGTAATTTTATCAATGCTAATTTTGCTTGGATGCTGGCCAGTAGTTGAACTTGATTTTAATGTTCTTACTACATCAGCCTTATTGCAGGTTGTCAAATCAAATTTTTTAAACATCTGGACAGGAATAAAAGGTATATCCTCAATTTTCTTAATATCGGGAATGTTCATCTTTAATTTATCATACATGGATTTTAGATGCCTGTTTTTTTCACTCATATCCATAATCTGTGATTTTAATATTTGCAAAAGAAGCTTTTCTTTTTCAGCCTGAGGTATGCTATACTGCAGCCTGGTTATGAGGTCCTGGATTAAATTTTCAACTTGCATTTTTGTATCTCTCAATTAATTGATTTATATCAATTTTTTCTGATGAATTTAAGGGCATCATATCTATAAACTGGACATATTTTGGAACTTTATAGGGTTGAAGATGCTTCCTGCAGTAATTTTTAATATCAGATTCTGTTAATAAGTCCTTCTTTTTTAAAACAACTATTGCTTTTGGAACTTCTCCAAGCAATTCATCAAAAACCCCAATAACAGCACAATTCACTACATTGGACATTTCGCAAATTAATGATTCAATCTCTTTTGGACTTACTCTATTTCCGGCGCTTTTTATGATATGTTTTTCTCTTGAATGTATATAAATATAGCCTTCTTCGTCAACTATTGCAAGGTCTCCAGTGTATAATTTTTTGTTTTTAATAACTTTTTGAGTTTCCTCAGGATCCATGAAGTAGCCTTCCATAATATTATCTCCTGAAGCAACAATCTCTCCAACCTCATTTGGCTTTACCGGCTTCCCATCTTTTAGAACTTCAAGCTTTACATTTGGAATGCCTTTGCCAATTGATCCTAATTTTTCATTAAGCTTTTCAAAAGGCAAGTAAGATAGGCGGGCAGTTGCCTCAGTTTGTCCGTACATGATAAAGAATGCAATTTCAGGATGAGATTTTCTTATTTCTTTAATAAACATGTTTTCAAGCTTGCCTCCAGCCTGAGTTAAATAACGGAGATCAGGAAAATTTGTCTCTTTAAACCTTGATTTTCTAAGAAGTATCTGGTAGTGGCTTGGAACCCCGGAAAAAGAAGTGCATTTATACTTTATTAAATCATCAATGACTGTCTGGGTAAGGATAAATTGGTTGTTTAACACAAGGCTTCCCCCGATTTTTATGTGTGTATGCAACAAGGAAGTGCCGAAGCAATAATAAAATGGCAAAACCACTAATTGTATATCGTTTTTTGTGACCTTTAGATATTGTATGATTGAATCAGTGTTTGATATGATGTTTTTGTGGCTCAATACGACTCCTTTTGATGTTCCTGTAGACCCAGATGTGAATATTATTGCTGCGGTGCTGCCATCTGGTGTTTTTTCAGGTATATCGGAGATATTATTTTTTATCTCCATATCATTTTTTTCCAAAACGTCATCTATACTCTTGTCAGTGATTATTTCTAATTTTTGGCTGTTCAATAATTCTATGAATTTGTCCTGAATAAAAAAATGCTCAATGCTGCAAAACTTTATAATCTTAGAGAGTTCATTTTCTTCAATTTTTGTTGATAGTGGGACTGCAATGTTGCCTGATTTCATTATGCCAAAATATGAAACTATAAAGAAAACAGAATTTTCTGATATCAGGCCTATCTTATTATCTTTTAATTTAAGGTTTTTAAGATAATCAGAGATTTTAATAATTTGTTTGTAAATATCTTGATATGAGATGCTTTCATACCTGCCTAAAATTAGTTTCTTTTCGAAGTCCTTTGTGTTTTCAAATAAATAATCGACAACATTCATAGATCTTTATCCTGTGTTTTGTATATCTTATTATTTTACTTCTTCAATCAAGCCTGCTTCTTTTAGCTGATCAATTATTGGATATAAGTCAGAAACAGGCACATTGATTATATTGCTGATTTCAATCAAATCATTTGAGCCATCTGCATAGGCTATGAAATCAACCATACTTCTTACTTTTTTGGCAGAGCCTTTTTTGCTTATTGTAGGATAAAGCCCTCTTTTTCCAAGCT
>Ga0187833_10005423_pt1 | contig 12054 bp, 10 predicted proteins | sample ETNtaG_37_FD_167968 | JGI IMG/M metagenome (GOLD analysis project Ga0187833, IMG submission 167968) | Marine microbial and viral communities from oxygen minimum zone, Eastern Pacific Ocean - ETNP2014_SV_400_PacBio MetaG (Illumina Assembly) | ecosystem: Environmental > Aquatic > Marine > Hypoxic... | reverse complement strand
AAAAATGAATGTAATAAATATAATAAGATCTGTTTTATTAAGCGCTATTGGCCTTGGTGGATTTGCTGCACTCAGTATTATTTTAATCATAACACTTTTTACAGGACCTAGCGCTGAAGGTAATCTAACTGATTTTTTTGAATCAATTACTGCCGTGGATGAACTTGCTGAACTAGGTGAAACTTTTGCTGGTGTAGCGACAAGTATGTTTATTATGATCGCATGGTTAAATGTGTGGCTACTTGCTTTTACTGTTATTTTTTCTTTTGGCTGGAGTATTGGTTCGCATTTCTTAAATGTTGATGCGCCTGGAAAAGCAAAACTCTATGCGATTCATTGGTTTATTGTATCTGGTACATTTATAGCTTTAGTAATTTTTATAAATGGATTTATTTTAAATTTATCGGATTTTCAAGCAGCTCAAGACATTACAAAAACAGGTACTTTTACTTTAACAGTTTATACAACATTATATTACACTCTGGCATACTACGTATCAGTGCTTTTAGGCACGGCTAGATTTGTAAGATCGTCAGTTTTATTAGCTAACAAATTACCAGGAAATATATGAAAAATTTTTTAATTGGAATAGGAGGAACTGGCGCTAAATGTATGGAGCATTTAGTTTACAGTTGTGCTGCTGGATTGGGACCACAGCAAATGTGGGCTGGCATAATTGATCAAGATGAGGCAAATGGCAATGTTAGCAGAACGAAGATTTTGTTAAGTAAATATATTAATCTTAGAAATAGTCTTAGAGAGGAAGGTAAAAACGATTTAGGTAAGGATAGTGATTTTTTAAATACATTAATTACAACAAATACAGATTCTGTTTGGTTGCCTCTCAAAGGAGCTAATCCTTCTTTAGAAGAAGTAATAAATTATGAACTTTTAAAACCTGAAGTAAAAGGACTTATTGATTGTTTATATAATAAAGAAGAAAAAGCTCAGCTATTATCAGAAGGATTTCGTGCGAGACCCAATATTGGTGCGGCTGCAATGCTTGCTACCACAACAAATGAAGAAGATCCTTTTTGGTCTCAAATATACAAAGCTGTTGAGTTAGCAAAAGGTGGCGAGGAAGTACGAATATTTCTGGTAAGTTCAATTTTTGGAGGCACAGGAGCTTCAGGATTCCCAAACATTGCAAGAAGAATTAGATCTATCCAACAAAAATTACAAGTTACATCCAATTTGTATATAGGTGGATCTTTAATGTTGCCTTACTTTACCTATGAGGTTCCGGACGAGGATATGGAGGGTGAAATTTACGCAAGACCCCAGGAATTTATGAGGCAAACCAAAGGCGCTTTGGAATATTACGCAAGATTATTTAAACACAATAAAATCTTTGACCAAGTTTATGTAACAGGATGGGATCCATTGTCAAAAATAACTAATTTTAAAATGGGTGGAAATTTGCAAAATAATCCACCTTTTTTTCCGGAATTATATGCGGCTTTAGGAGCGTTAAAGTTTTTTAATAAAGATAATAAAATAAGTGAGAACCAAGAAGTGCTTCATATAGGGAAAAATCCTACCAATGATATTGTGTGGAACGATATTCCAGATGTTTCGGATGAGTTAAATTCAAAAGAAGTTTTAGCACAATTAATTCGCTTTTCATTTTCATATAATTGGATGTATGGACCGGCCCTTACGGGTAGCTGGTCTAAAGTAAAAAAATACGCAAATGAAAATTGGTTTAAGAGATTGGTTTATAAACAAACTGAAATTGGACATGAAAATAATCAAGAAATCGTTTCGTTGATGAAAGAATTTTGCCACGATATTTTAACTTGGATAACAGATATGTGCTACTCAACAGCTGCTCATACAGATCAAAAAGTAAATCTTATATCATCAGATTTCTTTTCGAAATATCAACCCAAAGCTGTTGCAAATAGAGTGACTCTTAAAGAAAAATTGAATGCGTCAGAGAAAAGTCAATTTAAAGAAATAATAACAGATACTAGCAACTTTAAGCTTTTAAATGTGATGAGCAATATTTGTTATAAAAAAATTAAAAAAGATCAAAGGGGCCTTGGAGTTTTTATGGATACCCTCTTTAGATCGTGTGAGAGGTAATTATGGTTAAAAAAGTATTACCGCCATTAAATGAACAAAACCAAGTTCCTAATATTGCTACATCGGGGGAATGGAAAAGTGAGGATTCTTCTTTTTTAGAAAAATTAAGCAAAGGTTTAAAGATAGGAGGAGAAGATCTTGTTGCTGCTTCCGATATTGTTTCTGTACCTGATGTATGGGCACGTGTGCTTATTGTTAGAAATGGATTGTTAGATAATGAAAAATCTATTGTGAGTGAATGGAGAGGAACTCTAGCTCTTTTAGGTTTGGCACCTTATTATAAACAACATGTTTATGAACTTACATCATCTATTGTAAACTTAACTGATATTCGAAAAAATCCTTTCACTGTAGGTAATACATCACCTAATGCACAGTATGATCATATCGGAAATATATTATTTGATGTCAAGCCTCCTGACACAATGGCTCAAGGCCAAGATTGGAATGCGATTGGTGTTTTAAATTTTAATGGCGAAGCAATTGCGATAGTTAATCCTTACACGATGCTCGCTCCCGCCAGAGATTATACTGGGGTTAAGAAAATAAGAAATTTACCATGGTACGAAGATGGTTTTTTAATTGATCCATGTAATGCAAAAGATATGCGTAACGAACAGTATTTAGTTTTGTCCCATTATATTGGAGAATTAATTAACAATATTCAGAGCTTAGGCGCTTCAAATCTTGAAATTTTTAATAGCGTTATGGGCAGACTACAAGAATTCAAACAAGACTGTGATGCTAAAATTGCCGGAGCATCTTTTAGCAATTGGGCTTCTGTTCGATTAGATTTAAATTTACCATCACAACCTATCTATGACAAACTAGCTCTAGTTTATAGTGGACTTTCTGATGAAAAACCTAAATTTGACTGCGGTTTAGAACCAAGACCAGAGTTTTCAGAATATATCAATGGAGCAGTTATTTCAGACTTTAGAGTAGCTCAATCAGCAGGAAAAACACTTTCTGATATAAGACTTTGGAAAAATTATTCTTTAAATTCACTAAGACAAGACTCTACTTTGGAAGAGAAACTAAAAAATGAGTGTGAGAAAGAAGGCTATCTTTATTTAACACCAGAAACTATTTTTACACAAAAATTAGTAATATTTGCTGGAGATAACAGACAATTAAAAGAGCATACTAAAGATGGCGACCAATATGCATACCCTGTAAATAGCGCAATGTTAATGTTTATAGATCCAAAAACTTTATCAACGAATTGCAAAGTTTCGGCTGAAGGAGATAATTATAATGTTACTTTTTATCTGGAGCTTAAAAGTGATACAGGTTCTGTCACTAGCTATGCACTCAAAAAAACATATAAAGCCAAAGATGTTGTTAAAAACAGAACCGTACCATTAAGCTTTAGTGTTTGGCCTGATATTAAAACAGATAGTTGGAACCAATATTATTTTTTTTATGACGGTAATTTGCAAGTTAATGTTCTTCCAAAAAATATTTTTGCAGTAAAAGATATTCGTAAAAAACTAGAAAAGTTAGCACCACTAGATAGAGTTAAATTTGTAGAAGGTATGATTAATTCTCATCAAATTATCGGAGAGGAAGTTCCTATACAACAAAGTACCGCAATTACTGAGTTAAGAGGACTCGAGTCATCACCTGAGGCTATCTCGTGTAATGTTGCAACTCAACAAGGCGGTAAAGCTTTTGTTGATCACCCAAAACGATTAGATGTCGGCTTGATATTATTTCCTGATCCTCAGCCAATACAAGATACTTCTAACCAGTGGTCAGTTGGAATTGATTTTGGAACAACGAATTCCTGCGTCTATATAAAAGAAAATAAAGATGCTCCAAAACAATTGAATTTTAAAAATAGAATAAATTTACCGTATGAACCTGGTACAGATGAAGAAGAAAAAGAAGAGGTTATGCAGGCACACAAAGAATTTGTTCCAAGTAGATTAATTAACGTTCCATTTATGACAATTTTAAGGGAGAGAACTTTTAAAGAAACTTCTGCTGAAAACTTACCTTTTAGAAGCAATTTTATTTATTATGTGGATCAGGTTTTATTTGCCATTGCAGATTTGCCCGATGATAGAAGGCCGCTGAAATTTAATTTAAAATGGGATGAAGCAGAACAAAGCAGAACTAAAGTTCAATATTTTTTGTCTCAATTAATTTTACAAACCTGTGTTGAAGCAGCTGCCAATGGAATTAAACCTGAAAATATAACTTTTAGTTTTTCATATCCCGAAGCTTATGACAAAGGATTTGCGCTATCATTTAGAAAGCAGGCCCGTAGAGCAATAGAAGTTGGATTAAGTGAAGAAAATTCCAAAATCAAAGAAAAAACAACTTTTAGAACTGAAAGTATATCAAGTGCACTATATTTTGCAGAAGGTCAAAAAATTCCTTTTGTCCAAAATGTTGTTACGATTGATATTGGTGGTGGAACATCCGATTTATCGATCTGGCAAAATCTAAATTTGATTTGGAGAAATTCCTTCAGGTTAGCTGGAAAAGATGTGTTGATAGATTATTTGACCAATAATCTAACTTTAATAAAAGAAATTAGTGGAAATGATGAACTGTTATTGGAAAGCTATGATAACTTGCAAAAAGTTAAATCAAATAAAATCAAATTAGCAAATGGAATAGAGTTGTTGGTAAATAGCCCGCAATTTGGCAAGGTCTTTGCAAGTAGATTTGATACAGTAAGTGGCAAAGGAAAAGGTGCAGAACTTAAACATCTTTCTGAATTGGCCTTATCAGGAATTTTATATTATGTCTGTCTAGTTTTAAATCATCTAATCGAACAAGGGCAATTTAAACAAGATTTATCCAAATCTTTAAAAATATGCTTGGGTGGAAAAGCAAGTACCCTTTATAAAATCGTATTTGAAGATGCTGAAGCACAGGAAGGATTGTCGAAAATGGTTGAGAAAGTGACCAAGGGTGTTTTTAATTCTGTTTCCATCGAATTTACACAAGCACCCAAACATGAAGTTTCTTATGGGTTGCTAGTAGCTACGGAAGGGTCAAAAGATCTAAATATCAAAGAAAGATCATTCGAAACTGTTTTGGGAGAATCGGTCATGGCAGGAAAAAGCAAAATAGGCATTGTATCTAAACTTAATCCTGACAATGATTGGAGAGTAAAAGATTTAACGCAGATAAATAGTTTTGTTAAATCGTTACAGGCGTATTCTAAAATATCAGTTAAACTTACCCAAAAATTTTCAGGAGATCTAGAAGGCCATATTAACGCCTCATTAAAAGACGCTCAAGTCAAAGCACTGAATATAAAAAACACACAGGAATCAGTTGAAGCGGACGCATCAATGACTGAAATAATAAAATCAACCTCGATCATAGAACCTATTTTCATCCAAGAACTTAAGGAAATCATCCACGAAGTTACCAGCGGTAAAATTAAGTTAAAATGATTAATTGGTTAAAGATATCATTCATAATATTTTTATGTTTGTTGATTAATGAAAAATACGCTTTTTCGGATCATAATAAAAAAATATTTGAGGATAGTTCAGAAGATCCTATTACAAAAAAAACTATTAATTTTAAACCAAACGAACCCAAATCATTTCGAAAAGTTAAAAGTGATATTGCAAAAAAACATTGCACAAAAAAAAATTTTGTAATTCCCTCAAAAATGAGTGAAATGGGCGAAGCAAAATTCAATGATGATGGATCAATAACAGTTGAAATACAATATTATCATGAAAAAAAATCTCCACTAAAAATAATAAATTTAAAGAAACTCAATGACCAACTAAAAAAACTTAATCATGATGGTATTGAAGGATTTAAAGTAGAAAGTTTTTTAAAGAGTTTTTATTGTATTAAAAATAAAGGTGAACGACAATTAATTTATAGCAAGAATTCTGTTCCAGGCAAAACACTGATTGATGAAGAATTAATAGAAAAGGGTTTAGAAATACCAGAAGGAATACTAATACAACCACCTTATTTTACAACAGCTTCATCAGTGATGGGGCCAATTGAGGACGAGAGTGGTGAAAAAAATGTCGAAACAAAACCCACAACCGATCCATTTAAAGAGGATTTACGAAATGCATTATTTATAGCGGCAAAAGAAAAATTGGATGCTTTCGACAATAAAATTTTAGAAATTGAAAGAAAGTTGAATCTTGTGGATGGTGAACTAATAACTCTTAGAAAAAATTATAAAGATATAAAAAAATCAGTGAATAATACTCTAGATGTAACTTTTAACAAAAATATCCCTGAGATAAGAGAAAAATATCTACTACTTAAAGAGCAAAATGAAAGTAAGCTTAATGATAAAAAAATTAAAGAAATTGATAAAAAGCTAAAAGATCAAAAAGATAAAATTTCTGGTAATTCTGCTAAAGGCATAAAAGGTTTAAAGGAACGAAAACCTTATACAGATATTGAATATTTAAAGTCTCTGTTTGAAAAAGCAAAAAAAAATAAGGACCTAAAAAAAAATAAAAAATATTATACCGTAGATATTATAGATGAATGGAAATCAATAAGTACAGAAGACATAGAAGAAGATATCGATAGAGCTAAAAATGCAATTGACGGGTTCAATAATAAAATTCAGGACATTAATGTCTTAAGAGAAGAAATTGAAGATTTGGATACCGGAGCAAATAAAAAATCAACTTCGGATTTAATACTTGAATACATTATCTATATAGTAATTTTTCTTTTTGTTGTGGCTGTGATCACATTTATTTATTTACAAAGTAGAAAAATTAAGAAATTAAGCAAAATGTCTCGAAGCACTGAATCAAAATTTACCGACATGGAAGATAAATTGAGATCAACTTCTGCAAAAATTCGAGCTTCTAGAGAAACTAGAAGAGGAGAACGACCTGAACAATCCAGTGAACCTACTGAAGCTCCTAAAACTCCTCAACAGATAAAGTTAGAGAAATTCAATGATCTTAAGAGAGATTATGATGAAGCTAAGGAAAATTTTTCAAAAATTGCTGGATTCAAACAAAAATGGAATGGCGTAGCGTTAAGTAGAAAAGAAAGACAAGAGGGTAGCAAAACCGTACTCGTTAGCTCAGGAAGAGCATTTGAAAAATCTGAAATATGGTGTGTAGGTTTTGATGATAAAATTTTCGCCTTTCCGGGTTCAAGCGTTTATTCAAATATGGCTATATATATGAATTTAGATTTTGCAAAAGCTCAAATGGATTTTAAAGGAGTATTTAATATTTCTGAGGGATCAAATTATTCTGTAGAACCAAGTGGATTAAGAAAGGGCGGAGCTGGATATGTGGTCGAAATGCAAGGTAAAATTCAATTTCCTAGGTAAAAATGATTTATAAATTTATTGATGATCATGGGACTGAAATAACAGTAAATTCTCTATCTCAACTTCAAACATTGGTAGAAGGTCAAACCATAAAAAAAAACACAAAAGTAAAAGTTGGATTAAGAGGAAAATGGGGAAGAGCTAAAGATGTAAACGAATTAAAATTTGAGGAAGAAAAGAAAACAGAACCAGAAAAAAAAACAGAAGATATGGTATCTTTTGTTACTCGTGAAGCAGAACCTACCCCTAAAAAAGAGGAAATTAAAAAACAACCAGAAAAAGCGCAAGCCGAAAATAAAAATGTTGTAAGTGCAGAAATTGAAAGAGAAATTACCAGTATTGATTACAAAGATCAAAAAGCTACTGATAAAAGTGAAGAAATTAGTAAGACAGACAAACAAACAAGTAATTTAGGATCAGGCGAAAATCAAAATATAGTCTTATTTTTTAAAAAGCTGTGGCAAGGTATAGTCTTATTTTTTAAAAAGCTGTGGCAAGGAAAGTATTCATTAAAATTAAGTTTTTGGGTTCTTTATTTTCTGCCAAATTTACTCTTTTCAATTTTATTTCTTTTCTTATTAACCCATGTCTTAAAAGCAGAAGCCTCATTAGTTTCCATATTATTATTTTATGCAGCAACTTTTGCTGTGATTGGTTACCTATCAATATCTATGGTAGGTACTTGGAAAAGTGCAAATTATTTTAGAATACTTGTTGGGAATAAAGCGAGCAAATTGGGAATTGTTGCTCAAATTTTTGTTAGTGCAGATATTTTATTAAGAATAATAGGAGTAACAAAACAATTTATATAAAAATATGAAACCTTTACCAATTAAAAAAATCATTTTTAAATCTTTTAGTCTACCGATAAAAGAATTTGATAATTTTATTAATATTGTAATCGTACCTTATGTTATTATTTTGCCATTCCATCTATACGTAATTTATTATGATGATTTTGTTTTAAGGCTGTTAGAAACAGAAGGTTTTTATAAATATTGGATGGGATCTTTGCGAACCCAAATAATTCAATATTTATTAATATTTCCAATTTTTTCTTGTTTATTGGCAAACTGGCATCGATATGTTTTTTTTGAGGGAAAAAAACCTTGGACTTATAAACCATTAGACTTTTCAAATTATACATTTAAATTTATTTGGAAATCTATTTTAGTTACCCTTGTTTTTGTTGTGCCAACGTTGATCGCGGGTTTTGCTGTTGGCTATGCTATCGGATATTTAGGGTTAGCGGACAGCATATCGGGTTTCATTCCAGCACTTATATTGCTGTATTTTGTTTTGTTAGTAATTTATTTTGTTCGAGTTTCAATAATTTTACCTGCTACAGCTGTTGAGCAAGACAATACATTTAAAAAAACTTTTCAATTAACCAAGAACAATTTTTGGAGAATGTTTTTAATTTATATTGCATGTGTTTTAATTTTTTTATTTTTTTTCATTATACTTTTTGTATTTGAAATTTATTTTCCATCTGAGGGCCATCTTATAAGACTGATGTTGCAGGGCGTTATGGGGTCTATTTTTATAATTTATTTATATACATATTTAGCATCATGCGCATCTCTGATTTATAAACATTTGATAACAGAATAAATTATGCCTACGAATAAAGAAAAATTATATTTAATTATTATAATCATTTTTTTGATCATATTTAGCGCTGGAATAGTTTTATATACCCACACTCATAATGCCGGTTTAACAAAATCTACATTATCAAGAATCGCTTCATTTGGTCCGTTTTGGATTTTGGTTTCGAATGAAGATTTGGGTGGCAATGATAAATTTGTTGAAACAGAATCTTCGAGCGACAATTTACCAAAGATCGATAAATTACCAAAAAAACTCTTTGGTGTGCAAATTTTAGACAATTCAGAAAAATATTTACATACAGGTTCTCAAGGCGAAGAAAAAACCTATGGTGGAGGATTAAAACTCACTTGGTACAAAGGTGAAGATATAAAAAATTTAATTAAAGATTCTGCTTTTAGCAAATATCACATTGCCGCAATAGAAGGTATTGTTGCTGTTGTTCAAGCTCAGCATAATACTTCTCAAGGTTATGTGTCACAAGAACGTTTTAAAGATAAATGCATTGATACTAGAGAAATTGTTTTTACTGATTTCTTAAAAGAAAACAATATAAATCGCGATCTGTTCAATAGAAAATATTATAAAGGCAAACCAAAAACAAATGGAGCCTTTTTTATTGATAGAATTTCAACAGACTATAATTTTAAAAAAACTAAACTTAGACTGTATTTAACATGCAATTATGGACTTAAGTTAGTGTCTGGATTAGAAAATATCACTTCAACCTTTGTTTTAAGGCTCAGTACAATTCAATCTAGCGCTGCTGGAGAGAAGGATGCAAATTATGAACCAACGTCAAAATTTAATACAATTTATTTAAAAAGCCTCAGTTTAGAGAAATGAGATGAAAAAGTTTCTAGGAATCTTGGTTCTGGGTTATTTATTGGTTGGATGCGCAACAACAGAAAGAATCAAAGTAAGTTTAGATGAAATTCCAAGAATTGAAAAAGACGACTATATTATAATTGCATTTGAGGGATATGATTCTGAAAAAATATATGAAGCTGAAATTGATAGTTATGCAAAAGTTGAGAAAATAATACTAGGCCACTGTAACAAAAAAGGTAAAAAAGCTTATTACACAACCCACTACATGGATACAGTTAAATATTCTTATGGATCAGGGCTTACAGCAAAAGGTCAAAGATTTTGGTGTGCTAAAACGGAAGAAGTTGCAACGGAACTTTATCGAAATTATTTAAAAAATCCTCCAGATGAATATTTAAGTCGTAACCAAATATATTTTACTAAGAAAAGCATGTATTGGTTAAAAAATAACCGAATTGACCGAATTGAAGAAAAACTTAATTCCATGATATATGCAGCTAAAATTACAGAATATTCTCCAGGTTACTCACTGATCTCCCTGATAAAGCCAAAAAAGATAGAAAAAAAGAAAGATGAAAAAGTAAAAGAAAAACAAACAGAACAACAATTTTAGAATTGGATTAAAGTTAGTTTGATGAACTATAAAAACTATTATGTTTTTTCATGGGATTTTTAAAATTTTTAGGAACAATAGTATTTAAATTCAAATCAATTTTCTCTGGAATAGTATTATTTTTTAGAGAAATAAAAGTACTTTTTTCAGCAACATCTATAGAAGGAGCAACAAGTGCAGAAAAATCTATTATTCCCATTGTAAATTCAATTCGTATTTGGTTTTTATATGTCAAAGATCATCTACCAGAATTCATTACCATAATAATAATTGCTATTGTTATTTTTGTTCTTTGGAATTATTTTTTCAAAAAAGATGAAAATATTGAAAATTGAAATTATTTCTCAAATTCTTTTTTAATAGGACTAAAATATAACAATGCAAGTATGGCACCTGAATTTGCCCAACCCAAACCATCAAGAATGTATTCAATTGAAGTAGAAGCAATTTCGCCAGCAAATAGAGATACTATTATTACACCAATAAATAAAACAAGATAAAGTTGTTTTCCAATCGGTTTAAATTTATACAAAAAATATAAGCATATAAAATAAGCAACAATTATAATAAACGCCAATATAATAAAAAACATTTCTGACAGTAGAAGATTTGAGTTTTCATTAAAAGTTATGACTCTTTCACTCTCAAAGAATGAGGCAACAATAATTAATACTATTAATAATAAATCTATAAGAATAAGATTTTTAAATATATTTTTTAAGTTCATGCTTATATTATACGTTAATTTTTATACTTTTTTTTATATATATAGGGGCGCTCTGTTACCCGGTGTGCCCTGGACCTTTCTTCTTTTAACGGGAATTTATCAGCATTTCAACTTCCAAAAACCCTTAAATCTATAGGCAGTGCGTCAGGATTGCGACAATCATTGTGGTAACATATACTGAGTCCATGAAAAAGCTTTTAGGGATCTTGGTTCTGGTTTGTTGTTGAAAGAAAAGAGGAAATTAATTTCCCTAGCTGATCTATGATATACAAATTTATTGATAATAATGATCAGGAAATAACTGTAAATTATCTTTCAAGCCTCCAAGCTTTAGTGGATTCTGGAACAATCAAAAAAAATACAAAAGTTAAGGCTGGTCTCAGAGGTAAGTGGGCAAAAGCTGAGAATACAGTGGGTTTAATATTTGAAGGAAAAAAAGTGGAAGAAACTCCAAAAGAAGAAACAGAGGATATTGTAGATTTTGTAACTCGTGAACCAACACCGCCATCAAAAGTCACAAAAAAATTTAAAAAAGAAAAAATAGTTGAAACAGAGAAATCTAACGAAGAAGTTGACAGGAAATTGAAAGACTTTGCTCAGGAAGAGTTAGAAAAAATTCCAGAAACTCAATCAGTTGAGAAAGAAATTGAAGATACTTTGTCAAAAAAACCTGCGAAAGAGGAATATAAGCCACAGGAGATTATAGGGGGTATTCTGATAGCATTTGGTGTAGCCGATTTTGGTTTATCTTGGTTTGGTATCAATCTTACATATTTTCTTCCGCCTGATATTTCAAGATTTTCACCGGTAGCTTTCATGGTTGTTGGTGGGTTTATAATGAATGCGAAAGATGAATAAAAAACTTTTAGGGATCGT
>Ga0187833_10005419_pt1 | contig 12059 bp, 9 predicted proteins | sample ETNtaG_37_FD_167968 | JGI IMG/M metagenome (GOLD analysis project Ga0187833, IMG submission 167968) | Marine microbial and viral communities from oxygen minimum zone, Eastern Pacific Ocean - ETNP2014_SV_400_PacBio MetaG (Illumina Assembly) | ecosystem: Environmental > Aquatic > Marine > Hypoxic... | reverse complement strand
TTACTAATTCAATTGCATTCTTATATAATTGATCTTTTTTTTCACTTTCATTAGAAGTTTGATCATAGTTTTTCTCGTCAACAAAACCCATTATTTCATCAACATAATCAGGTTCTTCTTGTGATCGTAGAAAACTATTAATTTTTTCAATTTCATTTTCGGAAACATATGGTGCATGAATTCTCATAATTCTGTTAGCAGATGACATAAATAACATGTCACCCTTTCCCAATAATTGCTCTGCTCCTTGTTCGCCAAGAATTGTTCTGCTGTCTATTTTTGAGCTGACTTGGAAAGAAATTCGTGTTGGAAAATTTGCCTTAATTGTTCCAGTAATTACATCAACGCTAGGTCTTTGCGTTGCCATTACAAGATGGATTCCTGCAGCTCTAGCCATTTGGGAAAGTTTTTGAACATAATTTTCAATTTCTTTTCCTGCCACCAACATTAAGTCTGACATTTCATCAACAATCACGACTATATAAGGCATAACTATTTTATTATTATTATTGTAACCTTCGATATTTTTGACTCCTTCCTTGGTCATTAATTTGTATCTGTTTTCCATTTCTTTAACGACCCATCCAAGGGCTGATGTTGCTTTTTTTGCCTCTGTAATTACAGGACATAGTAGATGGGGTATTCCTTCATAGGTTGATAATTCCAACATTTTGGGATCAATTAATATAAGTTTACATTTTTCTGGTGTTAGTTTGTATAAAAGTGACAATATAATAGTATTAATACAAACCGATTTACCCGATCCTGTAGTGCCGGCGATTAATAAGTGTAGCATATCGGTTAGATCACTTACAATTGGCAGTCCTGAGATGCTTTTTCCTAATGCAATAGGTAAAATAATTTCTCTTTTTTTAAATTTTTCGTCAGAAATAATTTCATTTAAAAAAACTTCTTGTCTGATTTGATTGGGAATTTCAATTCCTACTGTGTTTTTTCCAGGTATTGTAGCAACTCTTGTAGAAAGTGAGCTCGTATTTCTGGCAATGTCGTCAGAGAGATTAATTATTTTAGAAACTCTTATTCCCGGAGCAGGCTCAAACTCATATAAAGTCACAACTGGACCATGACTGATTTTTTTAATCTTTCCCTCAATATCAAAATCAGAAAAGATTTTTTCTAAAAGTTCAGGATTAGCATGTTCGTTATTTGAGTTTTCAAATTTTGAATCATTTTTTGAAGGTTTTTTTAAATATTCAACAGGAGGTAACTTGAATTTTTTTATATTAATATTTGTTTCAGTTTTTTTAAATGGTAGGTTAGGCTGAGTGGTTTCGGTTTTAATATCTTCATCAATTTTTCTTTCCAAATTTACTTTGATCCCGGAATCAAAATTTTTTTGTTTAAATTTTGAAGAAATAAATTTCATCAAAAAAAATAAAATTGATTTCATTAATCTAAAAAAAACTCCAATCTTAAATTGAACACTTAATAAGAAGAAAATTATTGTTAAACTCAGTAGAAGAAAAAAAATTATATTTTGATCAACTGATCCATTAAGGCTATAAATAAATTCTTTTATATTACGACCAACAAATCCACCATTTCCATTTACGATTAACCAGAAAGAATCATCTTTATAAATACTTGTGACCGTTGAACCAAAAATAATATAAATTATTGAATAAAATAAATTTGATAAAATATTTTCTAGCTTTTTATATCTAATTATTAATATACCTGTAAAAAAAATAGTGACGCAAAATAAAAATGAAATCATTCCAAATGATTGTAAAAATAGATCTGATGTAACGCTTCCATAAAATCCAAACAAATTTTGTATTCTTGTTTTTTCTGGAAATATAAAATTTGGATCTTCGGGTGTGTAGGTAAACAAGGATAGTAAAAGAAAAATAGATAATAAAACTATTAATAAACCAATAATTTCAATAATTCTTTTATTAAAAAAACTAAATATTTTTGAATAATTTGCTGATTGCATACTATCAATTCGAATTTATAACTTTGTATCATTTATTCAATATTGTTAAAATTCTTAATAAATTGCCTAACTTTCAAAGAAAGCTTGACCTTAAATAAACGTTAATTAATAATGTTTTTTTTATAAAGCGGGAGTAGCTCAGTGGTAGAGCGAAACGTTGCCAACGTTTAGGTCGAGGGTTCAATTCCCTTCTCCCGCTCCAATAACCTCACATATCAATCTTCCTGGATACAGTTCGGATACAGAAAGAAAGAATTAAGATTTAGACGTAATTACAATTTTCTATGGGAACAGTCCGCTCACAAACAACAGTAAACATATCTTTTGGATGGCCATTAAAATATTGTACGTGATAATTAATTGAACTTTTTTCAAAACCCAAGATACTTGCTGTGTTAACAATGAACTCTGGTGATATATTCCACCATGTCATAATATCATGATATTTATTATTTACTTTAGGATATAATTCAATAACAGGAAGGCGTGGCGGTGGCGAAATTAGTTGTTTATAATTTCCCATTTCTGTTATGATTGCTTTTTCCTTAGTATGGCGGAGCATGTTTTGGATTCCGAGGAAAGGATTTTGGAGATGCAAAATCACGGAACACATTAAACTAATGTCATATATTCCAATCTCTTCGGGTAAATCATTAACGTGGGAAAGGATGAGTTTTGCTTTTGAATTAAAGGCCTTGTGCGCATACCAATATGCTTTTTGCGTCATTGCTATTTTCTTTATTAACGCATTTAATTCCTCTTGCCAATTATCCTTTACTCTACGAATGTTAATCCACAAATCTTTTTTAATTGGAAGATCAATGCTGGTAACCTTTGCTCCCAATTTCTCTATGTGAAACGTTATGTATCCACTCGCCGGACCAAGTTCAAGAACTGTTCTATTTTTGAAATTTAAGTGTCCAAGATATTCATCAACACCTTTTCTTAGATCCCATTCTCCTTTTGTTGGCTCACTTAAGCCTGGAATATCCATAACATGATAAAACATACAATCTTCAAGTGAGATGTTGTCCAAAGGAAGTTTTGCAAAAATTGGTGTATTATTTTTCATGAACTAACTCTACACAAGAATTTTTGTTGAGTCAGGTGTTTAAATTAGTGGGAATTTTATTGATTGGTATAGTAATTTTATGAAGTTTTTTTAGGTTAGGTACTTAAATTTTCAAAATGTTTTCAACAGCTATGATTGTTTCGATTAAAAACTTTAGTCTAAACTATTAGGATTCCTTTTGTCATAATCTAAACCGGACTCAGTAAAACTTTCAATTTTGAAGAAGCATGCTTTCGACATGACTCAATTTGATCACACTAAATCGTTGAAATCCTATACAATCTATGATTCAATAAACGTCGAAACTTTGTTATGAATTATTGTGAAAACAGAGCCATAACAACGTTAGAAAGATACAAAGCGAGAGATAGTTGGGACATGCTCTACGGTATATGGAACACGTCGTCAACGTTTAGGTCGAAGGTTCAATTTCCTTCTTCCGCCCCAATTAAATGAATATTTCACAAAATTTGTTAATAGAAGGTTGGCGAGGAATTAATCATTCTTATGCAATGATAAATCAATATCAAATTAGAGAGCTATTAAAAAATAATAAATTTAAAATTTATTTTAAAGACGTTCCTTATTTTGACCCAAAATGGAATAAAAAAAATAATTCTAGTGGCTTAGAAGATTTTGAAGAAAAAATTTACAAATTAACTCAACCATCAAACAAATTAAAAATTGATATATTATATAGAATTTCATTTCCGTATAGAATGTATGGAGGAAATGCAAATAAAATATTTGTATTTGGAACTTCAGAATATCAAAAAATTGATAACATGATTTATCAGGGCGAAGAATTAAATGAGAAATACATAAATAAATCGATTAAAGTTATTACCTCTTCTAACTGGTCAAAAGTAGGCTTTATTAAAGAGGGATTTGAAGAAAATGACGTTATAGTTATACCCTGTGGTGTCGATTTAAAAATTTTTAAACCAATAAACAACGAAAAGAAAATTAAAATTAGAAAAAAATTAAATATAAACAATGATCATTTTGTTTTTTTAAATGTTAGTGCAATGACTTGGAACAAAGGTATAAATAAATTACTAGTAGCTTTTTCTATAATTAAAAAAAAGTATTCTTATGTTAAATTAATTTTAAAAGATCAATCAAATTTATATAAAATAACTGCAAAAAATTATATTTCTATTACAAAAAAAAAATTTCCTAATTTATTAACTGATGAAGTGTTATCAAATATAATAGTTATTTCCAAAAACTTAAAATTAAAAGAATTAAGCGAATTATACGGATCTTGTGATGCTTATGTTTCTTCTTATAGAGCCGAGGGATTTAATATGCCACCCTTGGAAGCAGCGGCTTGCGGTATACCTACAATTTTGACTTCCGGAGGTTCTACTAATGATTATTACGATCCCTCTTTTGTTTTAAAGATTGAGGGTACGAAAAAGACTTTAAATGATGGTAAAAATTATATTGAACCTGATTTAGAAAGTTTAATATCAAATATGTCGAACTTAATTGAAAAACGTAATTCTTTAATAAATAAAAATAATGCAATTTCATTTATCGAAAAAAATTTTACATGGGAGCTTATCAGTAAAAAATTATCTGATTTATTCATAAATGACTAAATCTGATTTTAATAAAAATATAGCAATTGCTATTATATTCATAGTTTGCATTTTTTTTTTATGGAAGTCTGGTATTATCTATTCTTATAGTCTTTTTCCCATTGTTAAAGAAGGACGATTACATATTTTTGCAGATTGGGCTTGGGTAATTAAGAATGGCATATGTAGGAATTTAGGTTTTGATATTTTTAATACGAATGCATGTCCACTTTGGGGAAAAGATAATTTTATATTCAATATAGGAAATATATTATTATATATTCCGTATTTTAAATTTTTAGAAAAATTTTATTTTTTTTATTTTCCAATAATGCTGTGTTCCATTTTTATTTATACAATTATCAAGTTAATTGATTGGAAAAATTTCCTAAATATTGCATTATTAATTTTAATTATTTTTTCTCCACAAGTTTTACTTGTTTTAGAAAGATGCAATATTGACCTGGTTATATTTTTATTATTAATAATTATGGTTAAAATTAATCAACCATTTTTAAGTTTTTCTATAATAAATTTTGTTACTTTATTAAAATATTATCCTGCTGCTTTAATTACAAATTTTGTTGTAGAAAGAAAAAGGAGCCTCAATAAAAATATATTTATAATTCTGATTTTTTTTTTCACACTCACTTGCCTGATGTATTTATCAGGAGAAAGTTTTAACTTAATCAGATATAAACTAAATGCAGTATCACCGACATGGGGAAATCAATTTTCCCTACATTCATTTGCAATACTTTTAAGTAAATTTAAAAAGTATGATTTTAATACAATTTTAATTATCGCTTTATCAATATTTATAATACTCTCATTTTCATTTTATAAATATTTTCAAAATACCTTAAAAAATATAGAGTTAGATGAAAATAATTTCAAATATAGATTATATATAGTAAGTTCAAATTTAATTATAGCCGTTTATTTAATCACACAAAACATTCATTATAGAGAAATTTTCCTTATTGCTTTATTTCCATTAATTTTAGAATTAAAAGATAATAAAAAGATAATATTTTTTAAGCATTTTGTTCTATTTATTATATTAAGATTAATTATTTTTTATTTTATTAATTACTACATTTTTTTTAAAAAAATTTATAATCTACTCTACATTAAGGCATTTCTTGATATTGTAATGATGTCAATATTTTTCGGATTAACAATATTCCTTAATTTAAAATTAATGAAAAAACTATTTAATTACCGATCATAAATAAAATTAATGATATAAAATTTTATAAATTTAAATGAACAAAATAAAATCGATAAGTTTAATGTTTCCACTTTATAAAGATAAAAGTACTGTTAAACTTATGATTACAAAAAGTTCTAATGTATTAAGAAAATTAAAAAGAAAATATGAAATAATAATTATTGATGATGGTTGCCCACAAAATTCTGGTAAATTAGCTAGGAAAGTTGCAAAAAAATTTACTAATGTAAAAATTTTTTCTCACAAAAAAAATTTAGGTTATGGAGCTGCGTTAAAAACGGGTTTAAAAAAATGCAAAAATGATTGGATTTTTATGATCGACGGTGATGCCGAATATGATGTTAACGATCTTTTTAGATTACTTAAGGCTAGTAAAGACTGTGATTTAGTAATTACATATAGATATAAAAAGAAATATAGTACTAATAGAATAATAATTTCATGGATATACAATTCAATTTTAAGACTAATGTTTAAAATAAAATTTCGAGATATATCTACCGGTTCAAGATTTGTTAGCAAAAAATTAATTGAAAACATTAAGTTGGAATCAAGTAGTCCATTTATAGGAGCTGAGCTAGCTATAAAAGCAGGGTTGGCAGGTTATAAAGTGGGTGAGGTAGGGATAAATACATTTCCAAGAACTTTTAGTACTGGATCAACAGTAAGTATAAAAAATATTTTATTAACATTGAAAGATATGATTTTATTTTTTTTTAAAATTATTGTTAAATGAAAAAGCTTTTCTATATCCAATACTGTATCCGAAAAAGTGGTTTTCACAGCAAGAATTAAATTTGCGACCTCTACGACGTTAACGTAGCCAGTACCCATAAACCTGAAACAATATTTATTTTATCTTTCTCAATTAACACTATCCAGGCCGTAAATTCTATCTTCAAAAAAAAGAAAAGGAAATCTATACTTTTTTAATAATTTAAAATTGGTGTTATCTAAAAAATTTTCCAAATCTTTTATGCTATAATTTTTGTACATTTTAGATAAATGAAATTCTAGAAGAATATACTTAATTTTTTTTTCTTTAATCAAATTTAATGCACCTTCCAAGACCTCTTTCTCATGACCCTCAGTATCAATTTTTAATAGGTCAATATTGGATATTTTATGATCATTACAAAAATTATCTAATTTCATAACATTTACTTTTTCCTCATAAATAAAAGATGATTTTGACGAACCACTTACAATAAAAGACTTAATTTTATACCACAAAGATAAATCATCTATCTCAGAAAATGTGCTTGTTGAAGATTTTTTATTTATTTTTAGGTTTCTAATTTCATTATTGTTGCTTAGAGCCAAATTAAAACAAAATATTTTATTTTCTACACTATGTAAACTAAGGTTTTGATAAATTTTTTTTTGTGGTTCAAAAGAATAAATTTTCTCAAAATTTCCAATTTTTTTTATTAATTTTAAAAATTCACCCTTATGAGCCCCAACATCAAAGACAGTTTTGATTTTAAAATTTTTTAAAAAATTATAAATCTTCTTTTGGTGATAATATCTATCTATAATATTGATCAAAAAAGTAATAATTTTTTCCATTTTTATTTAATTAATTCATGTATTATAAATTTAAATGAACAAAATAAAATCGATAAGTTTAATGTTTCCACTTTATAAAGATAAAAGTACTGTTAAACTTATGATTACAAAAAGCATTAAAAAGATTCATATATTTTTTTAAAAATAGGAAAAAAAGTATTATATTGAAGCAAATTTTACAAAAAATTAATTATCATTAAACTTTAGATATGGATATTAAAAAAATGTCATTAAGTGGCTGGGGAAATAATTTAAGTACTTTTTCGAATGTATACAATCCAGAAAACAATGATGAAATTATTAATATTATTTTAAAAGATAAAATTTCAAATTTTATTACCAGAGGCTTGGGAAGAAGTTATGGGGACAGTTCTTTGGCAGACAATATTATTTCTTTAAAAAATTACAATAAACTTTTCAATTTTGATAAAAATAAAGGTATTATTGAATGCAGTTCAAACTATTCTCTAGGTGAATTAATAAAAATTATTTTAGAAAAAGGATGGTTTTTTAATGTCACTCCTGGATCAAAATTTGTTACCGTAGGGGGGGCAGTAGCAAGTGATGTACATGGCAAAAACCATCATTTAGATGGTAGTTTTTCAGATTATGTTGTTTCATTAAAAATTATAACCGCCGAAGGAAAATTGTATAATTGTAGCAGAAATGAAAATCAGCAACTATTTCAAGCTACATGTGGGGGAATGGGATTAACAGGTATTATAGTATCTGCAAAAATACAATTATTAAAGTTAAAATCGAAGTTTATTGATACACAAATTATAAAAACAAAAAATTTAAAAGAAACAATAATTAAATTTAAAGAACTAAATAATAACAAATATATAATAGCCTGGATTGATACAACCGCAAAAAATGAAGCTAAAGGAAGATCAATTATTTTTATTGGCAATCACTTAGATGATGGAGATTTAAAATTTGAAGAAAAAAAAACTATTTCAATACCTATAAAATTTCCTGGTTTTATATTAAATAAATATATAATCAAATTATTTAATAAAATTTATTACCATTTTCATAAACATAAGAAAAAATTTAAACAAAGTTTAAATAATTTTTTTTATCCGCTTGATAATATAAATAATTGGAATAATTTGTATGGTAAAAATGGATTTATTCAAATTCAAATTTTAATTGAAGAAAAAGATCCAAAAATAATTATAAATAAAATCTTAGATTTTTTTCAGGAGAGAGAGCAGCATTCTTTTTTAGGTAGTATTAAAGAGTTTGGCAAAGGTAATGATAATTATCTATCTTTTCCGAATAAGGGCTATACTCTAACATTAGATTTAAAAATAACTAAAAAGTTAAATGAAGTTTATCAGGAATTTGAAGACTTGTTAAAAAAACATAAGACTAAGATTTATTTAACAAAAGACTCATTTATGTCTGAGCAATACTTTAAAAAAACATATAGTAATTATAGTAAGTTTAAAAAAATTAAGAATAAATATGATCCATTAAATTTAATAAATTCTTTTCAGTCACGCAGAATAAATATTTAAATATGAGTTCAATTTTAGTTATTGGTGGAAATTCAGATATTGGATATGCAACAGCAAAAGTGTTTGCGCAAAATAAATATAATGTTCATTTAGTCTCGAGAAATACTTCTCAACTCGAAATTAAAAAAAAAGAGATTGAGAGTCTTTATAAAGTTAGATGTAAAATTACATTCCTAGATATTTTAAATGAACACAATGTAAATAATTTTTTTATTAAAAATTTAGAATCACCAAATATTATTTTGGTTGCCGTTGGCCATACGGAAATAGTTGAGAAAAATTATGAGAAAATAGCCAATATTAATTATGTATCTCCAATGGTGTTTATTGAAAAATCTTTAGTAAAATACCAAACTCAAAAAAAATTAAATACTATAATTGGCATTAGTTCTGTAGCGGGAGATAGGGGAAAAAAAAGGGGTTGCATTTATACTTCATCAAAATCAGCATTTAGTTCTTATCTAGATGGTCTAAGACAAAGACTTTATTCAGATAAAATTCATGTAATTACTGTAAAGCCAGGTTGGGTAGCAACTAAAATGACAAAGAATTTAGTTTTACCTAAAATAATGGTTGCAAGCGTTGATTTTGTTGGAAATAAAATATTTAAATCCTATAAAACTAAAAAAAACACATTATATGTTCCAAGATTTTGGTTAATAATTATGTTTTTTTACAAAATTGTACCAGAAATTTTATTTAAAATTTTTACAAAATAAACTTTTATTTGAAAATTAAACAATGACACAACTTTCAGAAAAAAAATGTGTTCCTTGCGAAGGAAATATTTCAGCTTTTGATTATTCTGAGATACACAAATACTTAAAAAAAATAAATGGTTGGGAAGTAAAACAAAATAATAAAAGGAATTATTATTTAGAAAAAAATTTTAAATTCAAGAACTTTTTATCCAGCCAAAAATTTATTAATTTAGTAGGAGGTATTTCAGAAAAAGAAGGTCACCATCCCGATATTAGTTTTGGGTGGGGTTATGCTAATATTAAAATTTGTACCCATGCAATTAGTGGTTTGTCCGAAAATGATTTTATTTTAGCAGCAAAAATTGACGATATTTCTAATGTTTGAAGTGTCTAGTTTTTGAAAAAACTAAGATAGTTTCAGTTTTATCAGCCAGTTTTATTATTTCTTTGTCTCTAATTGATCCTTGAGGTTGAATTACTGCATTAACTCCTGACTGAATTAATTTTTCAAGGCCATCCGTAAATGGAAAAAAGGCATCAGAGGCAGCGACCGAATTTAAAAGATTTCTAAACCGAAACTTTTTGGCTTTATTTATCGCCAAGTCACAACTATCTAACCTGCTTGGTTGTCCAGAACCTATTCCTATTGTTGATTTATTTTTGGCTAATACTATTGCATTTGATTTTACATATTTACAAATATTAAATGCAAAAATCAGACTTTCCATTTCATGTTTAGATGGTTTTTTTTTAGAAACTACTTTTAAATTTTTTTTATTAGTAATTAAATCATCTGAATCTTGATACAAAAAGTTTTTTTTATAAAAAAGAATATTTGAATTGCCTTTATTTTTAAAGTTATGTGCGTTTATTAATCTTACATTCTTCTTTTTTTTTAAGATTTTCAAAGCGTCTTTTTCAAATTCATTTGCAATGATAATTTCAAAATAAAATTGGTTAAGTTTTTTTGCTAATTCTTTATTAATCTTAAAATTACACGATACTATTCCTCCATACGCACTTACAGGATCACAATTAAAAGCCAAATTAAATGATTTTAAATTATTTTTTTCTATCGAAACTCCACAAGGATTTGCATGTTTAATAATTACTGTTCCATTATTTTTTTCAAAAGATTTGGAAATTGATAGAGCAGAAAAAATATCGTTATAATTATTAAAGCTTAATTTTTTTCCATGTAACTGTTTTATATTTAAACTATTTTCATTTGAGTAAATCGCAGCTTTTTGATGTGGATTTTCACCATATCTCAGGTTTTCGACCAATTTTCCAGTAAAAGTTTTTTTATTTGGAAATTTAACATCAAACTTATCATTAAAATAATTCGCAATTATAGAATCATAATTTGCAATTTCATTAAATGCATTTATAGCCATTTGTTTTCTGAAATTTAAAGATGTTGAACCTTTGTATTTATTTATTTCGTCAATTATGTTTATATAATTTTTTGGACTTGTGACTACCAAGACATCATTAAAATTCTTTGCTGCTGCCCTAACTAAAGTAGGACCACCAATATCAATATTTTCAATTATATTTTTAAAATTATTATTTTTTTTTATAACATTTTCGAAAGGGTAAAAATTTGCAATAATCAAGTCTATTTCCTTAAAATTGTTTTTAATAAGATCAAATCTATGATTCTTATTACTTCTGATATTCAATATTCCAGCATGTATTTTAGGATGAAGCGTTTTTACTCGACCCCCAAGCATTTCATTGGATCCTGTAAAATTTGAAATTTCAATACTTTTAAAACCAAGTTTTTTTATTTTTTTATATGTTTTTCCAGAACTAATAATTTCAATTTTATATTTGGAAAGAAAAGGTAGCAAATTTTCTAAAAGTGATTTGTCAGAAACAGAAATCAAGGCTCTTTTAATTTTAACTATATTTTTCATCAAGATATTTTTTCAAAACTCCATTTGATTATTTGATTTTCTCCATTTGTCATGCCCGAAATATATATATTTTCATTTTCTGTAACTTTATCCTTATTTCCCAAATAAATGCCTTTTTCAATTGATACTTCTTTATTGTTACAACTAAACTTCCAACCCTCACCATTTTTTAAACTTAATAAAATAGATTGAAAATTTTGAGTTTTTGCTATTTTTATTCCAGGATAAATATGAAATCTAATTCCGTAACTTATATTATTGGCTTTTTCATTTTTAATTAAACTATCCATTCCAAGGAAAATTTTCTCTTTTTTTATGAATTTTATGGATCGTTCATGAATATAACCATATCTGTTTTGATATCCATTATGACAAACAATAATATTTTCAAAATCTTTTTCACTAACAATTTTTTTTTTTATAATTTTCAATCCTTTATATAACTTATTTTCATGGTTGATTTTAAAAGAATGACTGGTTCTAAAAATA
>Ga0187833_10005418_pt1 | contig 12062 bp, 16 predicted proteins | sample ETNtaG_37_FD_167968 | JGI IMG/M metagenome (GOLD analysis project Ga0187833, IMG submission 167968) | Marine microbial and viral communities from oxygen minimum zone, Eastern Pacific Ocean - ETNP2014_SV_400_PacBio MetaG (Illumina Assembly) | ecosystem: Environmental > Aquatic > Marine > Hypoxic... | reverse complement strand
TGTGTCTTTGGTATAATACACATTATCTCTTTCTACCAACATTTGCTCAAAGTTGATGGATTCTTTAGAACACCCAACAAACAGTAATAATACTATTAGTAATATCTTTTTCATTTTATTCTATCTCTTTTATTTTAATGATTTGAGTTACCATATACTTCTTTCGTGCTTATATCTTTCGATAGTATCTAAAGTTATAAACCATCTAGGAATTTCTCCTTCTATAATTTCAAGACAACGTTTTTTACCCCATAATCTTCTATCATAAACCATTGCTATGATGGGGAAGATGGTTCCAAGCAAATGGGAATTTGTCATTCTTACATGGCCTGCATTACGCACTGAAATAATACACTCTGCATCTTTCAGTTTATACATAGCATTTGACATTCCTTGTTTTAAAAATTCAACTTCAGCTTCAAAAAATATTCTCCAAAACATATAGTCAGGGTCTGATTTATCATTACACCATTTCTCATATTCATACTCAAGTTTATCATTATCATAAGAATCATAACTTTGTTGAAAATTTTTAATAATCATATTTAAATCCACTGCCTTGTATTATGCTCTGGGCATGACCCATTCATCATCAACTACAAATTTTTCCCAATTCTCAATATCAGTGAGTATAAAAGCAGTCAGTTTATCAAGAAAAAAATCAAATGCATCTTTATTGTATTCCTGTAAGTATGATAACTCAATCCAAATATTTTCGAAATCCAAATCCACAAGCGTAAATTTTGCTATGGACTCATTATTGAGTCTATTGATGTATTCTAATAATTCATATCTATTATATTTCATGTTTTCTAATAAAGGACGTGCAGTTCGAAATGTAATTCTGTTCTTTTCAAAAAGAATAGCAAATGCACCAATAATATCACCTACTACCCCAAAACAATTGTCCATATCAGTATATTTTTCAAGTGTATAGCCTTTATTTTCTAAATGTTTTATAAATGGAATTAGGGTTTCATTAATTTTGTTTTTCATCTTTCAAATCCTATTTAGCACCCAATTGTTCTGCTTCAATTTTTATGATTCTCCATCGGGAAAACCACTCATTATTTTTTCTATCATTTCATTTAATGCATTTATAACTAAAAAAATTAGTAAAATTTTTTCATCCAGAGATTTTTCCTGTGAATTTTTAATTAAGTCAAGATTTTTTTGAAGTACCATTTTTAATAATACAATGATTTCATTAGTCATTACTGTGCTTAATAATTAATACATACTGAACAAGATCTAAATCCTCTATCTCGTGCTTCAACTATTCCAATAGCAACCCTACTTCTTTTTAAATAACGACAATTTGAATAATGATATTTTCTTCCAGATTTTGTTATGAAGACATTGGGGCTTGATTTTGTACTCAAGTTAAATCGCTGCAGCTGATAAAATGGAATTGGCTTTACTTCTTTTAATAAGGGAATAATATATTCTGCTGGATAAGCAAAATTGAGATTTTGTCCACCAATATGTAGGAAAGATGTTATCCCAATTAATTTTGCATCTTCATTAAAAAGGCCGCCACCAGAACTACCTGATGAAACTGGAGCAGTTATTTGTATCAACATTGTAGTTGAATCTAATTCACGTATCCCGCTAACGTTTCCTTCTGAAATTGTATTGGATAAGCCTCTTGGACTCCCGATCGCTACAACCTTATCTCCTCTTAAGAGACCATCTAGCTTGGCGATTATTACTGGGGCAACTTTATTTATTTTTTTAGGTAATCTAATTGTAATCAAATCCTTATCGGGGTCTACAGCAAGGTATCCTTTTGATCGAAATGTTCTACCATCAGGGAATTCTACGGTGACTTTGGTAGCATGTTGAACAACATGCAAATTAGTCACAATTGTTTTACCATCATGAATGAGTACACCGCTGCCTTGTGATATTCCCTGCTCTTCAGAATATGCTTTTATAATAACTACTGATCCTGACACCTTCTCCACTATCTTAGTCGTTATATTCTCTGCAACTATTGGTGCTTGTATTGCAAACAATAATGGCGCCAATAAACTTATACGTTTTTTTACCAATACACGATAGCTCATGATAAATCCGAAATGGATAAATTGGCACCAGCCTCATTAAAAAAGGTCTCCCAAAATGTTTCAACTTTCCTCATGATTTTTTCAAGATCATGATCACCTACTACTGTGCTAGGATACAATATTTTAATATTTGTTCCTATAATTGACATCTCTTCTCTTCTTTCATCATATTGTTTTACGGCAAGATTTTTAATTTCTCTCTTTTCCATTCGATTGAATAAATCGGTAAAACATAATGATGCGTTATCTTCTAACATATCACTGAAAATTGTTACTTCCACATTTCCTTTACTCGATAAACGTTTTACCTTGGTAAATATCGGGAAAAGACTAGTGTTTAAGCGAACTCTTGAAGTAATCCGTGAATGATCAAAAAGAACACTTTTCACTTCCGCAATTATGTTTATTATTGCTTGTTTACGTCTTCTTTCATCGCCCATATCTCCTTTATCCAAAGGCATTTTCCATTCTCCAATTGGAGCGGAAGATGCCGTCTGGCTATGAATCGGGTAGATCACAACTGTTTCTCCACTTTCAACTTTTTCATTTAACATCTTTTTAATATAATTCATGATCTTTTGTGGGTTTTTGTCTTTCAATGTTGCCGTGCTTCCTGTTGTATCCACAAAAAGTGCATGAACTTTAAGCGATTTATTATTGCAAGCAGTCATCATCAATGATCCTGCGATTATTAGTAACATAGTTTTATTCATTTTATTTATCTCCTTTATTTATCATTGAATATTTATCAACCAGCTGTCTTACGAAATGGTGAAAATTGTCTTTACCTTCATGTATTTCTCCAATATAAGAGCCACTTTTACTATTAGCTGTAGTTAATTCATTTTGAAATCCATTCTTATATGCATATTTGAGTTCATTTTCTATGTGTTCAATGCATTCTTCTTTATTATTCCAATCCGAAAGAATCGTTTCTGCTTCAACATATTGGCGTTTCAAATCTGATAGCATTTCAAGTTTTGTCTCTAATTCAGCCTGCTTCATGGCCTTGGATTTGGTTAGCACATTAAAGACTTTCCTCTTTGAAAACTCTCTCGAGGAAAAACTAAGCAAGAAACCTCCACCGATCACAAACATGAGCGCAACCAGGATGAATGACAATGCAACTGCAACGCTATGATTTTCAAAAAGTATGTTATATACATTTGTTTCAGTTCCAATATCAGTTTTCATGAATCGGAAGAAAACATTCCTTACATAGGCGATCTGACAAAAAGCAAAGATCATCAATAGTCCTAAACCCAAATAAGCACCCGTCAATAATTTCTTTAACTGGGGAGATCCATTTTCCAGGTTTGGTTCAAAGAATCGATCTATTATATATTTAACAAAAAAGGGAGCAAGCCCAATTGCAATTGCAAGGGAATATCTTTCAAAAGCATTTTGCTGTCCAAGACCCCAACCCTTAACAACAAGTTCCATTGAAAACATTATGTCACCTACCACATATATCAAGCCTGGTAATGTGTAGTAACATGTAAGCTTAAAGAAACTCGTAATCTCTAAGTTTTCGAGCTTATCTTTTATTGATCTCAATCCAGACCTTAATTCATTTAATCTGGCCTCTGTTTGTTCATATTGCATTTTAGCTTGTTCTGCTGCACCTGCATATTGCGCTTTTATCTTATAGTAACTGTTACGCGCAGCAGGTTTGATTTTACCTTGATCTACTGTGACTTCTTGATTCAGCTTGGCATCGGTTGAACCTTTCGATGAAAAAGAATCAAGCTCTTGATCCATCATTATATTGTTAATTTGCATAATTATGTTCCTTTCCATTTAACTGTGCATGTTTTACAGATAAATTTTTTTTCTTTAGATCAGATGCCAAATCAGCAACACCATATTCATAGTTGATGACATTGACGTATTTCTGAATTGTTAATTCTTTTTTCTTTAATGAAGCTTCCAATCTTTTGTCAGCATTAACCAATAACTTTTGATTAAATAATCTTCGGAATCGATTTAATGTGAGTTGGATTCTGCACCACACAGCAGTTGATTGATTCACCAAAGCAAAGGCACTATTAAAAAGATTTTCATTGAGTAAATAGACCATTATCCCAAGTGGAATAGAGAATATTATTGCTTGGCCGTAATCGTATCCTTTGTAATAGGATAAAAATGTCTGCATGACAATTATTATCAGCGATAAAAATGAAAACAGTATAGGTTTCCAAAAATCGCTGTCTACAGGTTTTATATGTACGATGACCGCACCAAAAATTCCCATGCCTACATATAATAACGCAATTACAATATCTTCTATTAAGCCTATGTAGAAAAGCATTGAGAAAAGGAACACGCCAGAAATAGCCATCAGCATGGTTTCTGAAACGATCAATGTCTCACCTACTTTATTTTTTATTTCTACATTTTTATTTCTTAAGTCCTCTAATTTATTAAATAACTTTTCCTTTTTTATTTTTAACTGTGTTTCAAATTTTTGAAACTCATCTTGTACACTTGCTTTAATGTATCTAATCAAGTCATCCATGGGTTTATTGTGAAACCCTAGTCTTGCTGCATCCGCTTTTAGTTTTTCAATTGTAATATTTTCCATTTTTTTACCTTTCTTAATTTTATTGCTTCTATAATATTTTGAGGCAGTCCTCGAATTTGATCGAGGACTGCCTCCTGTTTGATTATCGGATTACCATCCGTTATCATCACAGGCACTACTATAGCCATCACCGAAGCCGCATGAATATCCATCATTCCAGCCTCTGGTGTACGAGCTATATCCGTAGCGATCTTCAGATACCGCTTTAAAATAGGCTTCAGGATTTTTAATCCTTTCGCCTAGGCCATTATAGTAACTCATTATTAACTCCTTAAGAGTTTATGGTTATTGGATTCAACTGGTATGGTTTGGTACAGCCAGTTGTTTTTGGTGTTTCATTTAATGGTAGATTCTCTGTACCAAAGACATCTACATGGTGATTCAGGTTTTTATTTTGTTTTTTCATTTTTTTCATTTTTTCCTTTCTAACAAATATTAGACAGGTAAAAAAAATGATTTTCCCGAATTATTTTTATTTTTTGTTTATTTCAGAGGGGAAAGTGTTAAATAAATAAGATGCCTATGGCAGTATATAGGTGAAAAATATGGAGTATTAATCCATTGAGATACGATTAATTATCTATTATAAATAATTTTAATAAAACATTTTATTATTGCTTTTGCAGTGCTTTTTAAAACACTATTTCTACCAATTATTTTTGCAATGGGAGGGGAATATTGATAATAGTTTTTTACAATAATTTCCCCAAATTTTGTTTTTAAAATAATTTCATCACGCCATTGTCGTAGAATCATTACTTCCTTAGCATTTACTGAGTCAAATACCGCCGTTGCTATAAAACAACCACTTTTATCACTGTGTAATCTTGGATTTTGCTTAATTATTTGTTTAATCTCATCCTCATTATAAATACCTGTCATACGCAATAAATTTTGTGTCTCCCTTAACCTAACACTATCAGGTATCTGCATTTTTCTGAGTAGTTCCTGTTCTTCAGGAGGAATGACTCCTGTTAAGCTTGAGGGTGCGCTTAAGACATCAGTTGGGTAAAAATATGAGCCTAGACCTATATCAAGTTCGATTAATAGTTGAACGGCATTTGAAAATTTTATTTCATCAGATGAACCATTGAGGAAAATATTATGCAACAAAGCTTTTAACGTCCAATATGTTCTCGAAATATCATAAAATAATTTTTCGTTTTTACTAATACCAAGATCAGTTAAAGACCTACCTATTGTTTCCCTAATTTCACGCTGATCAGTAAAGCCATCAGAATTTTTTGCTAAATAGAAAAAGTAATATCGAAGTAACATAAATGGTTTTAAAAATTTCTTCTCCTTATTAATAATTGATTCATCCAGAGGAGTTGTTACTCCTGCATTATAGGAGTAATAATCTGCGTTTTCCATCATTTGACTGAAATCAGAGGTTTCTGAACCTGTATTTTCTGGAGGTTTTGGTCCATATTCAAAACCAGATTTGAGGAATCGGAAATCATCTTCATTTAATTTTATAGAAAAATCGGGATTATATACACTAAAATCAATTTCATTTGCTTTCCTATAAATGTTAATTATTTCCGACATACCTATCATAAGGCAATCCTAATTATTATTATATGTAACATATATAAAAGGATACTTGAATTTCGAAAACGCACTTTCATATTGATTCTGTGCATTATACAATGTAACAGATGGGTCAGGATCTTGAAAATAATTTTCATAAAATAATTTTACCAACGCTGGTGTTTTCTCATCATTCAATTTCCATAAGCTCGCGATTACTCCCGAAGCCCCTGCCCGTAAAAAGGCTTTGGCTATGCTTGTAATACCTTCTCCTATTTCATAGTTGCCAACTGCTCCTTCACATGATGATAAAAAAACTAGCTGTCCCTCAAGATCTACCGTCTCTATTTCCGTAATAGAAAAAAACCCATCATTAGTATCATCACTATCTAGATAAATGCCATATTGATCTGAATGGCCTGCAAAATGAATTATGTCATACATACTAATATTATCCTTGAACCAACCCTCAGATACATTGTTTTTTATAACTGCGGTGTCTAAATACTGCTGAGCATATTTTGCAATGCGTTGAACTTCTTCTAAGGAGTAAAGGAGACTATCAAATGAACTAGCCCTTTCTGACTTTAATAAATTTACATATTCTAAATCATAATTTGGGCTTGATGAAGATACTGCAAGGAGCTTACGCTGATATTTGATAGGAAGGTCAGTTAATGATGAAAAACTAGGTATTGATGTAATTGAATTGATATGAACATCATTAAAAATATATTGAAAAGGTATTTCTTGTAAAAACCCATCGGTGCTCAATAATAAATCTTTATTTTTTATTCTATTATAAACTTCATCTGGAGCAAGATAACTACTTATGTTCCTTTTTAAATCATCATCATCTGCTAAATTATTGATCTTTTCAGAAAAATTTTTCCAATCATTGTATAATAAAGGAAAAACAAAATTTATTGTGGTATCACTATCATAATATTGCCCTATGCCTATACGGCTAAAATTTGATACAATATAATTTAACCCACATTGATTATCTTTTAATCTTGATTGTAGGGTCTGCGTACTTGAAAGCCACTGAGCATCAATATTTTGATTAAAGTTTCGAGCTTTATTTCTTTCAATTATTTGCAATACATCGTTTTCTACTTCTGCTGCTTCTTCAGGATAATTCCATACAAATTCAGCTAAATAACGTATCCCAATTTCATATCGTCTTCTATAATAACGCTGATAATTATAATCCGCCCATGAGGGTCTTTCCGTTAACAATTTCTGTTCATCTATTAAGATTAGATCCCTAAATAATAATAGGGCGACATCACTCTTCACATTTTGTCTAGATACACTTTCCACCAAAGCCTGCTGTAAATTATCAAAAACAAGTATTAATTCTTCCAATTCATCACTGCCTATTTTATCTCTATAATTGTATTTTTTATACTCAGATTTAAGATAGTAGTGGGCACGTAACATCTCAACTTCCATTTTATGGTATTTTCCTTCTTCAGATAATTCCTTAACTAAATTCGATAGTGCATAAAGTCCATGCAGAGGATTATTTTTGTATAAATCAACAGAGTATTTTTTATAACCATCAAATTCTGTGTATGAATTATAATTAAACTGCTTGATTATTTTTTGTTCTTCCACGATCAAATCAATATCTGACTTGCTTAGATCTGAAATAAGTTTTTTTTCAAAACCATCAAAAGTTTCCATTACCTCCATAATCTTAGTATCGCTGGTTTTATCCAAGATCCCTAAAATATCATTTTTATAAAATATCCTATTAATCATTACTGAACCAGAAATAAAGAAAAGACAAAACGTAAGTCCAATAACGCCCGCAGAAACATTAAAGCGTCCTCTTGACCAAACTATATCATGATGATTAGCTACCATTAACCATAAGCCTCCAGACCCTGTTAACATTGCATATAAAAGCAGTCCGAATGTTAAGAGGATAAATGCAGTGATTGTTTGTTCATTAAAGAGGGTATCGGTAGTTGTAACATAATTAAAAGCAAAAACAGAACTAATAACCAATATTTCAAGTATACATATGAACAATGCGTCAATTGTAACTAATGCTGTCGCAAAGAATTCAGCAAATTTGAAATTTGATTTTTCCAGTTTTTTAATAATGTACTGTAATCCATGAAATGTTAATGGCGTGTATATCCATAGACTTATAACATTAAAGATTTCGATACATATAAAATTAATAAACGTATATTTCAGTAAAATAGTAATTGGTATATCACTAATAATAACATAAGAAATTGTATAGAATAGATAAATAGCACAGAAGTAAAAAATCCATTTAATTGTACTGTTAATGTGTACAAACTTTAAACCGCCTTTTATGATTATACGCCAAACGTAATTCAACCTCATAATAATCAGGAAGCCGAGCACAAATATTAAAATTGACCGAAGCATTTTATTCTTGTGCCATTATTTACTGATTATAAACATGAATGATTTTTGAGCTAAAAGATCGCCTATTTTATCATAATCAATCTCTCCTTTATTAAGTTTATTGTTGGCCGGTAATTTTTCTATTGAAGCAAACTCTATTTTTCTTATTTCGAGGGTATCATTTCTTGACCATATTTTTGTTGTCTCTTTTAATTTTTCAGCACCAGTGAATCTTTCAAAGGTATTTTTTAAAAACTTCTTTTGCATTAAGAATGGGACTTCTATTGTTTGATCTTTAGTAAAATATGCAACGTCATCTACTATTACAGCATTGGCGACTATATAAGGATTATTATCCTTCCAATTAATTACAAGTGTATCATTGTCATATTCTATATGGATAGAGTCGACCATTGTACTATCAATACCTTCGATTCCTCTTACTATATTCTTCGTATCTAAAATATCAATGTTATAGGCGAATTGATTAAAGTTATATGAATATGGACGCATTTGAAAAAATAATACTGTTATCATTCCTAAGCTTAATGCAGGCGCTAAGTAACTTACTAATGTCCTAGAAGCAATCACTGGTGAAGCACTCACTGGTGCCATACCTGGAGACCATTCACCTTCTTCATCCTCAGATTTCGCGGTCTTAGTTTTTGTCCTTCTAAAAAATAATTTAGCTTTTAATAGATAATGGTATAATAATCTTTCAGGTTTTTTTCTTGTAATTTCAAATTTTGTAATATCGAATAGAAATCTAAATTCATCATCATTTAATTTTCTTTTTTCGACATTGTTTTTTTCTTCATTATTTAATACTCCATTTAAATAATCCAATATTAATTGAACATCATCTTTATCAATATTATCAATAATATTTTTCTCAATAAAACTTCCAACAAGTCGTTCGATAATTTTTTTATTCTTTTTTTCCTTATTGTTCATCTTATCCCTCAAAAAGTTTTTTCATTAGTATTTTAACTGCCTCTTTTTCATCTGCATCTTCATTTGCTGACAGTGCTATAGCTATGTTGCTTACTAATTTTCCAATATAATCATATAAACTGCGTTCAGTACTTAATCCGAAATCTTTTAATTCGTTGATCCTGCCGCTGTTTTCATAAAAAGAAATAATCTCTTTGACAGTATATTCCATATAATATTTTAATTTAAGTAATTCCTTTTCAATTTTTTCTAAATTATCAAAATGACGCTTAAACAATTCATATATTTCTGAAGCTACTTGTTCATTTTCTTCAGAAGTATATAAGTCATCTAATGTTCCAGAAGAAATATTTGTAATCAGTTCAATTTTTCCTGCCTTAATAAGGTTAGTTCTAAGTGAATCAATAATTAATTGGATTTGTTCTAATCCCAGTTCTGTTTCATCTACTAATTTTTCTTCACTCTTATGTCTTCTTAGTAATAAAAATACTTGTTGATGAGTTTTTGGTAATTTTTTAATACAGGTTGGGATATAACCAACATCACCTTTATTAGTGATACCATGTTGAGTATATCTTTTATAATACCAGGAAAGCCAGTTTGATCTAGTCCATAGTTTAGACATATCACTATTTAAAAAAGTTCTTAAGCTTGCATCTGCATCTCCTCTATACTTACAGATTTTCTTTTTAATTCGCTTAGAAAGCCATAAATAAGCTTCTGAAACAGCATCGGTAACTAAAACAGGGATTACATCATTTACTTTATATATCCATCCATCTGAAAAATCCGATGTCCTCTTTCCAAGTTTATTTGCATGATAAATGATATCATTCTTCATTGCTTTTTGAACTTGTTGAAAAATGTGTTTTATTTCTTTATCAGACATTTTTTCAAAACATATTTTATCAACAAGCTCTAAATCAGATAGGTCATTTAGTAAAGGCATTTAAATAATAAAGCAATTAACTATAGTAAATATGATATTTAATGTACCAAATAATAGAACTTGTAATGTTGGTAGATGGATAAATTGAAACCAATTTGATAAAAGATTTTTTGATATCTCATTCACTAATGGTTTCCCTAATAAAGTACCAATCCCAACAATAATAAAACCTTTATATCCTGCAATATAATAACCGTTAAGTACAGCCAATGGAAGAACAAATAAAATATATATATTAATAAAAAATTCACCTAAAAGTTTGTTAGCCCATAGCGGTTTATTCATAAAATCACTAATGACTAATATACTTAGACCCCTCCATGTAACAGATGCAAGTATAATTGATAAAATGATTCTTAACAAAATTTGACCAATAATTTATTTTATAATAAATCCCTTAATTCATTAATCTGTCTGTCAAAAAAACCTTTAACCATATCTACATAAGAATAATCATTTAAACTATTTTCCTGCATCCAAATTCCAGCGGCAGTAGTATAAATAACAAGAATTTCTGAACTGTAATTAAAATATCCGTTATCGATATATTCTTCTAATAATTCTAACGATTTTTGAAAGTAGTACGGATCTGATATTTTTGGTGGTAAATGTGTTCTTTCATTAACCACAGCTTGTATAGTTTTTCTATTATCTTCACCAAATTGTTGTTTCATCCTATAATAAACTTGATTTATAACTTTATATGTTGAATAAATAGAACCTGATGTATATACAAAATAAAAATAACCAAAAAATAAGAGTCCAACTACTGCGAGCACACTTGAACTAAAAATTAACGCAATAATTAAAATAATTGCCGAAATGAACACTTTCCCTTTGAACTCACGTGTTCTTAGTGGAATATCTCTTTTTAGAATTAATAAAACTTTTTTATCCATTAAATTGATCAAATTTACTCTATAATTAGCAATATTACACCCCATCAGTCCTCAATGTCTATAAACAAAAAACCCCGCTGGTCGGGGCTTGGTGCGTTGTGTCTGATGTTTCATCTAAATGCAAAATAAACGAGAAATGATAAAACAAATAATGGAATAATGAAACATATTATAACAGATGCTACTGTATAATTCCAGCCAATGAATTTAAAAGAATTAAGAAAATTTGCTGATTTATTAAATAGCCATTCAGAAAATTTTTCAAAATCGTTTATTAATGTTATTGATATAAATATAGTCAATATATATGATATTTTTAGGTAATGAACATTAAATATTTGATCTATTAATACAATAAAAATAAAAGGAGTAATAAAATAGTAGACAATTATGTTAATCGCCATATATGAAAAACCTGAAATATTTGCTAATACTTGTAGAAAGTCTCTGATTATTATAAAAATCTTATTCAAAAATATTTTTTACTCCGGCTAAAATAGGCTGCAAACTTTCTTAAATCTACTATCACCCTCACAAACAAAAAACCCCGCTATTGCGGGGCTCTTGCTTAAACCCTATTAATGATTTACATGTAAATCAAGTGAGTATTTTGTGATTAACCACCTGTTATTTTAATAAAAATTCTTCCCAGAACAGGCTCAAAGCATTATAATAATAAT
>Ga0187833_10005417_pt1 | contig 12063 bp, 9 predicted proteins | sample ETNtaG_37_FD_167968 | JGI IMG/M metagenome (GOLD analysis project Ga0187833, IMG submission 167968) | Marine microbial and viral communities from oxygen minimum zone, Eastern Pacific Ocean - ETNP2014_SV_400_PacBio MetaG (Illumina Assembly) | ecosystem: Environmental > Aquatic > Marine > Hypoxic... | reverse complement strand
TCGCTCGCCACCTGAAAAAAGCCAACCCCGATTTGACCATAATCCTTGGCGGTGCCCACGCTACTCTGTTACCTGACAAAACATTAATTAATGCTCCCGCAATAGATGTGATTGTCAGAGGAGAGGGCGAGCAGACCATTATTGAATTACTGCAGGCATTAGAAGATAAACAGCCCTTAAGCGAAACTCCAGGCATTAGTTACAGAAAAGATGGTGTGGTGGTCAATAATACAGCCAGAGTGACAGACGTTGATTTGGACTCTCTGCCTTTTCTTGGCTACCACTTACTTCCCTGGCAAAGATATAAACCCCACCCGCCTCACGGCCGGGCCCTCCCTTTTGCTGCTATCATTACCAGTCGGGGTTGTCCTTACCACTGCAGCTACTGCTCAAAACCCATCTTTGGCAGTAAATTTAGAGGCCAAAGCCCGGAGAGAGTAGTTGAGGAGATTGCTTACTATCAGGATAAGTTTGGCATTAAGGAGATTGCCTTCTACGATGATGTCTTCACCCTGAATAGGAAGAGAGCCTATGACATAGCTGAAGAGCTCATAAAGAAAGAGTTAAAAATAGAGTGGACATGCGAAACGCGGGTCAATCTGGTGGATAAAGACTTATTGGCCCGTATGAAGCAAGCGGGTTGCTACGCTATTTCCTATGGCATCGAGTCCGCCTCATCGGAGATACTGGGCACCCTCGACAAAGACATAACTACAGACGAGGTAGAGAAGGCAATTCGCATAACGCACGAGGTAGGCTTACAGACCATAGGTTACTTTATGATTGGCTGTCCTGGCGAGAGCCATGATAGCATTGTCGAGACTATTGAATTTGCTAAGAAGCTGAAACTTGATTTCGCACAGTTTGCTGTCACCACACCATTCCCGGGTACCGAGCTATACAACTTATACTTGAAGGATAAGGGAGATGCCATTCCCTGGGAAAACTTTATCTATGGGGGAACCGGCAATAACATGATCCCGGTATTTGAAAGCGACAAACTTAGCCGGACTGACCTTCAGAGCTGGAGTGGAAGAGCTTATAGAGAATTCTACCTGCGTCCTTCTTACCTCTGGCAGCGAATCCAGCAGGTTAACTCTATAGGGGACTTAAGAATCAATATTAAGGGTTTTATTATGCTTTTGGGGAATATCAAACTTCCACGAAAGGAAGGAGCATGAATATCCTTTTTGTCCACGAAGTAGATTGGCTTAGAAAGGTAGTATTTGAAATACACACCCTTTCCGAACTTCTATCACTATCAGCGCACCGGGTTTACGCTATTGACTATGAATCTATGTGGACTAAGAACCACCCCCTTGACTTCGGCAGCCTCAAAACCCAGGTAGTTGATGGGGTAGCCCGGTCTTACCCCGGAGCATCGGTTTGTTTGAGACGGCCGGGGTTCATTAAGATTCCCGGGTTAAGCCGCTTATCAGCCGCTTTCACCCACTATAGAGAAATCCGGAAGACTATTAAGGAAAAGCACATTGACGTTGTTATACTTTACTCCGTACCGACAAATGGCTGGCAAACTATCCGTCTAAGCAGGAAGCTGGGAGTTCCGGTAGTATTCAGAGCAATAGATATACCCAACCAACTTGTCCCCTATCCGGCATTGCGCCCGATAACCCGTAGCCTGGAAAAAAAAGTATACGCTGAAGTAGACCTGATTCTAACTATTAGCCCGCGGCTGTCCCGATATGTGATCAATATGGATGCCCCGGAGGCTAAGGTGGAACTGCTGCTGTTGGGGGTAGATACCGATTTATTCTGTCCGGAGCCTGATGACGCTGAAATCCGCCGGAAATGGGAGATGGGAGAAAGAGACCTGATTATCGTCTTCGTCGGCACCCTGTTTGACTTCAGCGGACTCGATACCTTTATCCGTCGGTTCTCTGAAATCGTAAGAAAGATTCCCGAAGCCAAGCTGCTAATCGTGGGAGACGGGCCTCAGCGACCGGAACTGGAAAGAATTATTGCTGGTTCAGGTCTACAAAAGCAGGTCATCATCACTGGCTTCCAACCCTATCAGACTATGCCCCGCTACATAAATCTGGCGACAATCTGCGTCAATACCTTCCTCGTTACAGATATTACCCGGGATATCTTCCCGACCAAGATAGTCCAGTATTTAGCCTGCGGTAAGGCAGTAATAGCTACTTCGTTACCAGGGATGATAGCTGTAATTCCCGGTGAGCATCAGGGAGTAGTATACGTCAGTAGTCCTGACGGGATGGTATCCGAGGTAATCTCACTGTTTAAATCGCCGGAGCGCAGGCAGCAATTAGAGCGAGCCGCCTTGAGCTACGTGGAGCAAGAGCACGGTTATGATAAAATAGCTCATCAGCTTGAAGCAGCACTTAGCGAAGTCGCCGGCAGAGGGAAATCAGCGTGACGATACTGCTACTTAGCCCGAAGCTTAACTCTTGGAGCCCGAATGTATATGTGCCACTTGGTTTGGCGTACATTGCTGCCGCCTTAGAACAGGCCGGCTACAGTGCAGAAATCATCGACCTTAATCTACAAAAAATGAGCGATAACAACCTCCGGCGAAAAACAGCCGCTGCTGACATGGTAGGTATCACCGGAATGATTACTGAATATGAGGGAATCTTGAGATTAGTGGATATTATCAAGGAAGCTAACGCTGAGACAAGGGTAATCTTAGGAGGCCCTCTGGCCACGACATTGCCGCAAGAAATACTCCAGTCCTCCCAGACGGACTTCATAGTTATCGGAGAGGGGGAGAAGACTATCGTCAACCTTGTTTCGGCCATAAAGCATGGTGGTAACTTCAGCGATGTTGAAGGTATCGCCTATAAAGATGGTGGTAGAATCATCATAGCTGAGCAACCGGAACCTATCGCTGACTTGGACACCATTCCCTTCCCGGCAAGACACCTTTTAGATATGAACCGATACCTTCAAAATCATTTCGATAACTTTGGGTTCAAAATTAAGGATTTCGGCAAAATTAAAAGTACCAACCTGATATCAAGTAGAGGCTGTCCCTACAGTTGCACCTTTTGTTTCAAAGCCATGTGGGGCAACAAGTGGAGGGCACGTAGTCCGGAAAACATCATCGATGAAATGGAACTGCTTCACCGGGAAAATGGAGTAAACGGCTTTTTCTTCAATGATGATACCTTTGTCCTCGATAAGAAGAGGGTTTTGAAATTTTGCGAACTATTAAAGGAAAGAGGTTTAAGTGTACCATGGTATTGTAACGGTCGGATAAACCTGATGACAAAGGAACTGCTTGAAACCATGTATGATGCCGGTTGCCGGGGAATCGCCTATGGCATAGAGTCAGGTACCCAGCAGATACTAGACTCGATGAAAAAGAACATAGCCCTTGACCAGGTGCGAAAGGCAGTCAAATGGACGAAGGAGGCCGGCATTAATACCACTGGCTACTTCATGATTGGGATGCTGGGTGAAAGCAAAACCACCATCAGGGAAACCATGAGCTTTGCCCGGGAACTTGAACTGGATTATTATGGCTTTTCCCTGACAACCCCCTTAATCGGGACAGAGCTATATGACTATGCCCTTGAAGCCGGGCTAATACAAAAAGATGGTATTTCTCCACAAGATTGGAGCCTCCATGTCAATGCAAATTTGACTGACGATTGCTCTGATGCTGAACTGGCTGCCTTTGAAAACGAAACCTTTAAGGAGTTCTTCCTTGAGAAGAGATTCGGCAAATACTATTTCTTCAACCTGAACTTCCTGAAAGAAGAGCTGGGAGTCCTTCTTTCGGTCCGAAATAAGGAGCAAGCCAAGGCACTTGCCAATAAAGCTAAAAATGTCGTCACTTCGTACTGGCATAAGGGCTTGAAATGAAAATTGTGCAGGTATTTGACTTTTTTTCTCTACCACACGGCGGTGGGACTACAGCTATTGTACACCAGCTCTCAAGAGCTTTGGCAGACAGGGGACATGAGGTTGTGATTTATACCAGTGACTTTGAACTGGATAGTGAATCACCGGATTCGCTGCCGGGGATAGAGGTTCACCCTTTTCACTGCCTGTCAAGTCTGGCCGGATTCTACCTGACGCCAGGTATGATAGGCGAGGTACGAAGGCAACTCGGAGACTTTGATGTTATCCATCTTCACTGTTTTAGAAATTTTCCGAATACAGTGCTCCATCATTTTGCCCCAAAATATGGTGTCCCTTACGTACTGGATACTCATGGCTCTCTTCCTCGAAAAGTTGCTGGAGAAAACAGGTCGAGATGGATGTTCCGATGGTTATTTGATGTTACCTTCGGCAACAGGATATTGAAAGATGCTCGCAAGGTTATTGCTGAAACCGAATTAGGTATTAACGAATATAGAGAATTTGGTGTGGATGATGATAAGATTGCTCTAATCCCTCCGCCGTTTTCCACCGAGGACTTTTCTCAACTGCCATCACGAGGTCTGTTCCGCAGTAAATATAATATCGTTGATAAAAAGATCGTTTTGTTCTTGGGCAGGATACACCATATCAAGGGGCTTGATTTCTTGGCGGAATCATTCTATGAACTGACTAGAAGCAGGGACGATGCTGTATTAGTAATTGTTGGTAGTGATGATGGTCATAAATTTACTCTGGACAAACTAATCAGCGAGTTGGAGTTATCAGAAAAAGTATTGTTTACCGGATTTCTTGGCGGCGTTGATAAGCTGTCGGCATTGGTAGACGCCGATGTTGTTGTGCAGACTTCTTTATATGAGCAGGGGGCATGGGTGCCGTTTGAAGCAGTGCTGTGCGGGACTCCTATCGTGGTTAGCAAACACACCGGCGCTGGAGAAGACGTAAAACGTTTGGATGCCGGCTATCTGGTAGAGTACGACAATAAAACCGAAATGGCTGAACTCATTCTGCGAATTCTTGAAGACCCAACGGAAGCCAGGGCTAAGGTAAGTCAGGCAGCAGACTATATCAGAGAAAATATGTCTATGGCCAGCAGGATTGAGGACTATGAGAAGCTTTATATTGAATGTATTGAGGAACGCAAACAGCTAATAAGGAGTGAAAAATGAACATTCTCATAACGGGTGGGGCTGGATTTATAGGTAGTCACCTCTGTAATAAGTATTCTAAAGACGGCCACCGGGTGTTGTGCCTGGACAATTTTATGAGCGGGAATCTGATGAATATCAGGCATTTACTGGACTACCGGAACTTCAAGTTGGTGAAGGGCGACATTAGAGATTACGACCTCATTGAAAAGTTAGCCCGTGACGTTGATGTAATATTTCATCTGGCAGCTCAGATACATGTTGACCGTTCATATATTGAACCTCAGCTTACCTACGATATAAATGTTATCGGCACGCAGAATGTACTGGAAGCCGCCAAGCTACATGATGCACAGAAGGTGATTTACGCTTCGACCAGTGAGGTATACGGCTCTGCCCAATATGTGCCAATAGATGAGAAGCACCCGCTGAACGCTCCTCATCCCTATGGTGCCAGTAAGATTGCCGCTGACAGGATGTGTCATGCTTATATTCAAACATACGGGATGGACATTTCTGTACTAAGGCCTTTCAATATTTTCGGGCCGCACCAGCGGGATGTCGGTTATGGAGGCGTGATATCGATATTTACACGGCGAGTTCTGAATAATGCTCCACCCATTATCTATGGAGACGGCCAGCAAACACGAGATTATACCTATATCGATGATGCTGTTAAAGCCTATGATATGATTCTCAATCATAAGGAGCAGATTATGGAGCCGGTAAATTTTGGTACGGGGAAGGAAGTAAGTATCATTGACTTGGCCAATAAAATCATTAATTTATGCGGGGTCGGTGATACGATAAAACCGGTTTTTATTGACCCTAGAATCGGTGAAGTGAAAAGACTGATTGCCGACCCTTCTCGAGCTAGAGATTTGCTGGGATGGGAATCCGAGTATGACCTGGAAACAGGGTTAGCCAATTTCGTGAAGTGGTATCGCGATTTCGGGTTTGAAGAGAGGATGAAGATTGAGTGAGATGGAGAGCAGTGTGAACTGCCGGGACTTGGCGACGCGAATTCGGAGGCACTGCCTGAAGATGACCAACCGGGCTAAAAGCTCTCATATCGGTGGTTGTCTTTCGGCGGCTGATTTGCTGGCGGTTCTATACGGCAGGGTATTACGCGTCGACCCATCCCGGACTGACTGGCCTGAGCGCGACCGCTTTGTTTTGAGTAAAGGACACGCCGCCGCCGCTATCTACGCTACTCTGGCCGAGCGCAGCTTCTTCCCGATGGAGTGGCTGGACAGGTACTACCTTGACGGCTCGTACCTGGCGGGGCACATTACCAAAGGTGTACCCGGTGTTGATGCATCCAGCGGCTCTTTAGGGCACGGACTTCCCATTGGCTGCGGGATGGCGTTAGCCGGCAAGCAAGCAGGAAAACCATATCGGGTATTCGTCATGCTCAGCGATGGTGAGTGCGATGAAGGTTCAACATGGGAGGCAGCTCTGTTTGCTCCCCATCACCACCTGGATAACCTCATCGCAATCGTTGACTATAACAAGATTCAGAGCTTTGGTACCGTGAAAGACGTCCTTGACCTGGAACCTCTGGCCGATAAATGGCGGAGTTTCGGTTGGGCGGTCCGGGAGATAAACGGTCACGATACGGAAGAGATAGAAGAATCGCTGCTAAGCGTCCCCTTTCAATCGGAAAAACCGAGCTGCATCGTTGCTCACACCGTCAAGGGGAAGGGGGTCAGTTTCATGGAGAATCAACTTGCCTGGCATTACCAGTATCCCGATGATAGCCAACTAAGCCGGGCGCTGGCTGAACTTGGGGGCACCTAATTGAGAGCGTCTTTTATAGCCAGTCTGATTGACCTGGCGAAGGAGGATGAGAATATCTTCCTTCTTGTTGGGGATGTCGGCTACGGTCTGGTTGAGCCTTATGCCCAGCAGTTCCCTGGTCGCTTCGTTAACATCGGTATAGCCGAGCAAAATATGATTGGCATCGCTGCCGGGTTGGCTCTGTCTGGTAAAATCGTTTTCGTCTATTCTATCGCTAATTTCCCCATACTGCGCTGCCTTGAGCAGATACGCAACGATGTTTGCTACCATAATGCCGATGTTAAAATTGTAACCTCCGGCGGCGGCTTAATCTACGGCGCCCTGGGGGCTAGCCATCATGTTACGGAAGACATGGCAGTAATGCGTGCCATGCCTAATATGACTATAGTGGCACCGGGAGACCCGGCGGAGTCAGCACTGGCGACCAGAGGCATAGCACGATGGCCCGGCCCCTGTTATCTTCGGTTGGGTAGAACTGCTGACCCCGAGGTTCATCCGGCATATCCGGATTTTCAAATCGGTAAAGCGGTTAAGGTACGTGAAGGTAGTGATATTACGCTGATTGCCAGTGGAGGGATACTCTACAATGTCGTGCAGGCGGCGCAGCGACTGGTCAAACAAGGTATTGAGGCGAGCGTGCTGAGTATGCATACCCTGAAGCCGCTGGACAGTGCCGCCGTGCTGTCAGCGGCCGATGAGACCGGAGCTATAATTACCATTGAAGAGCACAATATAGTAGGTGGACTGGGCAGCGCCGTAGCCGAGGTGCTGGCCGAGGTTGAGAGCCCGAACGTCGTATTCAAGAGAATGGGAGTGCCGGACGAATTTTGTAGCCAGGTGGGAAGTAGAGATCATATGCTGGGTCTTAATTCTCTCTCGATAGAAGGTATTGGAGCCTCGGTAAAAAATATGGTGGTAGGCAGAAAAACAAGCTAGATACAGCCTGATAATACCCGGATTTTATTTCTGAAACACCTGAATAAAAGCCCCCACGGTCTGCCAGTTCATCTCTGGCCAAATATCACCGGTAATCTTGGTTATCAGTACGTTCTCCGGTGATGAACACTCCTGTAATAAGGTTGCGTAATCCCTTTTCCACATGCCGCAGTGACGGATACCAAGACCATTCTTGTCACTATTTTCGGTTTCAAAGACGTGCCATTCCGTGAGTAACAGCCCCTTACGGGCGACACGGAGCATTTCCTCAACTACCTTCCGAATCTTATCGGGACCGATATAGATTAAAACTGCATCTGTAAAGACAACATCAAAGCTCTTATCCTGGAACTGCCCGAGGTCATCCGCTTTCCCCACATTTAGAGAGACATTATTTATGCCGCTCTCGGAAAACCACTTTTTACCCTTTTTTATGGCCACCGCATTAACATCAATGCCATATAGTTGCGCCTCGGGTAAGCGTTGGGCAAGCAAATACAGGTTAGGCCCACAATTACAGCCTATTTCCAGGATTTTACCTGGTGAAAACTGACATATCTTGTCTACCAGAAAACGTCTGTGGGGATGCTCCATAGAATCCCAATAACTCTTTATTACGTCCTTTCCCTCGTCTCCCCAGTCGTTTCGCTTGTTTAGATGTACCTCCGCCCATTCTTGTTCCCAGGCTCTAGTCCCGATAAATAACTCCTTGAGATGTACAGGCGTCAAGGTTAGAGAAATACTTAGTGCGAGACGATGAACACGAGGCCATCTGCTAAGAAATAATCCAAGCCGTTTCCTGATTTTCATAGTTATTTTTATGGGAACAGCAGCACTACCATGGCTGTATTCTACTTTTGTAAAAGGCTTGGATGCTGTCTATTACGCATTCTATTTGCTCATTACTTATTTCAGTATTCATAGGTAGTGAGATCACTTCCCCGGCAAATTGTTCAGTCCTCGGAAGATGAAAACGCCCTAACCCCAGTGCTTTCTGAAAATGATTTGGCGTTGGTGAAGAAATTAGGGTCTCAATGCCATTTTTTCTCAAGTACTCCGTAAGGCTGTCCCGTTCTTGGGCCCGCACTACGTAATTTTGATAGACATCAAAGTAGCCACCGGTAGGCTCCGGAGGTGGGGGTAATACAATATTAGGTATATCTTCTAAGCCTTTGTGGTAGAGTTTGGCTAGTTCCCTCCGTCTGTCAATCCACTGAGTCAGGTATTTGAATTTGACATTAAGAATTGCTGCTTGCAGATTATCCAGTCGGCTATTGAATCCGAAGAGGGCAATGTCATCCTTTGTCTCTCTGCCATGGTCTCTGAGTAACCATACTTTTTCCGCCAGATTCTTATCGTTAGTCACCACCATACCACCATCACCAGCGGCACCAAGAATCTTTGCCGGATAAAAACTGTAGCAACTGGTCAAACCAAAGGCGCCGGCTTTATTGCCATTAAGGCTGGCACCAAGTGCTTGAGCGGCATCCTCAATTACGATTAAATTATGTTTTGAGGCAATGTCCATTAGTCTCTCCATGTCACAACAACGGCCGTTAAGGTGGACTGGAATAATAGCTTTGGTTCTAGGAGAGATAACCCTTTCCACCTGTGCCACATCAATATTGAAATCGTCTGCCACGTCCACCAGAACCGGCGTAGCTCCGCAATGAACGATAACGGCTATTGTGGCAACAAAGGTATGAGCTACCGTAATAACCTCATCACCCTGCCCCAACCCGGCGGCCAGTAAGGAAAATCGCATGGCATCGGTGCAACTGTGAACACTCACAGCATGGCTCAGTCCTAAAAAGGAGGCCATATTACTCTCAAACTGACGCATGTCATCGCGGAGTATAAAGTCACCTTTGGACAGTACCCCTTTAATGGCAGCATCAATCTCAGCTTCCATATTATGATAGTGGGCGGGGAAATCAACAAAGGGGACTTTATAATTCATGCTATCTCTCTTCTAGTAAATGAACAGTCTGGCTGATGATTGCCATTACTTATGTTCATTATATAACAGCATATCCAATATATGGATCGAAATCGATTCTCTTTATTTTCAGCTTATTAATTCCTGTAGTCTCTAAGAGCGCCATGGTTTCCCCCGGCCATAGAGGATTATCCAGTTCATCAAATGCAATGATAGACCCTTTTGGCATTCTAGGTAAGAAATTTTCTAGGGCAACTTTCGTTGGTTCATACAAATCAAAATCCAAGAATAATAAACTCACTACAAGATGCTGATTGTTCGCAATAAATTCTGGAATAGTTGTTACAGCGTCTCCTGATATTAACTCTACCTTTAAGACGTGCCCTAAGAACCTGTTATCATCATAGACTTTGATTAAATTGACCAATTCATCGTAAGCTGTGGCGTCGAAAGTTCCGTCACCGGCTTGACCATGTTTGCCTTTATCTTTCTCATGTGTGGACAGGAAACCCTCAAATGTATCAAACCCATATATTCGCCTGGTTAAATTAACCGGTTCTAAAACCGCAGATAACTGTGCCCATGCCATAAGCCCAAAACCACGGTAGACACCGCACTCAATAACCGATCCCTTGATACCTAACACCTGCTTATAGATTTCATACAAAGCCAGAAAACGAGTAGTGTTTTGTCGTCTTATATACTTGGTAAAATTATCTAACCGTGTCTCTATGCTATCAGGGCAGGTGGTGAAGAGCTTCGCAATTCTCTGTCCGACTTCTTTTTCAGTCTCAGTCCTAAAACCACCTTCGGGCTCAACATTCATATTCATGGTATGACTCCCCTACTTAATCTGCTTCCTTTCTTTTACCACATGATCCTTATACCTCATTACATATTACAGCTACTAAATAAAATCTTTATCATCTAGCTATATTTCTTCATTTAGACAATAGTTTGCTCTTTTGAACTCTATGACCTATACTGTAGTATGTACCTTTAGTCATTATATATGCTTATTGACAGTAAGGCAATAATGGCAATATATACGCCAAGCTGGCAAATATCAGTTCTTCTTGGCGCTTCTGTCATAGAGGAAGTATCCTCCATTTAGACTCGGAGCCGAAGCAATAGCGAAGGCAATGGCTTGACAAGAACTAAGGAGGGTTATATCATTTTACTATCACCAGTTTGTCCGAAAACGACCAAACCAATACATTATGAGAATTTGCTTTATCGACTTACCGAGAGCAGATAAGAAGACACCAAACATAGGAATCGGTTACCTGGCTTCTTCACTGATGGAGAAAGGGCACCACGTAAAGGTTATCGACCTCAATTTCGATGCGGAACATATTGAGCAAAGGCTGGCTGAAACTTCCAATTACGATATAGCTGGAATCCACCTCAAAAGTTTTGCAATTCCGTTTGCGCTCGAAGTTTCAAGAATGGTAAAAAGCCAGTATCTTTTATGGGGGGGGCCCCATATTACTGTGGATGGACCCAACTTCTTATCACAACGTACGACTCACGAGATAGGTGTGGTTGGTGAAGGGGAACAAACCATTGTAGAACTCGTAGATGCGATCGAACATGATAAGGGCTTGCAGGATATAAAAGGCATAATATACAAGGATAAAGACAGGATAGTTGTTAATCCTCCCCGCACGTTTAATGCCGATTTGGATTCTCTGTCTTACCCAAACTATGGGGTGTTGGATTTTTTTGAGGGAACACTTGAATTATACCCTCTGATTACCAGCAGGGGGTGTCCTTACTCCTGCATATTCTGCTGTGCCTCCCTGGTATCAGGGAAGAAATGGAGATGCAGAGAACCTATCAAAGTGATCGAAGAGTTAGAATTCGCAAAGTCTAGATATAATTCAACCGGGTTCGTAGTCCATGACGATAACTTTAGTCTGGATATAAGTCGGGCAAAGGAAATCTGCCGCCTTTTGATTGAACATAAAATAAATATGGAGTGGGTTTGCTCTAGTGGGCTTAGGGCTGACCGTTTGGATGACGAACTCGCCGCTTTGATGAAGGCGGCAGGCTGCACACAGGTCGCACTGGGCATTGAAAGCATACATCCGGAGATATTTCCAAACATAAAAAAGGGCGAAAATCTTGACGATATAAAACGGGCTATCGTTATTCTTAAAAGGCATAAAATTAGAGTTCTTGGCTTTTTCATAATAGGCTTACCGGGCGACAATTTGGAAAGGACAAAGTCTTCGATAGAGCTAGCCAAAAACTTAGGGCTCTCTGTCACGTTTTGGGGACATCTTTCCCCTTATCCAGGGACACAGGCCTGGAACTGGGTTAGGGAGGATGCAAAAATGATCGGTGCCTGGGAAGAAGCTCGTTTTACTG
>Ga0187833_10005415_pt1 | contig 12069 bp, 8 predicted proteins | sample ETNtaG_37_FD_167968 | JGI IMG/M metagenome (GOLD analysis project Ga0187833, IMG submission 167968) | Marine microbial and viral communities from oxygen minimum zone, Eastern Pacific Ocean - ETNP2014_SV_400_PacBio MetaG (Illumina Assembly) | ecosystem: Environmental > Aquatic > Marine > Hypoxic... | reverse complement strand
GCAGCTAAGCACTAGCTGGTTCCTGTCCGTAAATAGAGAAGTTTGACCAAATATCGCAACACAATAATAACGTAAGATATACAAATCAATCACTTAAGAAGGAAGGGGCCGCCTAGGATAGCCCGCTCGATGTAAGAAAACGGACAAGAACTGGCTAAAACTTACCTGGTGAACAATACCTATTTTGATTTCGGCAAACCGAGTACTCGCTCACCAAGAATATTCCGTTGTATTTCACTGGTACCGGCGGCAATGGTGCTGCCAAATGAATTCATGTAGGCCAGCGGCCATTGCCCACCCACGGGTGCCTGCTCATCACTAACGTAAAGGCTGCTGGCGGAACCCTCAATATCATAGGCCAGTGCGGTCCTGTCTTGGCCGAGTTCAGAACCTGTTACCTTGAACTGCAGCGCAAGCCGATCGGGCTGGTCCTGGAGCTCGCCGACTCCAAGGCGGCGCTGGTTTTGCTTAAAAGCTTCCTCACGGATCAGCAGTTGAACTATCTGATCCCTGATCAGCGGATCATCCGCAGCAGTCTTGCCGTTGCGATAGGATAAACCGGCAAGTTCTATCAGGGCCAATGCAGTAGCGGTGTTGGCCCCTTCTTCCTTTTCAAGACTCATGCCCCCCGCTGCCGGTGTCACCAGGCCTGCGGCACCACGCTCATGGGTCAGGGTCGTCATGGCAACCTTCCAGCCGGCGCCGACTTCATCGAGGCGATAACGGTCTTCCACAAACAGGTCTTCCATAATCACTTCATTGAACCCTGTCCCCCCCGTCATCTTGATCAGCGGTCTTACGGTGATGCCATTGCCAACTGCACCTGCAAAGGGCACCACAAAATAGGACATACCATTGTACTTATCATCCCTGTCCGTTCGACAAAGAAGAATCATCCAGTCTGCAAAATGAGCAAGTGAGGTCCAGACCTTGTGACCGTTTATTAACCACCCATCGCCCTTTCGTTCGGCAAATGTCTGCTGATTGGCCAGATCAGAACCTGCGCCAGGTTCGCTGAACCCCTGGCACCAGAGGTCATCGCAGGAAAATAGCCGGGGCAACAGTTCGGCCTTAACGTCCTCCCGGGCATGGAAGAATACTGCTGGCGCCGCCATACCCAATCCAGAGATGTTAGGGAAGTATGGAGTGGCTGCCTTGCGCAGTTCTTCGTTAGCAATGGCCTGGCAGTTATTGTGACCACCACCACCCACTTCCTTTGGGTAGTCGCAGCCAACCAGACCTGCCTCATAGGCAGACTTCTGCCATGTCTTGAGCCAATCGAGCGCATCACGATCGTTTATCTCAAGCGCACTTTGCGGTATGGCGACCGGCGGATCACCCGGGTGATTCTCGCTCAGCCACTGTCGACAGGCTGTTCTAAACTCAGCCTGTTCAGGCGTATCTTTTGCTTTGGCATCGGTCATAGGTATGCTTCCGTTACAGATACATAGAATACTAATATTAGAGCGAGAGTAAAGTGTCAGGCAATTCTCGAGAATACCTGTACTCTGGCACTTTACTCTGACCCGGGAAGAACCAAGTGGTTAATGACGAATTCATCCTGCTAAAGAACCTGCACCGAACCTACCAGGAAGCCGGGCTGGAGCATGCCGTGCTCAAGGGGATCACGCTCACAATCGGGCGCGGTGAAACGATTGCCCTGCTGGGCAGAAGCGGTTCAGGAAAATCCACTTTACTCAATGTCATCAGTGGCATCGACAAGCTGGATCAAGGTCGGGTGATTGTCAATGGCGTCGACCTGACGGTATTACCAGAACGTGAATCGACCCTATTTCGGCGAAAAAACATTGGCTTTGTATACCAGTTTTTTAATCTTATCCCTACCCTGACCGCAGTTGAGAATATCGCGCTGGTACTGGAACTAAACGGCTATTCCCCCTCAGTTGTCAGAGAAAAATCTCGCGCTATGCTAACCGCCGTTGGACTTGGCCAGGAAGCTGATCGCTTCCCCGACAGGATGTCCGGTGGAGAACAACAACGTGTTGCCATCGCCAGGGCTCTGGTACATTCCCCTGGCCTGGTTCTAGCCGACGAACTTACCGGCACCCTGGATGCCGAAACAGGTGAACTTATACTCTCATTGCTGCAGCAACTGGTGTCAGACCAGGGAGGAACATTGCTCCTGGTGACTCATTCCCTGGCAGTAGCAAAAACTGCGGACCGAATCCTGACTTTGGAAGACGGTCTACTGTCTGAACAGGAGGGGTCCTTTGCCTGGTAGGTTACTGGCGCCTCTTCTCTGGCGCAGCAGCCTGCGCTTTATGGCTCATCACAAATGGCAAAGCTGGCTGACCTTCACCGGTATAGCGCTGGGCGTTACCATGGTGGTTGCCGTGGATCTCGCTAATAGTAGTGCCCGTCGTGCCTTCTCACTATCCCTTGAGTCAGTAACAGGCAACGTAACACATCAGATAATCGGCGGCCCAAAGGGAATTGACGAAACCATCTACAGCCGATTACGAAGAGAACTGGCCATTCGCAGCAGCGCACCCATGGTCACCGGCCGGGTGGAGATTAGGGATCAGGCCTTCAGGCTGATCGGCAGCGATCCATTCAGCGAGGCACAGCTCGATCGCCATACACTTAAGCTCCACCAGGGTGAACTATCCGAAGTATTGTTGGATCCCGCAGCAGTGGTTCTGTCAGAACGAGGAGCCAGCAGACTCGAACTGTCATTAAATGAAACCTTCAGTGTGCAAATCATAGGCAGAGAGGCCGAAGTTAAACTTGTTGCCATATTTGCCACCGACAATCCCGCGGCAACAGATGGTTTGATTTTCGCCGATATAGCCGTTGCTCAACGGCTGCTGCAGCGTACGGGTAGATTGGATCGGATCGACCTGATACTGGACTTGCATGACCAACAGCGTGTGTCTGCATGGCTCCCTGATGAATTAAAACTGGTGGAAAGCGAGACCCGTAATCATTCGCTGCAACAGATAAGTGAAGCATTTCATATCAACCTGACCGCCATGAGCCTGCTGGCACTGCTGGTGGCCACCCTGCTGATATACAACACCATGACCTTGTCGGTCATACAGAGGCGCCACATGCTGGGAATATACCGTACCCTTGGCGTCAGTCGACGCGAGATATTCAGTCTTATCCTAAGTGAATCCCTGGTCATGGCGGTAGCTGCCAGCGCGGCCGGTTTGATCTCAGGGTTGCTGCTTGGGCAAATGCTGGTCCAGCTGGTGACTCGCACAATCAACGACCTGTACTTTAGTCTTCATGTAACGGCATTTCTGATAGATCCCTGGTCCCTGCTGAAAGGATTTTCACTTGGGGTCGTGATGACGCTGTTGTCAACGCTGTTGCCAGCCTGGGAAGCAAACCGGACCGAACCCATTGCCGTTCAACAGCGCTCAGTACTGGAAGAGCAGTGGCGCCGGCGGCTGCCCCTTTTGGTGATTGTTGGAATTGGTCTGCTGCTGCTGGGAATGTCCCTTGTTAACAGCGATCACGACTCCCTGTTGGAAGGTTATATGGCACTCACCATGATAGTGCTCGGTTTTTGCCTCATCGTTCCCAGCCTTGTTGTCGGGCTAATCCGAGTTACCCTCATGATTATCTCACCCATGCAAACCCAGGTGGTTCGCATGGCAATTCGTGGTATCAGCGCCGGTATAAGTCGAACCGGCCTTGCGGTTGCCGCACTCACCGTGGCTGTGTCCGTAACTGTCGGAGTTGGCGTTATGATCGGCAGCCTTCGTCACACGGTCATCGTGTGGTTGGAGCAGTCCCTTAATGGTGACATCTATATTGCTCCTGCCAGTCCAAACAATATTAGTTCCGTGAACAGCCTGATGCATGAACTGGTAGAGGTAGATGGCATAAGACGAGTGACCAGCAACCGCGTACTAAACGTTGAATCTGAATTCGGTCCTGTGCGACTCATGGCGATTACGCCGAACGGCGTGGAACTTCGAATGCCCATCAAATCTTCCCTGCAGGGAGCGACTGAACTTTTTTCTACGGGCCAGGGCGTGTTGATCTCTGAACCTTTGGCCTATCACCGGCAGCTGGGTACCGGCGACACACTATCACTGCATACCCGAAAAGGCCCGCGGCAGTTTCCAATTGTTGGTGTATTCTACGATTACACATCCACCCATGGGATGGTAGCGATGCAGCGTGATCTTTACCGCCACTGGTGGGGCGATGACAGCATCTCCGGGCTAACTGTATATGGCAACGACGGGATAGCCACCGAAACACTGCGCAATTCAATTCGAACAGTCATCGGCTCCAGACAGGCGCAGTTTCTGGTCATTTCAAATAGTGAAATCCGGCAGAATGCGATGGGCATCTTCGACCGCACGTTCGTCATTACGGATGTCATGAGAATACTCGCGGTACTGGTTGCTTTTATCGGTGTGCTGAGCGCGCTGATTGCACTGCAGCTGGAGCGCGCGCGCGAGTTCGGTATTCTCAGGGCCACCGGTATGACTCCTGGCCAGGTCCGGGTGATGATCATCGTACAGACTCTTTTGATGGGATTATTCGCTGGTCTACTGGCTATTCCACTGGGACTTCTGATGGCCGATGTTCTGATCGAGGTGATCAATCGGCGCGCCTTTGGCTGGAGCATGCAGCAGATCTTACCCCCAGTCGTGCTGGTTCAAGCCATGTCCCTGGCACTGATCTCAGCCTTCCTGGCCGGGCTCTATCCAGCTCAGAAAGCAGCCACAATTTCACCTGCCACCGCACTGCGCGAGGAGTAACCTGATGACAGGCAGACCCGTTCGTCTTTTGCTGATATTCATCCTGTTACTCCAGGCCTGCGATGATCAATCGACCCAGGCGCCAACCCTTGACCTCATGAATATCCTGGGAGGTGAGGCAACGCAAGGTTTTGAACGGGCCATTGATATCCGGCAGTTTCAGTTCCCGAAGGACCACGCATCACATCAAGGGTTTCGTAATGAATGGTGGTACTTTACCGGCAATCTGGTTAGTGAGGATGGCAAGCACTTCGGTTATCAAGTCACCTTTTTTCGAACGTCCCTCTCCCCTCCAAAGGAACCCCTGGGGAAAGCACAAAACCAGGAATCAAGCTGGGTGGTTCAGGATATCTGGATGGCTCATGCGGCGCTGACCGATATCCATGATCAGCAGCACCATGCGTTGCAAAGATTTTCCCGCGCTGGCCCGGCACTCGCCGGTGCAACTGTTGATCCATTGAATATCTGGCTTGATGACTGGCAGGTGATCAGTAAACCAAGCTTTAACAAAAGTAACGAATTTCCCTGGCAGGTCACCATCAATACAGATGATTTCTCATTAGAGCTGGATCTTACTGCGGTAAAACCTCCGGTCTTGCAGGGTGATCGGGGGCTCAGCCAGAAAAGCGCTCCTATCGGAAATGCCTCCTACTACTACAGTTACTCCAGGCTACTAACAACAGGGAAGGTGCGCATAGGAAATAACGATTACCCTGTCACTGGCACGAGCTGGTTTGACCGCGAATGGAGTACCAGCGCCCTGGATAAGGGGCAAACGGGCTGGGACTGGTTCTCTCTACAGTTCGACACTGGTGAAGATCTGATGTATTACCAGCTGCGAGACCTGCAGGGTAATGCTGACGGGAACAGTCAGGGGAGCTGGATCGATGAAAAAGGCGGCAAGACGCCAATCAATGAACAGGACATGCAACTTAACGTGCTTAAAGAGTGGCGCAATGATGATGGACAGGTATACCCGGTCCACTGGCAGATGGACTATGGAGACCAAAGCTGGATCATTCAGGCTGCTGTGGAAGACCAGTTTATGGACCTGGCGGTGCCCTACTGGGAAGGCTCCGTGAAAATCTATGACACCACATCAATGAACCTGTTGGGCAGGGGTTACCTTGAAATGACACGAATCAAGCCAATTTGAAATCGGAGGCGTTATGAAAACTGAACCAGAGAAAGGTGGCTGCCTGTGTGGGGATATTCGCTATGAGTTTGATCGTAAACTGGTCATTTCAGCACACCACTGCCACTGCCTTGACTGTCAAAGATGTACTGGCAGCGGCAAAGCGACAATTATTTTTCTGCCCAGGCAAGCGCTTCGACTGACAGGTGAGCTGAAAGTGTTCTCTGTTGTGGGAACCGACGGCAGCCATGTGAATCGCGCCTTCTGCCCCAGTTGCGGCTCACCAATGATCAGCTATGTTGACGAGAATCCAGAACTCACCTTCGTCAAGGCTGGCACGCTGGATGATTCTTCCTGGGTCACCATTGAATCCAGCTATTGGAGCACTTCAGCAAACGATTGGTCACCTCTGGATGGAGAGCTGCCACAGTTTACCGGCAATCCCGAATAGCGGACCAATTAAGTCCGTCCATGGACCTGGTCACAGGAATTGGAAATAGAAAGGGGGCCGAAGCCCCCCTGAAGGTTCATTGCAACGACTAGATCGAACCCAGATTCACTCTCAACTCAAGCGCCCAGTGGCGTCGGATGTTGGGGACTCTGAAGTTGAGCAAACCACCAACGACCGTGGTGGCCTGGTTGTATATCTCATCGGTGATATTCTTCATGAAATACGCTGCTTCGTAGCGACCATCTGGGCTGCGCCAGGTAAGTGACGCATTGTAGATATCGGTGGCATCGCGACGGTGACGGATAAAGTCGCCATTGAACTGCTGCACACCCAGGGACTCGTTGGTCCGGGAGCCGCCGATGGACTGTTCGTCTGCATTGAGCCAGTCTGCGCTCAAAGTCAGGTTACCCAAATCATTGAGCTGCCACTCGTAAGCAAATCCGGCAGAAAAGGTCCACTCGGGTGACCGGCCGGAAGGGGCGATGCTGGAAACATCGACCGGTACGAGCCAGCCGGCGAAATTACCGATCGCATCGTCGATTCGAACAGGAGGTCCACACACAGGCGAGTCTTCGGAGTACGGTCCCCCGACCGTAGGTGGGTTCAGTGGATCGGTGCCACTGGTTCCATCCGGATCGGTGCAGAAGCCCTTGCGCGTCGTATCCAGATTCGCAACGTTCGCCCAGAGGGTTAGATTATCGGTCGCCAGGAATGTCAGCTCAACCTCAAAACCTTCGGTCTCGAAGCTGCCAAGATTTGACTGAACCGTCTCCTGACCACCGCCGCCAGAGGCGGCACGGATGAAGGCGGTCTGAAAGTCCTCAACCTCGGTGGCAAATGCGGTGGCATTGACACGTAAGCGGTTGTCGAGCCAGTCGGTCTTGATGCCGATTTCGTAGTTTTCCCCTATCTCAGGCTTAAAGGGCCCAAGCGTCGAGATCGAGGTTGCGCGACCGTTCCAACCACCCGCAGTGAATCCTTTCTTATAAGTGAAGTAGGCCATCAGATCGTCATTGAACTGGTAGGTGACGCCAGCCATCGGCGTGAAATCAGTCCACTTTTTCTTCGGCAGTGACATGCGGTTGTTGCAGATGATGGGGGCGCCTGTGGGATCCAGTACCGGACGGCAGCCACCCTCGACGCCGCCACTGCTATCAGACCCGATAGCCGGTGTCAGTGCCCACACCGGTGTTGGTGTCCCAGGACCGGTAGCGGGTGGAAGCGTCGGCGGTAGCGTGACGTCTATTACGAAGGCCGGAGATTTGGTGCATCCTTCGGCGTTTTTCGCAGCGCCCGCTCCAAGCGAATCATCACCGGTACCAATGCAATGCCTGAACTCCTTGGTTTCCGAAGTGTAGCGTCCACCAATAGTGAATGTCAGAGCGTCGGTGGCATGCCAGTTAGCCTGTGTGAACACGGCCCAGGCTTTGTTATCCTGGGTGGAGAACTGCGCCTGCCCATAGGTCGAGGGGTGGGTGAAGGTTATCGCCGTGGGGTCAGGCGGGTTCAATATAATGTTTGGCGCGAACAACATGCCATAGGAACTCTGCTTCATGGCATATTCCTGCTCGAAGTAGTAGATGCCCGAAACGAAGTCGAACGTGTCTGAGAAGTCCGATGCAAAGCGTAACTCGTGGGTCATCTGATGATGATCCGTGGTTCGTCGCCCAGCGAACAGATCATGATTGGACGCGTCGATTGTAAAGATAATGTCCTCGTCGGTCTGCCGGTAGTTGCCGATGTAGGTGAGTGCGCCCCAGTCACCCAGTTCGTAATCAACCTGTGCGGTGATACCCCAGACGTCCGTGTCGAACTGCTGTCCCCGGTCTTCCGTGTTGGAGGCGGTATACTCGTCATCAACTGACACGCTACCGAAGGGCTTACCGCAGATCTCCGCTGCACCCGCCGCCGCAGTGAACGGGTCCTGTCCGAGCGCGATCATGTTGTAGAGGGTCTCTGTCAGAATAACCAAATCGTTGGATCCCGGCGTTGAACCTCCAATGATCGCCAGAACTGGATCCTCCCGACAGTAATGGTGTGACTGGGTCATGTTGGTGTCATCTCTGGTTTCACTCCATTCTCCCCGCACCGTAATGTCCAGGTTATCGCTAGCGTTCCACTTTAAGCTTGGCAGGATCGTGAGTCGGTCGTTTGCACCCCGGTCCTTGCCGACGAATGAGTTTTTCCAGTAGCCGTCGTGTTGGGTGCTTTTGAACGCTACTCGACCGGCGAGGGTGTCATCAATCATGGGAATGTTGAGGGTTCCTTTCACGTCCATACGTCCGAAATCACCGCTCTGGACCGAGAAGCGACCGCCCCAGTTATTCATCTCCGGCTCGTTATGCAAAATCTGCACCGCACCGGCGATGGTATTGCGGCCGAACACGGTGCCCTGAGGGCCGCGCAATATCTCTACCGATCTCACGTCGACCATGTCGCTCAAGGCCGTAGCCACTCGAGCCTGCACGACGCCGTCAACGTATATCCCTACCTTGCTGTCGGCAGTAGACTCGATATCGCCGGTACCCTGGCCGCGGATATAAAACGACGCCGAATTTTGAAAAATGCCTACAGGTTCGAACTGTACTCCGGGGGAGGCGTTGGTCAGGTCACGCAGGTCCTGGGCAAATTTCCGCTCCAGCGCCTCTCCCGTGACCGCAGTCATGGGAATTGGAACATCCTGGAGAGAAGCTTCGCGGCGAGTTGCCGTGACGATTATTTCCTCCAGGGCTTTATCAGCGGCTATGACAGCGCCTGGCGTCAGGCTGATGATGATTGCCGCCAGTATGGCGGTAGTTTGTTTGATGGCTTTTGTAACGTATTGTCTGGGTCTTGTTGCTGAAAACTGTGACTGGGTATAAAGAACGGTTTTCCTTAAGATAGGAACAAAGAACATGGCGACTCCCTCATAGCTTAATTCAAATTGGGCACAGAATTAGCCGATCTCCAATACCAGGGTGTCCTTTGTTAATGCTCTCCTACGATCTTACAACTACCAGTATCGTATCCAAACCAATTCGCTAGCTAACACTAGCGGTGAATTCAGCAGACTACTTTACTTGCGTGAGCCATCGCGTGTGAGTTGTATCCAGGAAACTCATAGGACACTGTAACAGCTTTTCAATCGGGAAGGCAATTCTTCTGAGGCTGGGAAAATCAGCGGCCAGATTGCCAAAAAGTGAAAATATCACAGATAGGTTTAAGACCTTGATTGCAGTTAGGTAAACTGTCCTTAAATTTCATACAAATACATGAGGATACCCAACATGAGTGAATTAGACCTGGAAACCATAAAGTGCGAGGTGGTGGAAAACCACATTGCTGTCGTCAAGATGGATAATCCACCCGTCAACGCCCATTCGGTACAGATGCTGTTGGACATGCAACTGATGTTTGATCGCATCAGCGACATTGATGAAATCCTTGCCGCAATCCTCACGGGAGAAGGCAAAGTCTTCTGCGCTGGTGCTGACCTCAAGGGGCGGAGTGGTGGCTCACCACAGCCTGGGGATCACTGGCAGAGTAGTCGCAATGCGCGCGAGTGCTATCACTCAATACGTGAGTGCCAGAAACCGGTGGTTGGCGCTATTAACGGCGCGGCCCTCGGGGGAGGACTTGCTATCGCCGCATCCTGCGACATTCTAATCGCCTCCGATAAAGGCAACCTCGGCATGCCGGAGATTGACGTTGGCCTGCTGGGCGGCCAACGACATGCCATGCGGCTCTTCTCACATTCGCGGGTTAGAACTATGGCCCTGACGGGACAGCGCATCTTTGGCCCGGAGCTCTATCGAACCGGCGTCGTTGAATCCTGTGTACCCGCAGAGGAACTTATGGATACGGCCATGGACATGGCCCGCACCCTGGCAGCCAAGAGCCCGATTGCACTGCGCATGGCCAAGGGTTCCCTCAATGCCATTGAAGAGATGAGCCTGCGCGATGGTTATCGTTTTGAGCAGAACCTGACGGGTGAGCTTGGTAAAACTGAGGACTCCAGGGAAGCCATGCGCGCATTTCTGGAAAAGCGTGACCCCGTTTTTAAGGGGCGATAAGTTTCTGATACAGCCCCAACGGGCACTCGGGAACTAATTCTGTGGGACCCTATTGTTAAGATGTCTAACTCTGCGCTTCTGATGCTGCGTTGCGACCCGCAACGCGGCCATAGTAGGAACCCGGGCCCAGGCTAAGACCACTGGCGTACCCCTTGCCATTCTGCGGGATGGAAGAAACGCAGGCGCCGGCGGCGTATAACCCTGGTATTACCTCACCGTCAGGCTTCAGCACCTCAGCTTCAACCGTTGCTCTTAATCCACCCAGGGTCAAGAACATGTAAGGCCGATTCTCGTATGAAAGATCAACAGCGGTGAACGGGGGTTTTTCAAGTGGCTTCAACCAGGATGATGCCTTGTGAAAAGAACCATCTACACCCGCCGCTGCGTCCCTGTTGTATTCGGCGAGAGTGTTCTCCAGCGCCCCTTCCGGGAATTTCAATGCTGCGGCCATCTCCGTAACAGTATCCCAACCATCGATCAATGGCAGATGGGAATCCTTAACGTCGGGAACATCGAATATTTCCGCATCGATAATAAGATAAGCCTGGGCGCCGGGCTGCTCCATGACAAAATCACCGGTACGACCATGGTAGGAATCCTCCGCGACGAATCGCTCCCCGCGTGCATTAACCACGACACCCTTGATTAGTTCCCCAGGGGGATAAAAAGAACCCGTGGAAATAACGCCGTCCATGGCTCTGGTGGCTGCACCTGCGGACTGGCCGAGCAATATGGCATCACCATCATTATTGGGAATTCCCAGGGGCTCAGCAGCTTCTGGCAACTCAGGAACATACTGCTTGATCATTTCCGGGTTAAAGCTGAATCCACCTGCACAAAGAATAACAGCCCGTTTGGCACAAAGGTCAAGATTCTCTCCTGCACACGTTACTCGCACGCCAATCATGCGGCCTGCATCATCCTGAATGAGGTGAGTCGCTCTGCTGTCATACTGCAGCCGCGCACCCTGCTCCTCGCATCTCTGCATCAGTACTTCCATCGCCAGCGATCCGGCACCACCACCAGCCTTCTCCACCATATGACCGCGTGGCGCTGGTTTAGCCACGTCTGAATAGGGCCAGAGTTTCTCGTTCCCCGTACTGCAAAGACCATATGTTTCCGGCGGGATCACCGCCTTGTCTTCATAGTAAGAACGCTCAAAAGGGATACCCTGGGATTCCAGCCAGGCGAAGTGTGCCACAGCATTTTCACTAAACCTTCTTACGGTAGCAGCATCCGGTGAGCCAGTACTCGCCATCAGAAATTTATGCATGTCTTCGGCGGTGTCCTTGATGCCTGCGGACTCCTGGAGGGGCGTACCACCCCCGAGATAAAAAATGCCAGCAGATAGTGCGCTGGCTCCCCCACCACCAGACGCTCGTTCAACCACAAGAACATCCGCATTCAAATTAAGTGCTTCCAGTGTGGCACAGGCGCCGGCGATGCCGTAACCGATGACAAGCACGTCCGCCGTGTCATGCCAGTTGCCGATATCGTGAACTGATAAGGGCTTGTCTAGGGAGGTTGTCATGGGAACTGATCCTTTCTTTCTTTTTTTTGGGGGGGGGCCACCCAATGTAGCAAACCCTCACAATATCGATCAAGGATTGAGTTTAGCTGCTGCCCTACAATTAGTATGGAAATTTCATCAATAGTCATGCATGGTTGGAGACATTAGAAAACAAA
>Ga0187833_10005413_pt1 | contig 12077 bp, 12 predicted proteins | sample ETNtaG_37_FD_167968 | JGI IMG/M metagenome (GOLD analysis project Ga0187833, IMG submission 167968) | Marine microbial and viral communities from oxygen minimum zone, Eastern Pacific Ocean - ETNP2014_SV_400_PacBio MetaG (Illumina Assembly) | ecosystem: Environmental > Aquatic > Marine > Hypoxic... | reverse complement strand
CGGAGAGTCTTGGTTCCGAATTTAAAGGAAAGAAGACCGGCTCATTCGGGAAAGCGGGTTGTTTTTCTTTTAATGGAAATAAGATTATTACTACCGGTGGAGGAGGAATGGTTGTTACAGATGATGAATGGCTTGCAAATAAGATAAGGCATTTAACTACACAGGCAAGAAAAGACCCATTTGAATATGACCATGATGAGATAGGGTACAATTACAGGCTTAATAATATACAGGCTGCGATGGGTGTTGCCCAAATGGAAAAAATAGAAGAATTTGTTCAAACAAAAAGGGAGAATGCCGAACTGTACAAAGGATTGCTTGCAGACATTGAGGGGCTGGAGCTTTTGAAAGAAAATGAATGGGTAAAGAGCAATTATTGGTTATTTACAATAAAGATACCAAAAGAGCATAAAAACCCTCTGATAAAACACCTTTTGTCAAAGAGTATTCAGGTGAGACCTATCTGGAAGTTAATATCCTTCCTGCCTATGTATTCTGGTTTCCAATCTTATCAAATAGATAGAGCAGATGATGCATATGAGAGATGTATTAGCCTTCCATCCAGTGTAAATTTAAAACAATCCGAAATTGAATATATTGCAAATGAAATTGTGGGGTATTTTAAGAGATTGTATCGGCGAACAAGATCGAACTAAGCCCGTTGGATAGAAAGAACCCTCAGTGTGTAAATGCTGAGATATTTAGATGTGTAATAACAAATAAGAGTGAAAGCCTAAGATGAGTAAAAGTTGGAAAGAATCATTGTTGCTCCCAGGAGCTACTGTTAAAGATGCAAAGCGCGTCCTCGATTCAGATTTAATGCGCATTGTTTTTGTTGTGAATGAACAGGGAAAATTGCTGGGAATCGTAACTCAAAGTGATTATAGAAAGGGTATTTTGAAACATGTCGATAATCAAGCGTCCATTACAGCAATTATGAACGATAATCCAAAGATGGTATCAGTGACAGACAGTCAAAGTGAAATAAAAGAATTATTTACTAAGACACATTTAATGCATTTGCCCGTTGTTGATGAGGATGGAATGTTAATAGATGTAGAGTACTATGACGAACACTTGATGATTGATAGCCAGGATAACTGGATAATTATTATGGCCGGTGGGCAGGGTAGTCGTTTAAGGCCATTAACTACAGATACACCTAAGCCTCTATTGAAAGTGGGTGTAAAACCAATACTGGAAACAATTATTGATAATTGCATTTCTTATGGTTTTAGAAAGTATTATTTGTCAGTTAATTATAAAGCCCAAATGATAGAAGATTATTTTGGAGATGGATCAAAATGGGGAATACAAATAATATACTTGAAGGAAGAGGTACAAAAGGGAACAGCTGGTTCACTTTCGCTTATGCCTGAAATGCCATCAAAACCGTTTATAGTAATGAACGCAGACTTGGTGACCGACTTAAACTTTCAAGATTTAATCAATTTTCATTTAGAACACAGGTCTGTAGCTACAATGTGTGTAAAGGAATATGATTTTGCAGTTCCTTATGGCGTTGTGATGGTTAATGATGGTGCTATTAAAAGTATTGAAGAAAAACCTGTTCATAAGTTTTTTGTAAATGCAGGTATTTATGTATTAGACCCAACGGTATTGAGGCTTATATCTGAGAATAATTTTCTGGATATGACTGATTTGTTTAGTAGGGTTATTGGTGAAAACAAAAACACGGCTGCTTTTCCTATTCACGAACATTGGTTGGATATTGGCTGTATAGATGATTATCAACATGCGAAAGGAAATATTGTTAGTAGGGTGGATGAAGAGACTGGCAATTAGTTTCGAAAAAGCAATAAATAGTGTCTAAAGTTAGAATTGGAATAATTGGAGCAGGTGAGATAACCAGAAAGCATCTTGATGTTATTGCGGATATCGGTTGGATTGAGGCAGTCGGTATTACGTCTAGAACAAGGAGTAAGGCTGAGCATTTAGCGCAGGAATATGGAATTCCTGTCTGTTCTGATGATGTGGAATCACTTATAGAAGAAGTTCGTCCAGATGCATTGATGGTACTTGTGTCTGTAGAGCAAACATATCAGTTGGTAACCAAACTCATACCGTACAGACTTCCGTTATTCCTTGAAAAACCTCCTGGATTAATTCCAGATCAAACGAAGGCATTGGCGGAGTTGGCGCAAGAGCATTCGGTACAAACCATGGTTGGTTTCAATCGGAGGTATTACTCTGTTTTTCGGAAGGGTCTTGACGTAATACGGGATAAAGGGCCATTGCTGGGCATATCAGTCGATGGCCATGAACGGTTTTGGAAGATAAAAGACAGTTTGAGTGATACTAAACGTTCTAATTGGATATATGCAAACTCTACACATACAATAGATTTATTAAGGTTTTTTGGTGGAGAGCCATCAAATATTCATGCTGTAGCACACAATTATATTGAAAAGAATGGTGATCAGTTTGCTGCAATCATGGACTTAGATTCTGGGGCAATAGGTCGCTATAATGCACATTGGTATTCTCCTGGAGGATGGAGCACAGTATTGTACGGCGATGGTGTAACCGTTGAATTTAAACCACTGGAAAGTGGTACGTGGACAGACAATCAATTCGAGACACATGAAATAAAGCCAGATGACGTTGATCAGAAATTTAAACCTGGATTTTATGAACAGATGAAAGCGTTTGGAGAAATGATTATTAATGGTAACCTTACGTGGCCAGGCCAGGACCTGGCTTCCTCGTACCGGACAATACAACTGGCGGAAAAGGTTTCTGTCAGAGAGTAGACATATCGACGTCTCATTCAATTTTAAAAACTAAATATAGTAAAATACATATAACATGATGATGAGTTTTAAGAAACTTCCAATTTGGAAGAATGTTCAGGGTTCTCCCGGAATTACTGATTTTGCTGATTTTAGTTTAAATTATAATTGTCGAGGATTCATTCAACAAAATACTTCAGGAAAAATTTTAAAGAAGGTGTATAACTCTTATGCCAAAGATGAATATAACTTCATTACTCAACCACCGGGAGCTTCATCTTGGGCAAATCGGCTTGGTGATGAACGTGTCGATTTTATTAAGGGGGTCTGTGGTTCTCTTGAAGGCAATGTGGTGCTAGAAATAGGGGCAGGAAGTTTGTATATTGCAGAAAGATTGGTGGATGAGACAGGTATTGATGAATATTTGATTATGGATCCGGCGATTAAGCACACTACGAAGAATTCTAAAATCCATGTATTTCGGGAATATTTTGAAAACACAAGTTGTGTCGATAAAAAAGTTAATGTAGTCATATGCTTGAGTTGTTTAGAGCATGTCCAGGATCCTTTTACTTTTCTTATTCATATACGCAATTTGTTAAAGTTGTCCAATGGTAAAGCAGTATTTGTTTTGCCAGACATCAAACAACAATTTGATAATGGTGATTTTAACGCAATTTTACATGAACACTTAAACTACTTTACCGAAGAGACAGCCACGCATTTGCTGAACAGTTGTGGGCTGAAGGTGTTAATATGTAAAACAGGTTTTGATACATTAAGGTTTTTAGTGGAGCTACACGAGACTGAATATGTTGATGTTGAACAAGGCGCAAAGCAACCAGGGGATATTTTTATAAAAGCGGAAAAGCAGTTTAATCAAAATTTGAAAAATTTAAGAAAACATCTCCTCGATTGCTTGTCTTTAAATAAAACAGTGGCATTTTATGGTGCAAACAATGGACTGAATAATGTGATTGCCTTAGCTAATCTCCCGCATACATCTAACCTGTGGATATTTGATAATGATGAGGCAAAAACTGGCAAATATATTCCTGTATGCCAGAATCCTATACGTCATTCAACAGATGCTTACTGTGCATCTATGAGTGAAATATTTATAGCAACAAATACATTTTTTGAAGAGGCAGAGACCTTTCTGAAATCGTACCACGGATTTGATGTTTCCAATATCCACCGTATTTTTCCATTTGAAAAGGTTGAGATATAAATGGACCTATTGCTTAAGTATCAGGAAATTACAACCCAGTGTCTTCCGCGAATTGATTTCCACATACATACGACATGGACGGATGGCGCTCATAGTGCTAAAGAAATGTATGAACGCGCTGTTTCATGTGGGCTTGAAAAAATCTTGTTTTCTGAGCATGCACGTAAGACAAGTGGAGATTGGTTTCATAGGTTTGCCTCTGAAATTAGATCTCTTCCAGAAAGCGTATGTAAAGCTTTTGTGGGTGTAGAAACTAAGGTAGTAGATTTCGATGGTAACCTTGACTGCACGCCAAGCATAATATCTGACTGTGATTATGTTGTTGCCAGCGTCCATAGGTTTCCGGGTGAGAGAGGGAAAATAACAGGCGTTAGAAATATATCACAGGAAGAAGCTCTAGATTTAGAATTCAGGTTGTCGTGCCTAATATTAGAGAATGACGATGTAGATATTTTAGGTCATCCTTTTGGTATATGCTATAGACGCTTTCGTGTTAAACCGGATGAGGAAAAAACTCGTTTTCTGATAGAGAAGGCTGCTAAGGCAAAGGTGGCTTTTGAGATCAACTCATACTATCATCCAAATCCATGGGAACTAATAAACTGGTGCAAAGAAGCTGGTGCGATTATTTCTTTAGGTTCTAACGCTCACAACGCTAATGATGTAGGGAAAATTATTAGAGTATTGGAGGGAAAAGAGGATTGCAATCCATTAGAATCTTGATTACAGGTGCTGGAAGTGGTGTTGGACAAGGGATAATAAAAGCACTGCGCTTGGCTGACTTGCCAACCACATTGGTAGGTTCTGATATTACACCTTTGAATTCTGGCTTATTTCGTACTGATGAGTCTATCCTGTTGCCAAAGGTTGAGAATGAGGGATCTTTAAGGAAGATAATATTAAGGATAAAAGAAGAAAAAATAGATGTTGTGATGGTAGGTTCCGAGTTTGATTTGGAGTTCTTTTCTCTTCACAAAGATGAAATTGAAAGTAAAACTGGCGCGATGGTTGTTGTGTCACCGCTTGAGACAGTTCGGATATCAAATGATAAATGGTTGACCGCTGAGTTTTTGAGGAAAAACAATCTTCCTTTTGCGGAATCTTATCTTCCGGAAGATGTGAAAGATTCACTTGAGAAAGCTAAAGAGTGGGGATATCCATTTATGCTTAAAACCCGTATTGGAACATCAAACAGAAATATTCATATTGTTCATAAAGAGCATGATCTTTTATATTATTTCGACAGTGTACCAAAGCCGATGTTACAGAAACTCATCGATTTACCTAAGAATGAGTTAGGGGTAGAATATACATGCAGTGTTTTTAAATGTCGGGATGGAAGCTTAGTTGGTCCATTTACTGCGCGCAGAACACTGCGTAGTGGTAATTCATGGGTTGTTGAAGTAGATAACTTTGAGTTGTTGTATCCTATCGTTATTGCGATAGGTGAGAGTATTCCAACAATGGGGTCCTTAAATGTACAGCTTATACTAACTTCTAAAGGTCCAATACCTTTTGAATTTAATGCTCGCTTTTCGGGTACTACCGCTGTGCGTGCTTATTTTGGATTTAATGAGCCTGAAATGGTACTGCAGGATTATTATCTTAAGAAAAACTTACCTGAGGTAGTTATTCGAAAGGGTCTGGCTCTACGATATTTAGAGGAGGTTTTTCTGGAAGGATTAACGTCTGCTGATCTGGAAAAAGAAGTGTTGCCTAAAGGTGAGGTTATGCAGTGGTTTTAAAAAATGTAGGGCTGACAGGAGCGTCTGGGATGGTTGGGAGGCACGTGCTGGAAATTCTAAAGTCTAAAAATATTTTTTGTGCGTCAACGTCCAGAAGGTTATCTGATTCAATACAAAAAGACCATAAGTGGTCGATTTGGGATCTTACTGGGTGGAAGAGCCCAGAGGAGATGGATATCTTGTTTCCGAAAGCGGAAGCGATCCTTCACGTCGGGGCTATTGTACCTCACGCATCTGTGAATGCATCGGAAAAGGATTTTTTTGATGCCAATGTGCGGAGTTGTCTTTGTCTTGGCCAATGGGCCCTAGAACGAAAAATCCATTTAGTTTTCTTGTCAGGTTCTACCGTATATGCCGAACCGGAAAAAAAGGGAATAGTGGAAAGTGATAAGAAAACTTGTGGTGGACTTAGTGGGTTTTATGGATTTACAAAACTTTTAGCAGAAAAAACCTTAAAATTCTTGGAAGCGGAAGGTCTGAATCTGACAATATTAAGACCTTCTTCAATATATGGCTATGGTTTACCTGCGGGTAAAATGATTTCAACTTTTTTGCATAAGGCGTCAGAAGGTCAATGTATAGAATTAACACCACCAGTTGATGATAAAATAAACTTAATCCATGCGTATGATGTAGCTCAGGCATTGTTGCTGGTTTTAGAAAAGAAAGCATATGGAGTTTTTAATATTGCCGGTACATTTTCTTCTTCTGTATTTGAAATTGCTCAAACTTGTGTAGACGTTGTTAGCAAAGGAGAGGTCAAAGTTTTACATGGAGAGACAAGTCGCTCTCCTGCGGTACGTTTTGATTTGTGTTGTGATGCAGCACGTGATGCTTTTGCTTTTTCTCCCAAGATGAATTTGTCGCAAGGAATTAAAAGAACTTGGCTGGAAATGCGGCATAACTAAACACTGAAAAGATGGAGCAGTAAAAAATAATGAAAAATTAAGACACTTCCTGCTTATTAGATGAGCAGTGACAATATGTGTATTCTGTTTATATGGAAAGAGGAAATGAGTTGAGGGACAGGGTTTTTATTATTGCGGAAGCTGGAGTAAATCACAATGGCTCTGTTGAGATAGCGAAGAGATTGATAGATGCTGCAGTTGATACAGGTGCAGATGCAGTAAAGTTTCAAACTTTTAAGACTGAGAAGGTTGTAACTCTTACAGCAGAAAAAGCGAAATACCAGTTTAAAAATACAGGAATAGGGGATTCTCAGTTTGAGATGTTAAAACCACTGGAATTGCCGTTTGAAGCTTTTGAGGAACTGTTATCTTACTGTGAAGAAAGGAAAATAATCTTTATGTCTACTCCTTTTGATGAAGAAAGTGTAGATGTATTAGATAGATTGGGTTTAAGCATATTTAAGATCCCTTCAGGAGAAATAACAAATAAGCCACTTATTCAACATGTTGCGTCTAAGAAAAAGGTAATAATACTTTCAACCGGTATGTCCCACTTGGGAGAAGTTGAAAAAGCTATAGGTTGGATTAGTAAGATTTTGGCAGCCGATAAACAATCAATTAATGATATGTCTACTCATCAACCTGTTAAGCCATTAACTCTTCTTCATTGCGTATCTAACTATCCTGCAAGAGCAGAAGATGTGAATCTCAATGCTATTAAGACAATGGAAGTCGCATTTGGATTACCTGTTGGTTATTCTGACCATACGATGGGTATTGAGGTGGCTATTGCAGCTGTTGCTGTAGGGGCAAGGGTAATTGAGAAGCATCTTACGCTTGACAGAGATATGGAAGGACCTGACCATAAAGCATCTCTCGAACCAAATGAGTTAAAAACTATGGTAAATGCAATAAGAACTATTGAAAAGGCTATGGGTGATGGAATTAAAAGAGCGGCAAAGAGTGAGATTGATACAATGAATATTGCGCGGAGAAGCCTTGTTGCCGCAAGGAATATAAAGGCAGGTGAAATAGTATTAGCTAATGATATAATCATAAAAAGACCAGGAACCGGTATACCTGCAGAATTTAAAGACATAATTATTGGTATGCAATTAGAGAGTGATATTAATGTTGACTCGGTTATTAGATGGAAAGATTTTAAACATGCGTAAGATTGCAGTTGTTACAGGTACAAGGGCTGAGTATGGCTTGCTTTACTGGATTATTAAGGGTATTTATGAATCCCCAGACCTAGAACTCCAACTAATCGTAACCGGTGCGCATCTTTCTCATGAATTTGGCTTAACTGTAATGGAAATAGAGGCTGATGGATTTCCTATAATTGAAAGAGTAGAGATGCTACTTTCTTCAGATACGGAAGAATCCATAGTAACATCAATGGGACTTGGAATGATTGGTTTTGCAAAAGCATATGAACGATTGAGGCCTGATATTCTTCTCGTTTTAGGGGATAGATTCGAGATCCATTCAGCAGTTGCATCGGCAATTCCATTTAGGATACCTGTTGCACATATTGCTGGTGGAGAAGTTACAGAAGGGGCAATGGATGAATCGTTTCGACATTCTATAACTAAGATGAGCCATTTACACTTTCCTGCGAATCAAGAGTATGCAGCCAGAATAACACAAATGGGCGAGCTGGAAAATAATGTTTTTTGTGTTGGGGTGCTGGGAAGGGACAATATGTTTAAGCTTAATCTGCTAGATAAACAGCAGCTTGCACAGGAATTACAGTTGCCCTATGAGAAGAAATGGGGGATAGTAACTTATCATCCGGTAACACTCGAAAAAGACAGTGCAGAAACGCAAATTATGGAACTCCTTAAGGGTCTGTGCAGCTTTACTGATATGTACTGGATCCTTACTTCTTCAAATGCTGATATGGAGAACAGAATAATAATCAAGAATATGGAGCAGTATGTTAAAGATAATATTAAAAAAGCAAAGTTGTTTAATTCTCTTGGACAGTTGAAATATTTATCTGTCCTAAAGAATGCAGATCTAATGGTTGGAAATTCATCTTCCGGTTTAGTTGAAGCGCCTTCATTTGAGTTGCCGGTAGTTGATATAGGGGATAGACAGAAAGGAAGGGTAAGTCCCAAGAATGTGATTAATGTTTCTAGATGTGAGAAAAACGTAATAGTAGCAGCTATAAATCAAGCTATTTCTAATGACTTTAGAAAGTCTCTGAAAGGGTTAAGGAAACTATATGGAGAAGCAGGTGCGAGCGAGAAGATTGTCAACAAATTAAAATCTATTTCTTTAGATGCAAATTTAATAAAAAAAAGATTTTATGATGCTAAGTAATGAATCTATATATTCTTGTTGAAACTACATTATACAATGCCAGTTATCTTATCGGTTTGCATAAGTTTTACCAGAACATCCGTTTGTCTGCCGTAGAGAGCTATAAACGTGGACTGCTATTTGACAGCGTGGACAGTAGAATGAACGTACGTAGGTTACTATTTACACATTACGGAGTACTTTTTCCTAATTGATGAAAGCCCTTATTATTGGCTACGGTTCCATTGGAAGACGGCATGCAGAGATATTGCAGGATATGGATGTTATTAGCCAAGTTACCGTGTTGAGTTCTCAGGGTGATATTCCTTTTGAAAAGATATCAACGCTAGATGATATAATATCTTTAGATCCACATTACGTAGTCATTGCTTCAAAGACATCGATGCACTATGATCAACTATGTTTTCTTGAAGAGAATATGAAAGGAAAAACTATTTTCATTGAAAAACCACTTTTTGATTCATACAAGGATCTTTCTGTTCATAACAATAAGATTTTTGTGGGCTACAATCTTCGCTTTCATGCAGTTATGCAGCTGGTAAAAGAAAAGGTTACTGCTCGAAAGTTGTGGCACATCCATGTTTTCTGTGGATCGTATCTCCCGGAATGGCGACCGGGTAGGGATTATCGAGAAACATATAGTGCAAAAAAGAATAGTGGTGGAGGCGTCCTTCTGGATTTGAGCCATGAACTAGACTATGTTCAATGGTTGGGCGGTAGTATAAAACCTAAGTATGTATATAGTAACAAAGTATCTGATCTTGAGATAGAGACCGATGATATATTGGTTTTCGATGGAGAATTTGCAACCGGGGCAAGCATTCATCTTAGCTTAAACTATTTTACACGTGAGCCTAAAAGGCAGATAGTCATTAATGGCGAAGGTATCAGCATACAAGCTGATCTGATTGCCAAAACAGCTACAGTACAACAGGATGGTGAGAGGCTTAAATATGATTGGCGAGACTTTGATCGAAATGCTACATATAAGGCTGAACACGAAGCAATCCTGTCAGGGAGTGCTAATGATGCATGTACTTATGCTGAGGGGCTTGAGACGATGCATTTGATAGACACAATAAGGAAGTGGACAAATTGATAAATAACCTGTGCACCATTGGCATGCGTGGTGGATCCAAAGGCGTACCCAATAAGAACCTACGTGAACTTCATGGCAAGCCTTTAATGGCATATACTATTGAGCAGGCAAAAGAGAGTGGCCTCTTTCGACATATAGTGGTTTCCACTGATTCGGAGGAAATAGCTGAAACCGCACAGAATTTAGGTGCGGAAGCTTGGTTTCTAAGGCCACCAGAGCTGGCGACAGATGAAGCTCCCAAGCTTCCCGCAATTCACCATGCATTTCTTGAGTCAGAGAGTCACTATGGCCAACAGTTTGATGTGCTGGTAGATTTAGATGTAACGTCACCTTTAAGGTTGGTAGATGATATTAAAGATGCGTATGATCAGTTCCAGGATGAGGATGCAGATATACTTGTCACTGCCAGTCCTGCACGTAGAAACCCATATTTTAATATGCTGGAAAAGGTGAATGGACGGATTAGGATAGTAAAACAGATGGACAAACTTCCAGTTCGCCGCCAGGATGCTCCGCAGGTCTACGACATGAATGCTTCTATCTACATCTGGAAGCGAGATGCATTGTTAAAAAGAGATACACTCTTTACTGAAAATACATCACTTTTTGTTATGCCGGAAGAAAGATCTGTTGATATAGATACGGAGATTGACTGGGATTTTGTTGAGTTCATCTTGAGTAAACGTATGGGTAGACGCCATGATTGATTATATGCGTAAATACCGTCTTGATGACAAGGTTGTTTTTGTTGTAGGCGGCCTTGGTTTAATAGGGAAAGAGGTGTCTGCAGCTATCGCATCTGCAGGTGCCAGGACCCTTGTGTTGGACGTAAATGATGAAGGTGGGGAGGCGTTAGTAGTTGCACTGAAGGGTAGAGGCCTTGATGTCATTTATAGGAATTTTGATTGTGCAGAAGTGGCAAAGTTGGACGAGAATCTTTCTGCTCTTATTGATGAATTTGGCTGTCCGGATGCTTTTGTTAACTGTTCATACCCGCGTACGGAAGACTGGGGTGATAGTTCGTTCAAGAAAATTACTCTTGAATCTCTTCAAAAAAATGTGGATATACATATGAATTCTTTTGCGTGGTTGGCTAAGCGAGTGGCTGAAGCGATGGTTAATAATGCTAACAGTGGATCAATAATACAATTCGGATCTAATTATGGAGTAGTTGGCCAGGATCTGTCTATCTATGAAGGCACTGATATGGGTGAAAGCATGGCATATGCTGTTATTAAAGGTGGGATAACGAACTTAACACGTTTGATGTCCTCATATTATGGGAAATACAACATAAGAGTAAACACGCTTTGTCCAGGAGGTATTTCAGGGCACGTTGCCGGTAAGAGTGATCAGCAGGAGCCCCTGTTTGTGAAAAACTATTGCAAGAAAACCCCATTAAAACGTTTGGGTAATCCAGAGGAAATTGCCGCTGTAGCCCTGTTTCTAGCTTCAGACGCTGCGTCATACATCACGGGTGCTACTATTATGGTAGACGGAGGATGGACGGCGGTTTAGACATCATAGGTTTTATAAAGAGAAATGACAAATATAGTAATAATTGGTGCTGGTCAGCTTGGGTCACGTCATTTACAAGGGTTGAGTGGGGTTGATCGGGTTATTCGAATATCCGTTATTGACCCTGACAGTTCTTCACTTAAAACTGCCAAAAACAGGTATCAGGAAATGCCCATTAATAATATTGTTCAGTCTGTATCATTCTTCGAATCGTTAATTACACTGAATAGTGATGTTGATGTAGCAATCGTAGCAACTCATTCTGAAGTACGCAGAAAAGTAGTCGAAGAATTGTTGGAACAGGTAAAGGTGAGATTTTTGATTCTGGAAAAAGTTGCCTTCCAATCTGTGGAAGATTTTCAGGATGTAATAGATTTACTTGAAAAGAGCGGAACAAAGACTTGGGTGAATTGCCCAAGAAGGATGTATCCATTTTACAAGACTTTAAAGCAAGTACTACGGCCGGAGGAAAAGGTATATATGCATGTTACC
>Ga0187833_10005409_pt1 | contig 12082 bp, 10 predicted proteins | sample ETNtaG_37_FD_167968 | JGI IMG/M metagenome (GOLD analysis project Ga0187833, IMG submission 167968) | Marine microbial and viral communities from oxygen minimum zone, Eastern Pacific Ocean - ETNP2014_SV_400_PacBio MetaG (Illumina Assembly) | ecosystem: Environmental > Aquatic > Marine > Hypoxic... | reverse complement strand
GTTTTCTTAAAAAAAATTTTAGGCAAATACAATAATTAAAAAAAAATTATAAATACTAATCTAAACTATTGAGATTGTAATGTTGTCATATTCTTTTTTAAGTTTAATTTGACAGCCCAGCCTGGAATATTTATCGATTTTAACATCTAGTGTTTTTAACAAATCAATTTCACCTTCTTCTTTTGCTTTCAATTTTTCAAAGTCATCAGGATTAACACGGACATGACAAGTACCACAGAGACAATTTCCATCGCATATACCATACTTATCGGGTGATAACTCATTCATTATTGCATCTTTTATGGTTGTATTTTCTTCAACATCAAAAACAGTTTTATTCCCTTTTCTATCGATTACATTTATTCTAATTGACATTTTTAATATTTATTATTCCAGTTTAATTAATTTATTTTTTTCTGACATATTTCTTAATCTTTTCGTCAACACATGTCAAAGTTTCTTGTTCATGTCCAAAGTCTTCATTCCTTTCATTTAATATCGGATATGTCTTTATTTTATAGCAAGATAACAAAGCACTAGTATCTTTTTCGTGAATTTTGTTATTGGATTATTTTTTCCCAACTTTTGCGAGTTCGATTTTAAACACACTAACCTTTTTGAAAGCGATCAGGGTTTTGAAGATGTCCCATAACTTGGGTCTATTTTCGGCTTCCATTGGTAAGTGTTATTGCGTACTTTCGCTTTGTTGCCGTGGTGAGTTATCGATTTCAAATTCGCTTCGCTTTCTTGACTATGTAGAGGCACAATCTTTCTTTTAACTTGTGTTGTTGGCGTTGATTTATCCCAGGTATCAATTTTTAAAGCTCTTCTAGTCCTGAAAAACATTCGAGGTATATCTTTAACTCTTATCACAAATTCGTCAAAGTCAATTAAAGGTATTGCAAATACATAAATAAGTTTGTGAATAAAGCCATATTTTAATTTTAAAATTTTTCTAAGTAATGGTTTCAGAAATTTAGGCGTTACATTATAAACAGGTAAAATTTTACTGAATTTATATACTTCATCCATATAAGGAAGATCCAGCCAACCAGTGGTATGATAAGAGCCGTGACCTTGTTTAACCAGTTCATATTTTTCTTTGCTCAGATATCCTTTTTGTAAACTATATTCTTGTAGTTCCGTTTTAGGATAAGGATAAAATATGAAAGATGCAGCGTTAACAGCGTCAAGTCTATCGTTTAAATCTAGAGATTTCCACATATCTGCTGGAGTTTCTTCAGGAAAACCAAAAATATATTCAGCGTGAAGTTTAATGCCATATTTTTTCATTCTTTGGGCCGCTTCAACAATAGATTCATCCGTGTGTCTTCTGTGAAGCAGTTTTGTTCTAATCTCTTCACTACCTGATTGAACGCCCATAGACAAAGAAGTGCATCCCGCTTCACTTAATAATTTTAAAACATTATCTTTAGCTGTTGCGGGAGTAACATTACCATGAAATGGAAGATTTATATGTTTAAGATAGGCGTCTTTAAACTCTGTTAACCACTTAAGATTAAAGGCGAACACATCATCAAGAAATCTGAATGCTTTGGGTTGATATGTTTTTTTTAATTGTAATAAATTATCTATAAGATTAGGAACTGTTCTCTGTCTTAAATATATTTCACCAGTGTACAAACTGTTACGATAACTGTTAACACAAAAAGTACATTCAAAAGGACAGCCTCTTGTTGTCATTAACATTAATCTAGAAGTAAGGGCCCCGTAATTGTCAAAAAGAGTTTTGTCCTCCAAAGGCATAGTATCTAAAGATTTAATTATTGGTCTTTTAGGATTTTTATGAATTCTTCCCGTCTTATCTTTAACCCACAAATTTTTTACATCAGTGTATGGTCGTTTTTCTTCCAGTCGTTGCAGTACTTCTGCCAATGCTTCCTCGCCCTCTCCAATACAAACCATGTCATAACAATCTTCCTTGATTACGTATTCTGGTATCGAAGTTGGATGAATTCCACCAATAATTGTTGGAACATTAAGTTCTTTCTTTAACTTTTTCGCAAGCTTTGTTATAGGTAAATAAAGATTGGTGATAGCACTAAAAGCAATTAAATCTGGTTGAAAACGATTTGCCTTTTCTATGATAAGTTTATCATTACAAAATAATTTGTTTAGAAAATTATTTGCTAAAGGGATATCTAAATAACCATTGTCACCAAGAGCAGGATCATAAATTAGTTCTGCCAAGTGACCCTTACTTTGTACGAAAGAAATCAAAGACTGAACACCAAAATGTTCACTGCCACGATAATAAAATAATACTCTCACTAAAAAATCTATCCTTTGTTATTTAACAAGTTATATTACAACTCACAGATGATAATGAATTTTAGTTAACCAAAGTTTCTTAGACGATATTAAAATAGCTATTAAAGTTCAACAATTTTTATAAAACACTTGGTTTTTTTGTACAGCAAAATATTAATATAATAAGAGAATACTTCCACTGTTATTGATACAAGAACAGCAGCTAGACATATTATTTTATTGCGAAGTATTGCAACTACTAATAACACGTAGTTTATAAGTTATAAAACATAATTATTAATAATTTAATGAGCCATTTAGTAAGTGTGATAATGCCATATTATAATAAAAGGAGTTATTTTTTAAAATCTATAACTTCTGTATTAAATCAAACTTATACGAATCTTGAAATTTTAATTGTATATGATGATCAAAACACCAGTGAATCAAAATATATTAAAAGTTGTATCAAAAATGACCCGAGAGTTAAAATAATATTCAATGATGAGAATAAAGGTGTTGCTTACTCGAGAAATAAAGCCATATCAATAGCTCAAGGAGAATATATTGCATTTTTAGATTGTGATGATTTCTGGGAGATTAATAAAGTTGAGTTACAATTAAATTTTATGTTGACATATGGTTATGAATTTTCTCACACAGCATATCAAGTCATAAATTGTAAAGAAAAAACAATTGGCATAATTGAAGTTCGAAAAGTTTTAAAATATAAAGATTTATTAAAATCTTGTGATATAGGTTTGTCTTCTGTAGTTTTAAAACGCAAACTACTAACAGATATGAAATTTCCTGAACTTAAAACAAAAGAAGACTTTGTTTTATGGTTAAGTCTTGCTAAAAAATCAGTTGACCTAATTGGCTTTGATAAACCTTTAATGTTCTGGAGACAAACTCCTTACTCACTGTCAAGTTCAATAATACAAAAACTAAAGGATGCATTTAAGGTATATTATTTATATGAAAAAAAGAATTTTTTTTATTCAATTCTTTGTGTAATTAGATTATCTATCTATGCATTTTTCAAGAAAATAAATTTATACTTTTCATTGTTTTAAATTAATAAATGAAAGATCTTACTCTTGTAATACCTGCAAAAGATGAAGCGGAATCTTTACCAACGGTTTTAAATGAATTAAAAAATTTTGATTGTAAAAAAATTATTATTATTCCTAAAACTGATTTTAATACTCAAAATGTAGTGAAAAACTTTGATTGTAAAATTATTTTACAAGAAAAAGATGGATTTGGAGCATCTTTAATAGAAGGTATTAAAGAAGTTGAAACAAATTTCTTATGTATATTTAATGCCGACCGTTCATTTGATCCTAAATATCTTAAAAATATGTTTAATGAGTTATCAAATAAATGCGATTTTGTATTTAATAGTAGATATGAAACAAATGGAGATAGTGACGACGACACTATTTTAACATATATCGGGAATAAAATTTTTACGTTTATTTGCAATTTATTATTCAAGTTAAATCTTTCCGATGTATTATTTACTTATGTTATGGGTAAAACGTCAGCATTTAAATCTCTTGATCTTAAAAGAAAAGATTTTTCAATTTGCATTGAACTGCCAGTGTTAGCTAAATTTAGAAAATATAAATTAATCTCAATGCCTTGTCATGAGAGGGCAAGATTAAAAGGTACAAAAAAAGTAAATGAATTTAAAGATGGATTTTTAATATTATTGTGTATATTGAAAATGTTTATATTTAGAAAATGAAAAAGAAAATTGCTTTAATAACAGGAATTACGGGTCAAGACGGATCATATTTAGCAGAATTGTTACTTAAAAAAAAATATAAAGTGCATGGTTTAATTAGAAAATCTTCTTCTTTCAATACCAAAAGAATCGACCATCTTTATATTGATCCACACAACAAAACTAACTTTTTTTTACACTACGGAGATCTTACAGATAGTAATAGTATTTATAATTTAATACACAATATAAAACCAAACGAAATTTACAATTTGGGTGCACAAAGTCATGTTGGAGTTTCATTTGAAAATCCCGAATATACAGCGGAAGTTTCTGGAATCGGAACTCTAAGAATTTTAGAAGCTATAAGATTTTTAAAAATGAAACGTATTAAGTTTTATCAAGCCAGTACTTCAGAATTATTTGGAGAAAAATACAAACAAAAAACCTTTAATGAAGAATCAAAATTTCATCCTAAATCTCCTTATGGAGTAGCCAAATTATATTCTTATTGGATAACTTCGGTTTATAGAGAGGCCTATGGTTTATTTGCGTGTAATGGAATTCTCTTTAATCATGAAAGCCCAAGAAGGGGAGAAACATTTGTTACAAGAAAAATAACTAGATTTTTAACTCAAAAAAAATTTGGTTCAAATGAAATATTATATTTAGGTAATTTAAATGCTCAAAGGGATTGGGGGCATGCCAAAGACTATGTTGAGATGCAATGGAGAATTTTGCAACAAAAAAAACCTGAGGATTATGTTATTGCAACAGGAGAAACTCATACTGTGCGTGAATTTATTAATGAAGTAGGAAAGCTACTAAATATGAAAATATATTGGAGAGGAAAAGGGTTAAAAGAAATTGGATATATTTACGAAAACAATAAGAAAAAAGTGATAATTAAAATAGATAGAAAATATTTTAGACCAAATGAAATTGATTACTTAAAAGGAAATCCAAAAAAAGCCCAAAAAAAATTAAATTTTAAACGAAAATATTCTTTCCTAAGCCTTGTCAGAGATATGATTGATAAAGATCTACTTTTAGCCGAAGAAGAATTAAATAAAAAGTATTAATATAACCAATGAATACAGTTGGAACCGCTATTGTTGTTCTGTTTATTACAATAGTGATAAGTTTCTTATTTAAAAAATTCAATATTCTAATTGATCAAACCAGCATATCGAATCATAAAAGCTTTATTAATGGACATAATGCCATACCTCTTTCAGGAGGTTTAGTTTTTTTGTTAATTCTAATTTTTTTTTTACCTGAAAATTATAAGTATTTTACTATATTAGTTTTTTTTATTTTTCTAATAGGCCTGCTATCTGATCTAGATATCTTACATTCTCCAACTTTTAGAATTATATTTCAAATAATAATAATTGTTATATATATAATTTTATTCGATAATTTTATATCTTCAATTGAAATAGATTTCTTTGATAACTTGTTCAATATTTTCTTCATAAAATTATTTTTTACTTCATTTTGTATTTTAGTATTAATTAATGGAACTAATTTTATAGATGGAGTTAATACTTTGGTTATAGGATATTTTATTTTAGTTTTTTCAAATATACTTTATTTGTCAGACGTTAATAACCTTGATTTAGATATAGTATTGGTATCCATATGTTTAATTTCTTTGTCAGTTATATATATATTCAATTTTTTTGGAAAAATATTTTTAGGAGATGGAGGGGCATATTTAGTTAGTTTTATCGCCGGCGTTGTATTGATCAAGTTTTCCAATGATAATTATTTAATTTCACCTTATTATATTGCGGCCTTACTATGGTATCCAGCCTATGAGAATTTATTCTCAATAATAAGAAAAAAAATTTTCAAAAAATCTCCATCAATTCCTGACAATGAACACTTACACCAGTTTATTTATTTATATCTAAATAAATCATTTAATATTAATAAAAATTTATCTAGTCCACTTTCCGGTGTTTTAATTTGTCTATATAATTTATTTTACTTTTTTATTATTTTTGATAATTTTAAATTTTTTTACACGACAATCTTAGTATATTCTATTATTTTTAATGTTTTATTTTATAGCCTGTTGTATTTTTTTTTAAAAAAAAAACTAACTAAAAATAAGCAACATGGCTAAGTATTTCTTATTATATTTTTATTTAATATTGATTATATCTTCAATTTTGGGCTATGGTTATTTACTAGCCAATTTTGTAAATAAAAATCTACTAAAATATAATTTAGGATATATTGGAATATTGGGTTTATTAGCACTTGTTCTAGTATCATACTCTACAATTTTTTTCGTAAAACATGATTATGTTCATAATCTAATTATACATTCTGTTGGCTTGATTTCCTTTGCATTTTTTTTTCGCAAGTTAAAATTAAATAAAGATTATATTTTGTTACTTATTTTAATATTTTTTCTCAGTTCTTCATTGTTTATCCTAAAAAATCATGATGATTTTCCTAGTTATCATCTAACGTATGCTTTGGGTTTAACGGAAAATAAAATTCAATTTGGATTAGGCAATCTATTTCATGGCTTAAAAAATTATTCATCTCTATTTTATTTAAATTCTTTAATATTTTTGCCCTACATTAAATTTTATCTTTTTCATTCAATTGGTTTAATTACGCTAATTTTTGTTAACTTTGTGTGTTTAAGTTTTATATTAAAAAAAAAAATTAATAATTTTAATTACGTATATTTTTTTCATTTATTAGTTTTTGTATACATTAATGTAAAATTTTATAGAATAGGTGCATACGGAACAGACATTGCCGCACAACTCATTGTTTTAATTTTAATTCCTTTAATTTTGATTACGATAAAAAAAAAATTAAACAAATCTATATTTAAAAGCAATATTCAATTAGTAATTTTATTAATATGTTATCTAATAACAGTTAAAACATATTTTATTGTTTACTCACTGTTTTTATTTTTAATTATAATTGTATTTTATAAGAGGAGTAATTTTTTCAGATTATTTTTCATGAGCAGAACAACCATTATTGCGGGCCTAACATTTATTTTGTTTTCATTGACGAATTTAGCTTATAATGGGTGCGTAGTTTATCCTTTAAAAGAGACTTGTTTTTCAAAACAACTTTCTTGGGCACTTAATCAAAAAGAAGTCCAAAAATATAAAATATGGGTTGAACTCTGGTCGAAAGGTGGAGCAAGTCCACATCATAGCACTGAAAACCCAGAAAAATATATAAAAAGTTTCAACTGGCTTAAAGGTTGGACAAATATTTATTTTTTTAACAAGGGTTTTGAGAATTTAGTATTAATTTTATTATTATCGGTTTTATTTATTATAATTTTTTATCGAAATAAAAAAAAATCTTCAAATACTTATGATAAAAATTTTTTTAAAATTTTATTTATAGTATTCATATTACTTTGTGAATGGTTTTATAAACATCCAGCACTTCGTTACGGAGGCTATAGTTTGCTTGCATCAATAGCATTTTTACCAACATCACTTTTTTTATCTAATACACTTGTTAAAAAAAGAATAGTTACCACACTTGTAATAGTCTCATTATTAATTTTTAATGTAAGAAATGTAATAAGGATTAGTAAAGAAATGAAAATATATGATTCATATAGTTTTCCATTTTTTTATGTTTCCAAAGGTGATTTAGAATTAATTAATTTAAATGAAGATATAAATGTTTATATTCCTAAGAAAATTGATGCATGCTGGGCAACAAAGACACCATGTGTAGGTGGGGCGAACCACTTGGATGCAAAAAAGATATTTGGGTTTAATATTTTTCTTAATAAACATAAATAGAAAAAAAATATTTAATAATTTGTTAAAAAATTCTTTTAAAATATAAATGAAAAAAATTAAAAAATCTTTGAAAACTAACTATACCTCAATGGTTATACCATTATACAATGAGGAAACCAGATTAAATTATTGTTTTGTTGTAATAGAAAAATTATTAAAAAAAAGAAAAAAACTATTTAAAGAAATCATTTTTGTAAATGATGGGAGCTCTGATAATTCAAAAAATAAATTACTTGATTTCTTTAAAAAAATTAAAAAAAAAAAAATTGATACAAAAATAAAGTTAATATCTTATTCAAAAAATATGGGCAAAGGATATGCATTAAAAAAAGGGATACTTAGTTCTAAATCTGACTGGATTTTAACATGTGATTTTGACATGTCGGTTTCGCCTGAACAATATTTAATTTGGAGAAAAAAAAAATTAATTAAAAATATAAATTGTGTATATATTGCATCTAGAGCTCACAAAAAATCAAAAGTTAAATCTATATTTATAAGAAGAAGATTTGGTGATATTTTTCGTTTAATTCTTTTTTTACTGTTCAATATGAGAATTTCTGATACTCAATGTGGTTTTAAAGTTTATCATAAAAACTATATTAAAAATGTTTTCAAAAAAATGAAAATTAAAAGATACATTCATGATGTTGAAATAATTCTTGTTTTGAAAAAAATTGGAATAAAAATTGTAGAACTACCTGTTAAATGGAACCATCGTCCTGGTAGCAAAATTAATTTAATAGTTGATTCTTTTAAAATGCTTTTTGATTTGTTTATTCTTAAATTTAGACTTAGTTTAAGTGATTAATTTTTAAATTTAAATATTATTTACCTAATTTTTTGCTAAGTCTTTAATGTTAATAAATTTCTTGCAAAGATTATTATTATTTTTTTTTATATCTTCAAAAAAATTCCAAGCTAAAACTAAAATACAATCTACTTTTTGAGAAATTTTATCTTTTCCAACAATAGGTATGTTAACTCCAGGTAAATATTTACCGTGTTTTAATTTGTTATCTTCAACAATAAAATCTATCTCATTGGAAATACCAAAAAAATTTAATGCAGTAGTGGCTTTGGCCGGCGATCCATACCCGACAATATTATTATTTTCTTTAATCTTAGAAATATTTTTTATTACGTTGTCTTTTATATTATAAATTTTTTTTGAGAACTCTTCATAAGTTTTATAATCTTTAATACCAAAATTTTTTTCTTCTTTTAAAAGATCATTAACACTTTTTTCTATTTTTACTTTATTATTTTTTTTAACGTATATTCTTAAAGATCCTCCGTGAGTATTAATTTTTTCAGCTCTAAAAATTTTTCCATTCACCTTATTAAAGAAAGTAACCAAAGTAGTTAAAGACCAATAATTGTAATGCTCGTGATAAATATTATCAAAAGTTAAATCTTTTAGAGTATTAAGTAGATATTGAACTTCTATGACTATGATTCCATTTTTTTTTAATAATTTGAACATACATTCGGCCATAATTTTCGGGTCATCAGAATGAGCAAAAACATTTGAAGCCAAAATTAAGTCAGCATTTTTCTTTATTTTTCTTAAGCTATTTTTGTCTAAAAAGCCGTTGTAAGTTTTTATCTTTTCTCTATTTGCAATTTTTGCTAGATTTTTAGCTGGCTCAATTCCTAATAGCTTTTTAAATTTTAAATTTCTGAACGGTTTTAATGCTATTCCATCATTGCTACCCACATCAATAATATAAGATTTTTTTGGAGATAGTTTAAATTCATTAATATATTTCTTTGCAGCTTTTTCAAAGTGCTCTCTAAATAATTTTGATGTTGAAGATAAATAAAAATAATTTGAAAACATCTTTTTTGGATTGACTGCTACAGACAGCTGGCAATTATAACACTTTTTACAAAAATTCATTTCTAGTGGATAAAATTCGCATTTTGAGTTTTTATTTTTAAGCAAATTATTTGCCAAAGGTTGGTAGCCTAACGACAAAACTCTTTTCAAATTTTGGCTTCCACAACAACGACAATTAAATTTGTACGAATCTATTAAAATATTTTTTTCTTCGTTATTAACTAAAACATGTCGTATTGTATGGGTAATACCATAATTTTCATGTTCTCTTTCTCCTCTTACAAGGTTTAAGAAAATAGAGTCCTTGGTAAAAATCATTGTATGAGCGACATTTGGTTTTGTAAATATTAAATCTCCTTCATTGACAACATGTGTAACTTTTTTTGCTCTATCATTTAGTAAATCTTTATATATGCTAATATATTGCCCTTTTATAAGGATGCATTTTTGTTCCTGAACAGGATGATAATGATTTGCTCTTATCGTGCCTTTTTTTGATTCGATGTAACCAACCAAATTGATTGCTTCTGGTAATTCGTAGTTGCTGATTTTTCCTCTTTCATCAACGAATTCTTTCTCACCTTTTTTAATATACTCCAAATTTTCATTGAAATTTTTTGAAGACCACAAGGTAATCATTTCTTTAATTGAAGTTTCTAATTCATATAAAAATTTGAATCCAGTACTTAAAAGTTTCTTATTTGAAAGTGTGTAACCTAAATTTGGGATTTCATCCTTAGTTATTTTTAATTTAGTCTTTGGATTAATTTTTTTGCAAATTTCTGCAACTTCTTTTACAGAAGAATTTTCTTTTGCAAGATGAAATATTTCTTTATTAATTTTATTGTTTTCTTCCATAAACTTGAAACATCTAACCACATCCTGTAATGGGACGAGACTCTTTATTTGTCTGCCACCAGAAAACAAATTAATAGTTCCATTTAATGAAGAAATTTTAGAAAATAAATTTGGCATTATATTTATTCTTGTAGAATCGTTTGAATAGCCATAAACAGATCCTAGTCGAAGTATAACATAGTTTTTTTTTGATTTTTTTATATCTATTTCATTTTGTGCTTTACTAGATGAATAAGCAAGTATCGGACAAGGTATTTCTTCTTCGTCAATATTTTTCTTGGTATTTTTAAAACCCTCAAAAATTACATGAGTAGATGGAAATATAATTTTGCACTGATTTGGAATTACTTCCAAAATATTATTGGTTCCTTCGATAGCTACTTTTTTGATTTTATCATCTAATTCCTCATTAGACTCTTTTTTAACGTATGCTACATTTGTAATTCCAGCTAAATGATGAACAACGTCGGCATCTTCTAAAAGTACCTTTAAAGAAGATTTGTCGAGAATTTGAACTTGAAAAAATTCGATATTCCAATTTTTTAGTTGATTAACTCTTTCAGAAACAAAACGATTATCAATCGCGATTATTCTGTGATACCAGCTTTTACCCGAATATAGTTTACAAAGCTCTGTACCCAGATATCCAAGGGCACCAATAATAACAATTTTTTTTTTCATAAACAACACAGTATGGTTTTATTCTTTCAATGAAAATTATGAATAAAACAGGAAATATAAGCAAAAAAAAAATTAAAGCTAATAAAATAATGCAATTAAAGTTACTATATTCATCTTTAATAGAAAAAAATTTGAATTTCCTTCTCTATATTTTGAGGTAAAATTATGAGTAAATTTGTACAAAGCAAAATAAGAATTATTAAAAATTTTTGAATTAATTTTAAAAAAATAATTTAAACAGTAATGAAAATTTTTTATTGGTCTCCATTTATATCAGAAGTTGCAACTGTTTCTTCAGTAATCAGGTCTGCAGAATCTATAATAAAATATTCAAAAACAAAAAATAATATAAATGTAGCTATAGTAGATGCTATCGATGAATGGAAAAATTACAAAAAATTAATTAACCCTAAAATTGAAGTTATAAATATAAACAAAAAAAAAATTTTTGAATATTTACCGAAATTTGGTTTTTTTAAAAGTAGGTTCTCTTATATTTTGATTTTTATTCTAAGCTTTTTTAAATTGTTAAACTTAATAAATAAAGAAAAACCTGATTATTTGATAGTACATTTGCTGACTTCACTCCCAATTTTTTTAACATTAATCATTAAAAGCAAGACCAAAATTGTTCTTAGAATTTCTGGATTGCCAAGATTAAATTTTGTTCGTTATATCTTTTGGAAACTTTTTTCAAAAAAAATTTATAGAGTTACATGCCCAACTATAGCAACTTATGAATATTTAAAAAAAATGAATATTTTTGATAATAAAAATATTTTTGTATTAAGAGATCCAGTCATCCAATTGAATGAATTTTTAAAAAAAAAAAGGAAAAAATTAAAGATCTAAAAATAGAAAAAAAAAAATTGATTATAGAAATTAGAA
>Ga0187833_10005407_pt1 | contig 12084 bp, 10 predicted proteins | sample ETNtaG_37_FD_167968 | JGI IMG/M metagenome (GOLD analysis project Ga0187833, IMG submission 167968) | Marine microbial and viral communities from oxygen minimum zone, Eastern Pacific Ocean - ETNP2014_SV_400_PacBio MetaG (Illumina Assembly) | ecosystem: Environmental > Aquatic > Marine > Hypoxic... | reverse complement strand
GATTTTTCTCATTTAAACGGATCTCCTATTTACACGATCAGTCTTAATCTTCCATTTTAGTGCCGGGTTTTTCTTTTCAGACATTTTGTTTATAAAATCAACACATCATAGCACAAATAAAAAACCCCGCTACTGTGGGGCTCTTGCTTAAATCCTTTGGGTATAATCTGATCAGGCAAGGAAGACCCATCTATGAAGTCAGCAAGCTCCTTGGTCACTCATCCGTGACCACCACAGAGCAACACTATGCCCCGCTACTTACTGTAGAGATTGAGGTGTTTGTTTTATAGTAACTGTATTAAACGATCATCGTTTTCTTCTTCATCTAATTCGATGGCATCTGGTTCAACCAAATCAATGAAATTTTTTGTTGTTTCATCCGTATAAACCAAATTGAAACCTTTATCTAATTGCAATAATTCAATACCATCATCATTATCATTACGAAATTCACTGGATAATCTTTGAACAGCCCCGATTCTCCTAAGATCATCAACATAATCTAGTACGAGCAATTTTCTTTTTTTGTCAGTTTTTATTCTCAATCCCCTACCAAGCTGTTGTAAAAAAATAGTTCTAGAATGGGTAACTCTTTCGTAGCAAAGAATATCAACATTTGGTACATCAACACCTTCATTTAACTTATTATAAGCAATAAGTACCTTAATTTGTCCATTTCTAAAGAGCCGTAACCTTCTAGCATTTTCATCATTTGATTGACTATTAGTGTAAGAAGCAGCAGGAAATGAAAAAGTTGACCGAAATATTCTTTCAATTCGTTCTGCATGTTCAACGCTATGACAGTAAAAAATGCCACTTTTTCGATCATATTTTTTCCAATATTTGATAAACTCTTCACATATTACTTCCATTTGGGTTGGAATGAATAATTTTTTGTTTAATTGCTTGATGGTATATCCTTTGTCACTGCTTTCAGTAATCCATTTAGTGTCAAGATTATTGCCCTTCATTCGATATTCAACTTCAGCAAGATAACCATTCCTAATTCCTCTGGACACATTGTAATAGACCAATGCCTCACCAAAAAGATTATTTAATGATAATCGATCCCTTCGAAATGGTGTTGCGGTCAATCCTAATGTATACCTAGGATTTAGTTTATTTATGGAGTTTTCATAAGTTCGCGCTCTACTATGATGAGCTTCATCAATAATAAGAATATTAAATATTATTTCTGGGTTTTGATCTAAAAAAGAATCGATACTGCCAAAAGTAGATAAAAGTATGCCATCTTTAAAATAAGGTTTTTGTTGACTTGAAAGAAGATTTGTAGTGACTGATTTAGGTATGGAGCTCCATAATGATACCTCAAATTGTTCTATTAATGATTGCATTTCTGCAAGAATTAATATATTAAGATTGTTATCTTTTTCAAAAAGCCATTTTATAAAACTACAAGCAACAAAAGTTTTGCCCATTCCAGTTGCAAGACAGATCATCCCCTTTTTTGAACCAGATTCATATGATGCTTTTAATTCATTAATGCATTCCTTCTGATAAGGACGAGGTTTCCTATCATCACTTATCCAATCGCTTAGCTTATCAAATTCATTTAAAAGTGACTTCCCAGTGGAGGTTATTATGTTATAGCCTGAATTTTGATAGGTTTCCAATTTCTTTTGTTGCCCTGGACCTAAATTTCTGTTAGAAACACATATTCCCTTTTTAATTTCGTAGAAATCCATAGCTCTCACTACATCTTCAACAATATTTTCTGTAAGATCTCTATTATTTTTTGAATGCTTAACTTGAATTACATATTCCTCACCATTGAGTGATGCAATTATATCGCCACCATGATCACCAGACTTACCGATGACTTCAGCATTATTCCAGCCTTTATGAATTAATAATCTTGCAATTGCCCGTTCGAAATAATTCCAAGGGCCATACGCAAATATTTCGGTTGAAAGAAAATTTGAAATTTTTACACTCTATTATTAATTAAATATTGAAGTGCAAGTTTAGCAGATATAATTTTTCTTTTATTTTGTTTTCTCTTTATATCAGTCATATCAATCAATACATCCGTAATCCAAGCTATTTGAGAAAATTGTGCAAAATGATCTTTTAATATAGTTGATTGGTATTCTCGATCATCATCAAACTCTCGAAAACTTAGATTTAAAAATTTTCCATCGAAAATAAGATATGGATAATCGCGAATAAATTCGTGTAAATAGTTAAAGTCTAAATATTTTACAAAAGATGTGTTCCTTAATACCCTGCTCGGTTTATTTAAATTTTTATTTTCAATTTCTCTGTATTCATTTTTTAATTTTTCCAATTGTGAGGTCCTCAAATTTGGTTTTGGAGATAAATCAAAAGATTCACTTATTAAGTAATTTTGTAATTCTCTCATGAGATTAGTTGCAGTTATAACAATTTGATCAATATTTAAAATTCTTTCTGGATAATATTTTGATTTCAATTCGAAATATATCTTTGAGATTGGCCATTCACTTGTATCATATATTCGTGAATGGAATCTCTCAGCGATTTCCATCAAAACTAAATCTTGCCAACCTTCCTCAAAATCTTTCAACATAGTGTGATTCTGATTCAACCTAACATGAAATACATTTGCTGATTCAGCTTCGAAAATCACAGGATTAAATTCATTTTCATTTGCTAGTCTAGGAGTAAAATCAAATATTTTTGCAGTAATAGGAGAGACATCAATTCGGTCTAATTCAAAAATTTTCTCTTCTTTAACTACTGTGAGTCCAGGATATGGATCTACAACAGTTTCAGGAGTTTCCTCTGTAGGTGGATCATCTTCTGGTCCTGGCAGCCCTGGACCACCAGTATCAGTGCCTTCCTCAGCAACCATAACAAGCTCATACCATTTCTCATCTGATTGAAATTCTGGATCGCCATCGTAGAACTTTCTTTTATACTCTATTGCTTTTTTATTGCCTGCACTTGCTCCACCATTCACAACTCCACATACTAAATTTTTTCTACCAGGATTAGTATACCTAAAACCATAAAATAACATTGCTAGTGGAGACCTATTTTTACCACCTAGTCTTAAATTTTTAACCCATCCCTCTTGTATTGGTTTAGGCCCCCGAACTACCTCTACAACATCAAGCCATTGTTCTGTAATGGGAAAATTATCTTTAGTGAACTCTGGTAATATAAAATCTGCATGAATTTCGCCAACGATTCTCCCACCCAACGGCGAATTATCAATAGGATATTCAAGCATGCGCTCGTGTCTACCTGTTCGATCATTCCACCAAAATAAAGATTTATCCCATTCTTTAATAATCCTGCCATTTCGTACAATATCAAATCCATATTCATACTCGGAAAAATATCTTTGTATGCCAACCCATCCTTTAACATGATATTTTTTATTAATTATTGTATTATCTGATGCACATTGAGGACATATAGAATTATCGATTAAATTTTCAATTGATAATTCTATTAAACATTTAGTACAAAATGGTATTTCTGCAATTAGTTGATTAAAAGTTTTGTATGGTTTTATTTCTCCTTCTTGTCTGTGAGATATACTTCTATCTTTATCCCATAAACAAAATCTTTTTGGTTCTATAGCAACCCAACCCCTACTACCTTTGGCTTTAATATCAATATTATATTTTTCTGAAATAATTGAAGAATATACATATTTTAGGTTTCGGATTAAGTCTGGCCTGTGGAGTAAACTTTTTGCTTCAGGTTTATAATCTTTTATTTCAATTGTTGTTCCATGTTTACCTTTTGTAGAAGTATCTGAATTTTTTCGGTACAATAATTCTCTTTTAAACGAATTAGTTCTTACCATTTCAGGAATATCAATCGTGATTCCAATATCTTTATCTGAATCCTTCACAGATGTCCAAACAGTTGTTTTATGGGATAATTTTGCGGTTGCTATATTAAATCCCATACCAAATAGACCTAAATCACTATCAGTTGTTTTACCTGACATCCCAGTAGTAAGAGCTGTAGTTAATTGCTTTTTATTCATCCCTGAACCATTATCACTTATTATTAATGGCACATTCTGATCAATTTCTCCAGCGCTAGGCAAAGTAAGCCTAATCTCATTTTTTTCATCACCATCTGAATCTTGTTTTTTAATCATGGCATCTAATGAATTATCTACCAATTCTGCCATGCACTGCCAACCTTTTAAAGGCAGCCTTCCTAGCATATCAATCAATCTTGGGTTTGGTTCTAAATCAACAAATATTTTTCGCAATTGATACCTCTTTATTTTATTCTTTCAAGATATTCGTTCCATAATTGTAAGCAAAACTTATTCATACGTCCCCATGAATATTTGCCACCTTTATCTAGGTTTCTAAACATTAATAATTGGCCTTCAACAGCTCTAGTTGTTCTCAGTAATCTTCTACTAAGGATTTGAATTTTATTATTATGTTCATGGATTCCTTTCCCTTCAGGTAAACGTAGATATAATTGTAATACTTCATATAGTTCATTTTTTGTCCATATTTTTCCTGAGTTTATATTTTTTTCTCCACCAGGCACTCTTATATATTTTGGCATGACTAATTTAGTATTTCTTTGAAGTGTTTTCCAAATTTGTATGCCATTTTCACTGGAACAGCATTACCAATTTGGGTGTATTGTGGGATTTCTCTTTTCTCAAACATATCTCCCGGTTCTCCAGCACGCCTTCTTCCACCTGTTGTCCTAGGTCCATGAAATATAAAACTGTCTGGAAACGTTTGCAACCTAGCCCATTCCCTTACAGTTAAGGACCTTGGTTGGGAATAATGAACATAATCATCAGGTAAACTTGTGACCGTTATATTCGGTTTTCCATTCTTCCAATTACTAGGTAAAACACGCTGTGCAAATTTCTTGGTTTTCATTCTTTCCGGTATTTTACCATCGTTGTCTATCATATACTGGAATTTTTTAATTATTTCTGGCTTATGCCGAGAGTAAGAATGATTATATACTGGGTCTCCTTTTTTTAGAATTTCACCATTTAATTCTCTAAACTCTTTTTGAATTTCTGATTGTGGGTCAGTAGGATAAGTTCCTGTATGTAGTGTTTCTAAGTATTCGGGATCGACTAGGTCATCTAACCAATCTTTAATGCTGGGGATAGCTTTATTTTCTTTATCTGGCAACCTACCATTGCAGGGTTTATTTAATTCATTAATACTATTTATGTCATCTCTTATGCCAACTATTATTACTCGTGGCCTATTTTGCGGAACCCCGTAATCATAGCAATAAACTAATTCTGGCTCCGCAGTATATCCATTGATACCTTGAAATGTGTTTTTTACATCATTCCAAATCTCGGATTTCTCACCGTTTGGTGTCCATCGAGCATTAAGCAAACCTCTTACATTTTCGAATAGAAACATTTTTGGCTGGATTCTATCAATTACCTTGGCCATCTGTTTATATAAATGATTAGTCCCAATATCCACTTTATCAGTTTTAAACGTTCTTCTAATACCAATATTCGAATAACCCCAACAAGGTGGTCCACCAGCTACTAGGTCTACATCAATTCCATCACTTTTCCATTTACTTTTTAATCCGTCAATCCTATCATCTGTAAGGTCCTTAATATCATGAACAAACTCTGGATTAAATTTACCTTGAACATGGTTTTCGTATGTTTTTAAAGCACTAGGGTTTATCTCGTTAAAAAGTAAGGGTTCGAAACCAGCCTGTTCTAACCCTAGGGATAATCCTCCGCAACCTGCAAAAAGATCAATAAAATAGAATTTATTTGCCATAAATGTTTTTAGTACTGGTAATTAAGGTTATTTATCAAAATATTAGTCCATAAAGCTAATGAAAAAAAGAAATTATGCATTCCAATCTTTAAGCTCATACTTACATTGATCATATAAAATACAGGATCCACATTTGGGTTTTTTTGGTAAGCATTCTCTCGCGGAAAAATCTAATATTCCCCAATTCATATGCCTACTTTTTGAATGTGATACAACAATATTGGCCAGACTTTGCAAGTAGGGGTCATACCGGATATCAGCCAACTTCCTCTTCCCAAAAAAACGTTCTAAGACCCTGGACATATTAACATCAAGTAATGGATATGGTTGTTTATAAACCTGTAGCATAATGGCGTTTGCTAGGTACTGTCCAAAAAATGGTAGTTCAATAAGGTCTTCGTAAGTCTTTGGAAGTCTACCATTCCTATCGGCCATAATGACAGAAAGTTTTTTCAGCCTACTAGCTCTTTGTTTTTGTAACCCAATGTTTTTTAATGAATTTTCTATTTTAGAAATCGATGCACTTGCAAGGGTTCTCCAAGTAGGAAATAATTTTATGAAACTTTCATAAAATTTTGAAACAGTTTCCGCCTTGGTTCTTTGTAAAAGGACTTCTGATATGATAATCTTGTAATTACTTAAGCGTGATTTACGCCATGGGAATTTTCTACCGTTAACATCGTACCATTTTAGAATTGAATCCTGAAAAAATGTAATTTTATCCTTATTTAGAAGTCGCTTCATAGTTCAAATATACCTACATTTTATTAGCATCAGGAGTGGTTTCACAATTGAAGCCCGCCAGTAATGTTTATCAGGTTCTATATCAATGATTCTTTGATAAGCTTCTTTAGCTTTATCTTTCCTAAAATCTATTAGTACTCCATAAACTGTCCCAAATTCTTCTTCATCAATAATGGGTAATCCATCCCTGATCAATAGAGTACCATTAATAGAACAATTTCTATCAATGTTTTTTATAAATTCCCCGATTCTGAAAAAACCGAGCTCTCCAGGTTTAAATATACCATATGAGAAAAATGGAATATTAGTATCATTAGGTAGATTCATTTACTTCAATCCTATCCCTTTGGGTGGGGCTATAGCTTTGTAATAAATCATAATCTTTACGTCCTGATTCATACATTGCTCTTATATAAGAGTCTAGGGCTTGTATATTTTCAGGACGATCTATCACTAATAATTAAACTAAGTATTTATTACGGGGTCAAAATATTTATCGATTTGGATTGTAATACGCCATAAATCTCATCGATTTCTACCCCTGTTGGAATACCATAAAAAAAAATTGAATTATCTTTCACTGTTATTTCAAGACCCGCAGTTTTGCAATTATAAAAGGCTTGTAGTTGTTTATTTGTATATTTTCCTGTTGGCGAATAGAATTTCTGGTTAGAAGAGCCCCGCCACATATAATCACCTTTATTTATCTCTTTAAATCTTCCATCTACAACTAAATCAAACTTTGATACACATTGTAATTGAGATTCATTCAACTCATCAATTTTATATCCAGTAAAAACCATTTTTTCCAATGAAGATGGGATGTTTTCCATTAATAAAGAAAGTGCATCAGCCTGCCAAAGTGGTTCACCACCAGAAACAGTTATTCCATCTATTTGATTTAAATAGTGATCGACTACATTTGTTAATTCTGGAACAGATATATCCTTACCAGAATTTTTTGGTAAGTAATCTGGCTGAATACAACCCTGGCATCTAAAAGGGCAACCAGCAACCCAAATCACCAATCGTTTACCAGGCCCAAGAACCTTATCTGCTAGTCCAATATGCCCAATATTTAGATATGGCTCTTTCATCGTTGAATAGCTCTATTGGTCTGTGCTTGAACATTTGTCTGTCTAGGTTCATTCAACCTAATTGTATTACCAGTGTTCTCAACATATATATCACCAAGATCAATTTCTTTAGCTCTAAGGCCTTTATTTATTGTATCCAATACTTTATGGCAGTCACTAGTATTATCAGAAATATCAAAAATAATTTTTCCATCACTACCAAAATTTATATTCACGGGTGTACCACCGATACTTCCAGATATATTATTAGAGCTAACCATATTTTTGGCTCCTATTATCTCACCTAAAACATTCTGAACATATTCCTTTTCAGCAATTAACTGGTCATGCTCGTTTTTTATTTGGTCTACTTGATCAATAAATATTGAAATATTTCGTTCATTCTTTAAAGACAAATCTGTATTTGTTTTTATTGATTTTTGTATTATATCAGAGTATAGATCGACCCTTTGCCTTATGGGATCATCCATTATTTCATTATAGCTGTTAATAGTATATATCTCATTTAACAGCAGTTGTTTTTTTTCATTTGGTAAAGACTTATACAATAACCTTGCCATATCCACTTTATCTTCCACTTTCTGCCGATTCTTTTCAATAGCCTGTAAATAAGACTCTGCTCCTTTTATTTTCTTTCGTGCAGCTAAGTATTTATTTTCTTGTGTTATTCTCTCAGCTTCTTGAATTCCTGCGAGTAATTGATTCTTATGCGTTTGATGTAAATATTGGTGGGTATTTATACGCTGTTTTAGATCGGATAACAGCTGCAGGTTTTTTTGTTTCTCTTTTTGGAGCCGCTTACGCTCTAGCTCGCGCTTCCTCTTCTGTTCCAATTCATATGCTGTACATTTAGGGCCAGACATAATCAAGCATCAATTGACATTAAGTCAACATCTGCATATTTTCTTTTTTTCTCTTCATCATCTTGTATTCGATCCAAGAAGTAGGTAGCAATAGGTTTTTGTATTGCTTTCATTTCTACTATAATCTCATCATCATTGGGTGGGTCTTCTCTATCGTAATACGCATTGAATTGCGCATCAATGATAACCTGCTCGATTTCTGATCCAGTCAACTTTTTTTTAGCTGCGACCATTCCTAATCTTTCAATATCATAATTATTTTTATCAAGCTTGTGTTTCTCTAGCTGAATTGCAATAATCTCTTTTAATGCTTCTTCATTTGGTTCCCCAACAAAAAACAGTTGGTTAAAACGACCCTTCCGTAATAGCTCCGGAGGTAACAGAGTTACATCGTTTGCCGTTGCGACAATAAATACATTCTCCGATTGGGCCTTTTCCTGCATCCAAGTCAGGAACGTTCCTAACACCCGATTTGATACCTCGCTTCCTCTATCTGCTGATGAAAATGCTTTTTCAATTTCATCAATCCATAAAATACAGGGCGCAATAGACTCAGCCCTTCTTAAAGCATTCCTCATATTTTTCTCTGATTCACCAACATAGCTGCCAAATATTCTTCCGATATCGAATCTTAGAATTGGTCTTTTCCATATTCCTGATATCGCCTTAGATATAAGCGACTTACCTGAACCGGGTACACCCCAGACAAGTATGCCGGTCGGTGTTGTTAAACCCGCTTGTTCTGCTTCTTTTGAAAAAGCTTTTTTTCTCTTCTTTGCCCATTCTTTAAGGTTATTTAGCCCTCCCACATTTTCAAAGCCTACTTCTTCTTCAACGTACTCCAGCATACCATCTTTTTGAATAATCTCTTTTTTAATTCTTAATATGTCATCAATTGTTTTAGCTCCTATTTCCTGGTGCTTTATGAAGGTAGATGCGATACATCGCCTAAACTGGTCCGCTGTTAAACCTTTAGCAGACCGTAAGATTTCATCTATAGTTGTTTTAGCTGTTTTTTCTACTGCATCTAATAAAGGTGAGTCTGCAATGTAATCGTAAAATATTTTCTCCAGCAGATCTATATCAGGGACAGAATGGTATAATACTTTAAAATCATTATCTAACTCCTTTGGCAGATCGTATGTAAGGCCCAAAATAACTAAAGCGCTTTTATCTTTTCGTAGCGTTTTATTTAGAGTTTTAAATATTCTGGTTGCATTTACTATGGTATTTGTATCAATCGTGCGACCAGCTTCCGATCTCAATAAAGCGGGTATATCTTTAAATAGATAGATAGTATCAGTACCTTCAGTATCTCCTTTGTTTGCTAATGCCTTTATTTTATCAATCATAGTTGATGAATTTCTGTCTGCTGAATCACTTCCAAACCTAGATTCTGTAGCCATTTGTGCTAGACCTTCATCTTCAAGAAGGTTCTGGTCTTCCTGAAGAATATCTGTGCCACTCAATCCCTTATTGAAAACTTCAGCCACATTCTTGAGGATTCGTACGGTTTCATCTTCTTCCTGTGTCTCAATAAATATGAGCGTTGTACCGGCTTTTATCTCGTGAATTAATTGTTCTTCTATTCTTTCTATTTTTTTACTCATCGCAATAATTCCTTAATTGAATGATTAGTATCATAATTATCTAGCATAGCTAGATCATCCTTATTTTGTTTATTCTGCTTTATTATGTCGCTAATAGAATAGTTCGTCTGATAATCGTCAGGAATCTGAACTGGCCTAATATCTAGGTTTATTTCGCCCGTTCCGATGACTTCCTTTAAATTATCATAGTTATAATCAATCTGCATCAGCTCAATAGCAAGGCGCTTTTTATCTTTTGATGCTCTGGAATAAAGAATCAAATGCTTTATCAATTCTTTTTTATCTTCTAATAATTTTTCTTTTTCAAACCTATGTATTTTTAAGTCCAAGTCTATCAATTTATCAATGATTTGATATTTAATCTTATCTTCTGTATCATAGTCTTTATAACAAGATATGAGTTCCTGCCTGTTATTTTCATTCAATTTATATACTTCCTTACCGCCACTCATATCATAAATGCAATAGATAGCATCATTATCGACGCTTATAAAATTCTTAAAATCTTCCGGTGTTATCTCAACTTCTAATCCTCTCAAATAACCTGGTTTTTCCAGCAACGCTTTACGACTAAAAGACAATTTGCCATCGTCCTTTATTTCTATCAGTTTTACACGCACTTCATCACCTGTATTTAAAACATCCTCAACATTTTCTACTCTATTCCATTCTAGCTCTGATATATGGAGTAAACCTCCTCGACCCGGTGCATAATCAACAAATGCACCATATTCCTGTAATACCGTAACTATTGCGTCAAATTCCTGGCCAACTTCTGGCACAAAGTGATCTTCTTTAGCTAATTGAGTAGCATCTATACCTTTGTTTTTATTACCATCAGCAAACATATCCTTAACTCTAGCGTCGCTATTTACGAAATAGTATTTCCCACGTTTATAAATAATTTTACCATAAATAGCATTTTCACATTTTTCAAGCTCATCTGAATCAGCATCTATAATATTTATATCTTTAGCTTGAATATGGTCATTGCCTATTGCTTTATGGATCTCAAATGACACACGAAGACCCAAATTGATTTCAGATAGGAGACTGATATATTTACCTGGTATTAGTGGAGGTTCTTCCAAGCTCTCAGGTTTTTTCAGCAATGCTTTACGACTAAAAGACAATTTGCCATCGTCCTTTATTTCTATCAGTTTGACACGCACTTCGTCACCTATATTTAACACATCCTCAACATTTTTTATATGACCCCCCAATTCTGATATAGGGATCAATCCACTTCGGCCTGCCGCATAATCAACAAATGCACCATAACCCTCTATCCCATTTACTCTTACGTCAAATTCCTGGCCAACTTCTGGTCCATCCATTTCATCTAGTTTTTTTATTAGATCTAAAGTGATGGGGATGTCATCTATATTTTTTAGATTTTCTTTATTCCCCCAAAGGTTTGAAAAAAACATCGTTATTTTAGAATTTACTTGATGATATAATTTTTTATTTAATTCAATTTTAGCTTTACCAAGAGTATCATTAAGATCAGAAGCTACTTCCTTAATTGAAAATGTTTGGTTGAATATCTGACCAATATCTTTCAAATTCTTAATCACCGTTTCATTAGTTGATTTGATATCATCAACACTCTCTAATTCTTCTACAACTTTTTCAAGAATTGGTATATACTCTTCAATATATTGAACTACAGAAGGAAAATCATTTATAGAAAATTGTATATCACCCACCGCTAATGGATAAGTGCCAACTATTCTTCCATTGTATCCATTAAAATAATTAATGAATCCATAATATTTTTCTTCACTCCTCGAAACTAAAGATCGAATATTATTCAGAGGTTGATCATCAATAAAAGATACTTCAACCTCATCTCTATCACTAAATATGGCTGGAAATTTTATTGATTGAGTTTCAGAACCATCCTCTAAAAGTATAATACCGGAATTAGTCTTGGTTCTAAGTATTACAATTATTCCTTTAAATATTTTCATCTTATGCCTTTAAGCTAAAATGGTAAATC
>Ga0187833_10005406_pt1 | contig 12086 bp, 9 predicted proteins | sample ETNtaG_37_FD_167968 | JGI IMG/M metagenome (GOLD analysis project Ga0187833, IMG submission 167968) | Marine microbial and viral communities from oxygen minimum zone, Eastern Pacific Ocean - ETNP2014_SV_400_PacBio MetaG (Illumina Assembly) | ecosystem: Environmental > Aquatic > Marine > Hypoxic... | reverse complement strand
CAATCGCCTCTCGGCCGATGAGCGCGTGGACCTGCCGCGGCCCAGCATCGATACCGGCATGGGGTTGGAACGCGTTGCCGCCGTGCTGCAGGGGGTCCACAACAACTACGATACCGATCTCTTCAAGGCCCTGATCGAGGCGTGCGAGGAAGTGACGGGAGTAAAGGCGGAAGGCGATAAGGCCGTGTCTCACCGGGTTATCGCTGATCACCTGCGCGCTATATGTTTTCTCATGGCTGATGGTGTTCTCCCTTCCAATGAGGGGCGTGGCTACGTGCTGCGGCGGATCATGCGCCGGGCCATGCGCCATGTGCACATGCTGGGTGGGCGAGAGCCTCTCATGTGGCGATTAGTACCAGCGCTGACTACCGAAATGGGGCAGATCTATCCGGAACTGGGTCGTGCCCAAGCCCTGATTACGGAAATCCTCAAGCTCGAGGAAGCCCGTTTCCAGAAGACTCTGGAACGAGGGCTGAAACTTCTCTCTGAGGAAACAAAAAAGCTTTCCGGCGCTACAGTGTTGTCCGGTGATACCGCCTTCAAGCTTTACGATACCTACGGTTTTCCCCTTGATCTGACTCAGGATGTGTTACGCAGCCAGGGGCGGGATATAGACTTAGACGGCTTCAACATCGCCATGGAACGTCAGAAGAAAGAGGCGCGCGCCAATTGGGCCGGTTCTGGCGAGGCAGCCACGGAAAAAATCTGGTTTGAAATAGGACAGAGGGTTGGGGCCACGGAATTTCTTGGCTACGAGGTGGAATCCGCTGATGGTGAGGTGGTGGCCCTGGTAGTGGACGGAAAGGAAGTGGACAAGACAGGCAAGGGTGAACTGGCCCTCATCGTCAACCAGACCCCCTTTTACGGGGAATCCGGCGGTCAGGTTGGCGACAGCGGGATTGTTCTCGGTTCCGGTGATGGAAAGAAACGCGCCTGTATGGAGGTTTCCGGCACCCGAAAGTTCCTCGGCAACCTGCACGTGCATACGGGCAAAATGACGTCGGGGACCTTGGTCGTGGGCGAGGTAGTGGAGCTTGCTGTTGACGGTGAACGCCGCACGCGGCTACGCGCCAATCATTCCTCCACCCATCTTCTGCACCGCGCCCTGCGCGGGCAGTTAGGCGATCATGTGACCCAGAAGGGGTCGCTGGTAGCCCCTGACCGGCTGCGCTTCGATATTAGTCATCCCAAGGCGATAAGCTTTGAAGAGCTTGTCGCCATCGAATCGGAAGTCAATGCCTGCATCCGCGGCAACAGCGAAGTGACCACCCGTCTCATGACTGCCGACGAGGCCGTAGAGCACGGCGCCATTGCCCTGTTTGGTGAGAAGTACGGTGACGAAGTACGCGTAGTCTCCATGGGAGGAGAAGATAGCACAGAAGGTGAGCAAGCTCCCTATTCCATGGAATTATGTGGCGGCACTCATGTGCGCCGCACTGGCGATATCGGGTTTTTCCACATCGTTGGCGAGTCCGCCGTGGCCTCCGGGGTGCGCCGTATAGAAGCGCTTACTGGAGAGGCGGCTGTGGCTTCTGTGGCCGAACAGAAAGCCCAATTATTGGGGGCAGCCTCGGCGCTGAAGGCGGCCCCGACGGACCTCGAATCTCGTGTCTCTGCCTTATTAGACGAACGTAAGAAGCTGGAGCGTGACCTTTCCGAGGCCAGGCGCTCTATGGCTAGCGGTGGCGTGGGTGGCAACGATATCAACACTGGCGAAGCCGACAAGGAGGTGGCCGGTGTCACCTTCGCCTCCCGCTGTCTCCGGGACGTGCCGGCCAAGGACCTAAAACCAATGGCCGACGAGATAAAGGTGCGTATTGGTTCTGGCATTATCGCTTTGGTGACGGTGAACGAAAGTAAAGCCTCCCTAGTGGTTTCCGTCACCGATGACCTTACGGAAAAATTCGACGCCGTATCCCTAGTGCGTGTAGGTGCAAAAACCCTCGGCGGAAAGGGCGGCGGCGGCCGCCCCGACATGGCTCAAGCCGGCGGCCCCGACGGGACCAAAGCCGATGCGGCGCTGAAAGCTATAGAAAAAGTGCTCTCCAGGAGTGGCGACTGAAGTGGTGGAAGAGCTACAGCCAACTGGATTATCTCATCTCTTGCTGTAGGCCTTCGTCCAGCTTGTCAAGAAACTCCTTGGTGGTAAGCCACGACTGTTTAGGTCCTATGAGGAGCGCTAGGTCCTTGGTCATGAAGCCCGCTTCCACTGTGTCTACGCAGATCTTTTCCAGCGTTTTAGCGAAGGCCTGTACCTTGGGCGTGTTGTCAAACCGACCACGGTGATAAAGCCCCCGCGTCCAGGCGAATATGGAGGCGATAGGATTGGTGGAAGTGGCCTTGCCCTCACGGTGCAGGCGGTAATGGCGGGTCACGGTGCCGTGGGCGGCCTCGGCCTCCACCGCCTTGCCATCTGGCGTCATCAGTACCGAAGTCATGAGCCCTAGCGAGCCGAAGCCCTGGGCCAGGGTGTCTGACTGCACGTCGCCATCATAATTCTTACAGGCCCAGACGAAGCCACCGCTCCATTTCAGGGCCGCTGCCACCATATCGTCGATAAGGCGGTGTTCATAGGTGATGCCCATGGCCTTGAACTTGTTCTTGAACTCGGCCTCGAAAACCTCAGCGAAAAGGTCCTTGAAGCGGCCGTCATAGGCCTTGAGGATGGTGTTCTTGGTAGAGAGATAGACCGGCCAGCCAACATTAAGGCCGTAGTTCATGCAAGCGCGGGCGAAATCACGGATAGAGTTATCAAGATTGTACATGGCCATAGCTACGCCACCGCCTGGGAAATTGAAAACCTCGTGCTCGATGGTCTCGCCACCGCCTTCGGGCTTGAAGCTGATAGTGAGTTTTCCTTTTCCCGGCACCACGAAATCAGTGGCCCGGTACTGATCGCCGAAGGCATGACGGCCGATGACCATGGGCTGGGTCCATCCCGGCACCAGGCGCGGCACATTATTGCAGATGATGGGTTCGCGAAAAACGGTACCGCCCAGGATATTGCGAATGGTACCGTTGGGTGAACGCCACATTTTTTTGAGCCCGAATTCTTCCACTCGTGCTTCATCGGGCGTGATGGTGGCGCATTTTATGCCTACGCCGTGTTCCTGGATGGCTTCAGCTGCATCCACCGTAATCTGGTCTTCGGTGGCATCGCGGTTTTCGATCCCGAGGTCGAAATATTTCAACTCCACGTCGAGATAGGGAAGAATCAGCTTGTCCTTGATGAATTTCCAGATGATCCGTGTCATCTCGTCACCATCGATTTCGACAACGGGATTGGTTACCTTAATTTTCACCATGAAAGCTTCTCTCCGTATCCTCTTTGTCTCAACCTACCATTCCCCCGAGAGGACGCAATGATCCCCGCTCCCAAGGTCAGATATGGCTGCTGTCTTCGCCTTTATGTGCGGCCGGTAGGGCCTTCAGCGTGGCGATCACTTCTTCGGGGTCAGCAGCTACGGTGTACAGGTCCTTGCATCCCTGATTGGCATAGCCGGTGGCGATCATATGGTCGAAAAGGTTATGAAACGGTTTCCAATAGCCGCCGGCTTCGATCAGAAATATGGGCCTGTCATGTAACCCCAGATGCTTCCAGGTTATAATTTCCAGGGTTTCATCCAGCGTGCCGAGTCCACCGGGCAGGGCTGCGAAGGCGTCAGACATATTGAACATTTTCTGCTTGCGTTCGTGCATGCTCTCCACCTCGATCAGTCGAGTCAACCCGCGGTGGTCTACCTCCCATTGCTTGATGAAGCGCGGGATAATCCCCGTCACCTCGCCGCCCGCGGCAAGCGCTGCATTAGCAGTCTCTCCCATAAGCCCTACATGGCCGCCGCCGGTAATCATGTGGATGCCGTTTTCGGCTAATTTCCGACCCAGTTCCCTGGCGTATTTCCGGTGTTCGTCGGGAATGGTCTCCGACGAGGCGCAATAAACGCAAAGGGAGCGAATGGGCATAGGATTTCAGGCCTCGTGTTGGAGAATCGTGTTTCTGCCGCCTCTTCTAGGCGAAGAGTAGCGCTATGCGCAAGGCGTCGTTGCAACAGGTAGGAAGGCGTATTACTTTTAACCCACGTTCACGAAAATTACTGCGAGGGGTCGTGAATAAATTTATGGCATACTACCTTTGACCCACGCCCAAGAAAAAATACCGCAAGGGGATGTGAATACATCCGTTGCTGTGGGCCTGGCCGGCCTGGCCATTATTTTTGCTGGTCTGTATGTCTACCACCTCGGGGAAACGCCCCCTGAAACGGTATCCGAACTCCCTGCCGCCACCGATCCCCCTTCTGCACAGCCGGAAACTGCTGAACTGGCCGAGCCCGAGCCCATGCCTATGTCTGCTCCTTCCCCTTCTGCGCAGCCGGAAACTGCTGAACTGGCCGAGCCCGAGCCCATGCCTGCTCCCGCTGAGACTGTGGCGCCGGCTGTGCCCACGTTGCCTACCTTCGATGTGGTGCGGGTCAACCGCGAAGGGGAAGCAGTGCTAGCGGGCCAGGCCAGCCCCAACGCCGAGGTGATTATCTCTAACCACGGTCAGGAAATCGGCGAAGTTGCAGCAGACAGTCGTGGCGAGTGGGTCTGGGTGTCCGAAACACCGTTTCCTCCAGGCAATCTCGAACTGGGCCTTACCTCCCGGATTGGTGGTGGTGATGCGGTGATTTCCGAAGACGTAGTGGTTATGGTCCTACCCCAATCCGATCATGATATTGCTGGTCGCGTCAGCGAGGAACTAGGCAATGCGCTGATCCTGAAAACCCGGCGTGACGGTTCTGGTGCCAGTCAGTTGCTGCAGTCCCCCTCAGGCGAGACCGACGACATTGCTCTCTCCATGGATGTGGTGGATTATGACCATGCTGGTCGGATCCAGTTCGGCGGGCGGGGTGCTCCCGGGGAGGCGCTGCGCGTCTATCTCGACAACGCATTGCTTGGTGAGACAGTAGCTTCGGATGACGGATTCTGGACCTTGGCACCAAACTGGAATGTGGCCTCGGGCCTTTACAATCTACGTGTCGACCAAATCTCCCCCGATGGCCAGGTGGTGGTGCGGGTAGAGCTTCCCTTCTCGCGTGCTGAGAGCCCGCCAGTGATAGAAGATGAAAGCGCGACGGTGATGCAGAAAAGCGCGGTGGTGGTACAGCCAGGGAATAGCCTATGGCGACTGGCGCGCAGGGCCTATGGTTATGGGATCAAATACCATGTGATTTACGAGGCCAACCGTTCGCAGATTCGCAATCCCGATCTCATTTATCCTGGACAGGTATTCACCCTGCCTCGTGTCGTCGAGGAAGCAGGCAGCTAGGACTCTTTCTTCCTCCCATATTTCTCCGGCGTTGGGCCCCACCATGGGACGTCGACTTTGCCATGAAAATCCGCTAAATGACGGCTTCTTTTGAATGATGGGTATCCGTGGATTCCGAAATTAAAAAAGCTGTGTGTATTTCAATCAACAGAGCTGGCTGGCCGTTTATCGCTCTCTTTGCTGTTCTCACAGCCGGACTCTGGGTTTTTTATCCTCCCTTGGGCTTTGTCGGGGTGGTTCTCACCGCGTGGTGCGCCTATTTTTTCCGCGATCCCGAACGGATAACGCCTCAGAAACCAGGTCTGGTTATCAGCCCCGCTGATGGCGTGGTGCTGCCGCTCGCAGAAATGCCGCCACCACCGGAGTTGGGCATTGGGGATACGGCACGTCTTCGTGTCAGCATTTTCATGAATGTGTTCAACGTACACGTGAACCGTATCCCGGCTCACGGCGTGATAGGAAAGATCTCATATAGACCAGGCCGTTTTTTTAACGCCTCCTTGGACAAGGCTAGCGAACATAACGAACGCATGTCCGTATCCATGAAAACCGATCATGGGGTAGAGATTGCCTTTGTCCAGATAGCCGGTCTCGTGGCCAGGCGCATCAAATACGATCTTGCCGAGGGGCAACAGGTGCGTGCCGGAGATCGTTTCGGCTTGATTCGCTTTGGCAGCCGGGTAGATATTTATCTGCCAACGGGCACGCGACCCAAGGTGCTTGCCAGACAGATCGCCGTTGCTGGAGAAACAGTGATAGCCGATTTTGGTAAATAATTGACGTCCTTGATATAATCGCTGTCCCGCAGAGCCAGACCAAGAATCTGCCATGCTTCGTCAGCAGTACAGGAAGGAGCCCCAACCATATGTTTAGGGCACGTCGGAAACGATTTAAGGGACAATCTCTGAACATAATGATTCCTACTTTGCTAACCCTCATGTCCTTATGTGCGGGGCTGTCGGCCATGCGGTTTGCCTTGCTTGCACAATGGGAATGGGCGGTGGTTGCGGTCATCCTAGCTGGATTTCTTGACAATCTTGATGGCCGCATGGCGCGCCTTTTAGGCGGTGGTAGCAAATTCGGCACCGAGCTTGATTCCCTCTCTGATTTCGTCAGTTTCGGCGTCGCCCCGGCGGTAGTTCTATACCACTGGTCGCTGTGGGAGCTGGGTGGCAAAGGCTGGATCATTGTCACCCTTTACTGCATCTGCTCAGCCTTGCGCCTGGCTCGTTTCAACTCGCGTTTGGGTGAGGCGATGCCGCCATGGGCTTATAATTATTTCACTGGCGTCTCAGCTCCAGCCGGCGCCGGTTTTGCTCTTCTACCAATGATGATTTCCTTCGAGTTTCCCGAATTCGAGATTGTTCGCAACGCCTACTTGGTGGGGGTGGTCGCCATGGTGACGGCCTTCCTGAAGATCAGCACTATTCCCACCTATTCCCTGAAACAGATAAAGGTGCCCCAGACCTATGTTATTCCTACCTTCCTACTGGTAGGGGTGTTTGCTGCCACCATGGTTACCGAGTTCTGGGCTACCTTTATCTGCTGCGCCACTGTTTATTTCCTCAGTATTCCGTTTAGCATTCGCTCTTTCCTCCACCTTAGGCGCGAGGCCGAGCGTATCCAGTCCGAAGTAACGCCGGGTGAGGCGGACCCGAAGGCGGCCTTACCGCCGCTAGCGGAGGTCCAGCCACCCGAAACCAATACTCGTACCGGCACATGAACCAGCATAGTTTTTAGCCCATGCCAGTACCTTTCCTATCAGTCGTTTTTTTAATGTCATAAACAAGAGGAGTTGAACGTGGACAAAGAGGAAATCCTGCGTCTTCAGACTTACCTGCGAGAAAAGTTCGGAAACGACGCAATCCATCTTCTAGAAGAAGGTAGAAAAGATAAGTTGGTTTTAGTTAATCTTGGTGACGAGTTTATCGGGACCATCTACCGCGACGATGAGGACGGAGGTGTCTCCTACGACTTCAATATGGCTATACTGGATGTAGATTTGCCAGCGTCAGGCGCCTAGGCGGCATATGAGCGACTTTGGCCTAATTGTGGGCCACAGTTCCATGACGCCGTGTCACTCGCCGGTCTAAAGACCTACGAGGATGGCATAGACGCGTTGGTATGCGCGTGGGTGGGCATTGAGTACCTGAGGGGTGCGGCGGACCCCTTACGGGGATGATGACGCCGCCATCTGGATACCTGAGGGGTAAATGCACCCTACCCCGTGCTCCCTGTGCGCTCCCCAATAAAATCAATGGCTTATAGGCTTAATTGCTTCTGGGCCATTGGTTATTCTAGGGTATAGTAGACATATTGTAGACACTTTGTGTGGCTTCGATCGAATTTGCGCGGCTCAGATCACAGCCAGAACACTCTCCCTGCACCACCTTGGTAGAAGTGTTCAGTGATCTAGCTCTTGGGTGGGGGGTAGTTATGCGCATTCAAGGGGCGTTACTTACATTTCTTCTTGTCTCCTACGGAGCATCTGCTCTTGCTGGCCCAGAAGACTATCTTGGCGGAGGTATGCCAGCGATGGGTCATGGTGCTGCTCATGGCGGCCGACCACTTTTCCACGAACTTGGAGAGATGGATATTGCAGGCCTTGATGGAAGGATTGCGTATAAATCTCTTAAAGCTGTTAACGACAACACCCGGTTAGTTTTTCGAGGCGCTAAAGAAGCCAGTATATACAGTGCCCTCTCACCAACCGTTGTGCTTGTTCTTAGAAACGGTGGAGGGGGGTCCGGGTCCCTAATTTCTACGTCTGGTGAAATTCTTACAAATTGGCATGTTGTTGAGGGTTTCTCCTCTGTTGGCGTAATTTTCAAGCCTCGGATGGAGGGGCGGAACCTTAAAGAAAGCGATCTGATTCGTGCCGAAGTTATAAAATTGGATGAAGTAAGTGATCTAGCGCTGCTGAAGGTTCGATCTGTGCCAAGCGGTATAAAACCCATCTCACTCGGTGATAAATCTGAAATTAATGTTGGTGCTGACGTTCACGCCATAGGGCATCCTACTGGCGAATCGTGGACATATACCAAGGGGTTTATCAGTCAGGTACGAAACAAATACCGATGGCAGACTGAATCTGGCGTAGCCCACGAAGCCAATGTTATTCAGACACAGACTCCCATAAATCCTGGAAATTCTGGTGGCCCTCTCATCAGTGATAGTGGAAATTTGGTTGGGGTTAATTCCTTTAAGGCAGAGGGGGAAAGCTTAAACTTTGCTGTAGCAGTTGACGAAGTAAGGCATTTTTTAGACGCGAAAAAAAGTCGCTATGCAAAGCCCCAAACAGATGATTCTTCTCCCCAATGCAAAGCTGAAGTTTTGTTTGAAGGTCGCAATAGTGAGGATACAGGTCAGCTCATTCAGGGGGACTTAGATTGTGATGGAGTCGTTGACGCTATCCAATTTACCCCTGATGATAAAAGTGAGCCAATCCGGGTTCAGTATGACGTGAATGGCGATTCATTATCCGACGTAGTTGTCGTCGATGCAGATACTTCATAGACATAGGCGTTCGGCACCCCAACTGGCCCTATGGTTTTATCATGGGGGTAGAGTGCGACGGAGCGACCTACCACTCATCTAAATCGGCCCGCGAGCGCGACCGACTTCGTCAGGAGGTTCTCGAAGGGATGCAGTGGCATCTTCACAGAATTTGGTCCACAGACTGGTTCGAGGACCCACAACGGGAAGCGGAAAGATTACGGAAGGCAACTCTCGACCGCTTGTCGGAACTAGACGTAGATCCACATTATAAAGAACCTATCATCGAGGAGCCTGGGGAGACGGTATGTATTGGAGACGAGGTTGTCGTGCATTACGCCGATGAACCCGACCGGCGATTAAACATTGTTCTGAGCAAAACCCTGAACGACCCTTCGAAAGGCATTCTCCATTTTGAAGAACCACTTGGAGAAGCTGTTTTAGGATCGACGATGGGAGACGAAATAGAAATATATATTGGCAACAAAATACGGACGGCCATCGTAGAAGAAATTATTAAGAACCCAATAATTACTGTGCATTGATATTGGCATAGATAACGAGCCTTCAAAATGATCGAAAATGACGTTCGAAATTTCATTAGTGCAAACTTCAACATTTGGAGCACGTTGTTCTGGCCGTATCAGAGGCGAGAACTCAAACGCCACCGCAAATTTTTTGATACCATTGAAAGTCAGCCACTTACAGATTTGCAGCGACGATCAATCATCCTAGACGAGCGGCGAAATATGGTTGTTGCCGGAGCTGGGACCGGAAAGACATCGGTTATTATCGCTAAAACTGGGTATCTCATAGAAAGTGGGAAATGTAGGCCGGAGGATATTCTTCTCCTCGCTTTCAACAATGATGCCGCAGAGGAATTGTCGGAGCGCTGCGATAAACGGTTGGGACACGAAGTCCAGGCATCGACCTTTCATGCTCTTGGAAAAGGAATTGTCGAGAGCGTAGAAGGGACGCAGAAGACGGTTTCAAAACTTGCTACGGACCAACAACGCTTCGAGAAATTCCTTCAAGATGTGCTTATTGAACTGCGCAATGATCCAGAAGCATGGAAGAAGTTGCGCTCGTTTATTCTTGGAAAACTGAAACTCTATAGGCCCGAGGCCGAGTTCAAGACGATGGCCGAATATAGAGCCTACGTAAAATCAATTGAGCTTCGCGCCCTTTCTGGTGACTTGGTCAAGAGTTTTGCTGAATTGGATATAGCTAACTTTCTTTTTCTTAAGGGTGTGAATTTTGAGTATGAAAGCCGCTATCCCCACGGTGGGAAAGCCTATAAGCCTGATTTTTTCCTTCCGGATTATGATCTCTACATCGAGCATTTCGGTATAGATCGTGCTGGCAATACGGCCCCCTTCATTGATGCTCATACTTACCGCCAAGGTATGGAGTGGAAACGAAAAATCCATCGAGATAATCGAACAAAATTGGCGCAGACCTACAGCTATCAGCGATCCGAAGGTATTTTATTGGAGGAACTCCACCGCATCCTAGAAGACGCTGGAGTGAAGTATGCACGGCGTTCTGATGATGAAGTTTTCGAGGCGCTCAAAAAGTGGCGATACACCACCCAACTTGGAAAGCTGATAGAGACCTTTCTCGCACACTTTAAGTCAAACCAATTGGATCTAGGTGAGTTGCGAAACAGAGCAGCTTCATCTAGCGATGCCCAAAGAGCCGGGTCGTTTGTAGATGTATTCTCATTTTTCTATGACCGCTACGAAGCATTATTGTCAGAGAACGCAAAAGAAATAGATTTCAATGACATGATCTCTAAAGCTACCGATTACATAGCCACTGGGCATTTCAAGGTTCCTTGGAAATACATAATTGTTGATGAGTTTCAGGACATTTCAGTTGGTCGATACAAGCTTCTCCAATCCATGCTGGAAACCAGCGATGATTTTCAGTTTTTCGCTGTTGGAGACGATTGGCAGTCTATTAATCGGTTCGCCGGTAGCGATATTTCGATCATGAGTAGATTCCGTGATTTTTTTGGAAGAGCCACTATCGTCAAACTCGACAAGACATTTCGGTTCAATAATCGAATTGCCGAAGTCACCGGAAAATTTATTCAAAAAAACCCGCGCCAAATTAAGAAAGCCCTCTCAACAACGAAAAATGAGAATACTCCACAGGTCTACCTGCATTGGATGAAGAGGGATTGGACGAAAGAGCGGCCAGAATCAGGCTCAGTCATTGATGTCATCAACTCACTACTTGATGAGGATGCCATCGCCTCCAAATCCCTACTTGTTTTAGCGCGTTATAAACATCTTTTTGATGATGCCCAGTTACAAAAGTCACTTAAAGAATTATGGCCAGGCAAGTTACTTCAGCCCAGAACAATTAACAGGGCGAAAGGGCTAGAGGCCGACTACGTGATCGTAATGGGGTTGACCTCTGACAGATACTGTTTCCCATCGGAAATTTCAGATGATCCATTGCTGGAAATGGTTCTGGCAGAACCTGACAGCTATCCCCACGCGGAGGAGAGAAGGTTATTTTACGTGGCTCTTACACGAGCGAAAAAACAAGTTCATCTAATAGTAGACCGACGACACCCATCCCCGTTCGCACAGGAACTTATCATTGACGATTACGATATTTTTATCGTCGGTAAAGACGAAGAGGCAGTGGAAATCTGCCCCGAGTGCAAATCTGGGGTCATCGTAGAAAAAAAACCTGACTTTTACTCGTGTTCTAATTTTCCTTTTTGCGAATATATTGCTCCTCTATGCTCTGAGTGCAGTGAAGAACATATGTCGGCACCTAAACCGGATGATCCCCAACGTTTTGATTGCGTTGATACAGACTGTTCTGGTGCTGCACCAAAATGCCCAAAATGCGGCATCGGCGCTGTAATTCCGAGAACCGGAAAGTTTGGGGAATTTTTTGGTTGTCATATTTGGCCGCGATGTGATCACACCCAAAAATTTATGCAAAAAAGGTGAATAAGGAGGACTGATCTAGGTAATTAAGCAGGCATAATCTCCAAAATTGTAGAAATTAGACGTGTGAGGATGGGGTTGTGTTGAAACCCATCTTGACTATCAGGGGCCCTGATTTTACGCCCCTGGCTGCAGGTTAGTCTTCTATTCGTTTTATGAAATCGCAGAATCTTTCGGGAAGGACATCAAGGGTTGCGACGCCAGCTGTGTCCAGGGTGCAGCCGTTTTCCGCCATGCAGCGTAGAAGGATATGTTTTTCCGAGGCGATGTATGCGACAGGTTGCCATGTCGTCTCTGCATACCGCTTACGG
>Ga0187833_10005404_pt1 | contig 12087 bp, 9 predicted proteins | sample ETNtaG_37_FD_167968 | JGI IMG/M metagenome (GOLD analysis project Ga0187833, IMG submission 167968) | Marine microbial and viral communities from oxygen minimum zone, Eastern Pacific Ocean - ETNP2014_SV_400_PacBio MetaG (Illumina Assembly) | ecosystem: Environmental > Aquatic > Marine > Hypoxic... | reverse complement strand
TAATGGAGAATCCTCTAAAGTTTGTAAAGTAGAGTTAGTTGATGGCCAATTAGTCAAAAGTTGTTCTGAATAACAGAAGACTGCCTATCTTATTATAGCTCACCAGATCCCCACGCTTTAGCGTGGGGTTTTCTGGCTCGCAATATAGTAAGCAGTCTTCTGGGATTACAATTTTGAGCTAGTACAGGAATCTGTATCCTCAACTTGAAAGTTAAGGTTTTAGGCTCAAAATTGAAATAAGCAATATTTCATACTAAATAACGAACAAATCTTCAAAAATGCCTAAATAGGCAAAAATTTAAATGCTATGAATGATTCCCTATTCTTATTAGAACTGCTCAAAAATGGAAACCACTAATAGAATTTTAAACATTGTTAAGAGGGAAGGGGATGTTATTGACTTTGATAAGAAAAAAATAGCTGATGCTGTATATAAAACCAGCCTTTCAATAGGTGAACCTAACAAAACCATAGCTGAAGATATAGCATCAAAAGTGGTTGAGATCCTAAATCAAACCTTTGATGAGGATACTGCCCCTACTATAGAAGATATCCAAGATGTGGTTGAGCAGGTATTAATTAATCAAAATCTTACCAAAATTGCAAAGGCCTATATCCTCTACAGGCAACAACGAACCGAAATACGTAAGCAAAAAGAAGCAATCCTCGGTCAAATCGATACCTCAAGACTCTCCCCAAATGCCTTGCTCATAGCAAAAGAAAGATATCTACAAAGAGACAGCCATGGAAATGCTGCCGAAACTCCATTGGAGATGTTTAGAAGAGTTGCTAAGTCCATTGCATCTCCCGAGAAAAAGTATAGTGATGAAAAAGGAAAACCAAAATACTGGGAGGAAAAATTTTACAATTCTATTGCAAAGTTAGATTTTGTCCCTTCAGGAAGGATCCTAGCAGGAGCAGGTACAAAGAACCAGCAACTGTTAAGTAGCTTCGTAGTTCCTTTGGGAGATAGCACTAAAGAAATCTTTAAAGCATTGTATGATTCTAGTATAATTAAACGATACGGTGGAGGTGTGGGGTACTCATTTTCCAGATTAAGAAAAAAAGGAACCAAAACATTCTTTGTGGATAGTAAAGCCTCTGGACCAGTATCCTTTATGCACCTATTTGATCATGCATCAAGTCTCATAACTGTAAGTGGACAAAGAAAAGGTGCAAACATGGGTAGTCTCTCTGTTGAGCATCCAGATATTATTGATTTTATTACTTCAAAAACAAATCATGCTCTACCAAATTTTAACATATCAGTAGAGATTACGGATAAATTTATGAAAGCAGTTTTAAAAAATCAGGATTATTTTCTAGTAGATCCAGTTACCCAAAAAGAGGTAGAGACCATTAATGCAAGAAAAGTTTTTGATCTAATGATTACCATGGCTTGGAAGTATGGGGATCCAGGTATGCTCTTCATAGACACAATCAATAAATACAACCCTACACCTATACTAGGTAATTTTGAGACAACAGACCCTTGTGGTGACCAACCACTATTACCTTATGGAGGAGTTCCTTACGGAGCAATCAATCTCTCAAACTTTGTAGAAAAAAAGAAAATAAATTGGTCAAAACTGAAAGCAGTCATACCCATTGCAGTAAGGTTTCTTGACAATTGTATCGATGTGACAACTTTTCCAATTACTACTTTCAAAAAAAATGTGACAGGTCTAAGAAATATTGGACTAGGCATATTAGGATTTGCTGACTTGCTCTACTTATTAGAGGTTTCTTATACGGGTAGAGAAGCCATTTCACTGGCACAAAAATTGATGGAATTCATCCAGACACAAGCCCAGGAGACCTCACGAAAGATTGCAGAAGAAAAAGGTAATTTTAAACTATATCCTAAAAGTATTTTTGCAAAAAAAAGAATTCGAAGAAGAAATGCCTCACTAACAACAATTTCACCATGTGGAGCAAGAGGTATTTTGGCAGATACAACTGGGGGGATAGAACCCAATTTTGCACTTGGATACTATAGAAGAACCGTGGCATCAGGAGAAATATTGCATATCAATCCTGTTTTTGAGGAAGTAGCTAAGAAAAGAGGATTCCATTCAACTGATTTGATGAGAAAAATAGCAGCCGCATCCTCACTAAATGATGTTCCAGAGATCCCTGATGATGTTAAAAAGATTTTTGTAACCGCTCATGACATACCACCTGAATGTCATATCCGAATCCAGGCAACCTTCCAGAAATATGTTGACAATGCCATCTCCAAAACAGTTAATTTTCCCTATAGTGCTACATTAAAAGATGTTGAACGTGTTTGCCTTTTAGCTTATAAATTGGGTTGTAAAGGAATCACTACCTATCGTGATGGTAGCCGAGATGATCAGATTATCGTAACCCAGTAATCTTTCTTAAGTTAATTTCCAAAGGAATCGACTTAATAGAAAAGAATTTAAATGATCATTAGTCAAAGCAGTATATGAAAAATAAGTTAGAAAGCACAATATGCTATCAGGTATTGCTCAAAATAAAAGGAAAGGAGTTCATCATAACAAGTTTATTGGATCTTGGATTTTACGTAGCATTCTACATTGGTATGATCCTCTGGGTCCTTGCATTACAAATAAAATCAAAGATTATTGGACAAGTAGATCTGAACAGCATTGCATATCAAAAAACTTCAGAATTAACATCTACCCTAGGCACAGTACAAGGTTTTTTATTCTACCTCATCTTATTCTTAGTTGTGTTTCTCATCTATGCACTACTTGATGTTACACTGATTAAGGGATACATCTATACAAGGATAACAGAAACCAAATTTACAAAAAAGTATGCCATCAAATTATTCAAAGCAAACTTGATTTGGTATGCATTCATTGTGGCAATACTACTCTTCCTCCTAGTCCTGTTAAAAAACCTTGTCATCGCTCCAATGATCTTGTTTATAGGAATTTCATTTCTCTTGTATGTAACAGTAATCTTCCAGATAGTGTTTGCAATCGATCAGAAAAAGATTATTAAGAGAGTCTTCTTTGTTGCAATCCAAAGAATTCACAAATTCATTCTTCCACTTGTGTTGTTGATCATCATTTTTTCTATCATCACAGTCATCTCTCGAGGCCTCCAGTATGTTCCTCAACCAATAGCCCAAATATTATCTGGAGCGATATTACTCCTTTTTTTTGCTTTTGGAAGATTTTATTTAGCAGCAGTAGTTAAGAAACAATTGCATTAGCTGTTTAATGCTGCCAAACTCTCACAACTTTTCTTTAGATACTGATTTTCAACCTTAGGACATACTGAATAATCTCCTTCAATAGCAAAATTCATTAAGCACGTATCTCTCTTTGAATTACTCTGGATATTAGCACAGAGACTTGGAGTTTGTGAATTTTCAGCAATCTTCTCAAAGCATTTATCTCTCTTTCTAATCTCTAAGAGACTATCACAGAGCTTGCCAGCTTTATTAACATCGCTAACACTTGCCTTCACAGCATCTTCTGTAATAAGATGAGAATCTTGTGTACTCCTGGAAGGTTGAGGTAATTCAGGCACATCTTCTAGATCCGGATCTTCCACAGGTTCCTCCGGTTCCTCAACAGATGGTTCTTCCACAGGCTCTTCAGGCTCCTCAACAGATGGTTCTTCCTCTGGTTCGTCTACTTCTAAGCCCTCAACCTGAAAGTTTATCCTCGCAGTAGCCTTTTTACTATCATAAAGCGCTGTTGCTTTAAGAACATATCTCCCACTTTTTGTGTCTGAAGGGATCCTAATAGATTTTGAATCAGAAACCTTGGTTTCTATTGCAATTTCTTCATCCATTGAGGTTACTTGCTGATTATTAAAGTCCAAAACTTCGTATTGCATCCTAAAATCAAATCTTTTCTGACTCCCTGTCTGAGTAGCAATGTATCTAAAAGGAAAATTCTCTCCAGCTTCTACACTTTCAACATCTGAACTCAAGCTGAGATCCAATAAAGTAAGGGGAGCATCAGATCCGCTAAACATAGAGAAAACAAAAAACGCTCCAATAATCACCACCAAACAAGATGAAATAATAGTAATAATGCTCTTCTTAGAAAGTTCAATAGTATGATGCACATGTGGGGATCCATAGATTAAACTCACCGCTTCTTGAATATCCCTTAATTGATAGCCCTGGCTAAGCAGATGATTCTGAATAGTATTGATATCATAACCCTGTTGAACACTCTGCCTAATAAAACTAACAAGACTCTGATCAACCATAGAAAAGAATCTAGTTTTAGAATATTTAAGGATTGTGGTGTAAGGAGATGTCACCATAACGTCTGTTGAACACAATTATCTCAAATGACACAAATACCAGATTATTAATGTCATCTTCTACAATACACAAATAATTAAATATACCACCAGCATGCTTGATCTCATGGACCAGGAAAGAAAGGAAAGTAAACAAATTGCGCATATTCTCCCAATAAATCGTATTAATACTGCTGAATATATCCAGCAAGAGGGTTGGGAGCCCAACTATCTCAATATAGACAATAAAAAAATAGTCCAATTAAATCTTATTGGAACAGTTGTACAGCTAAGTACTGAGTCTTCATATTGGTCATTATTAATAGATGATTGCACAGGAACCATAAATATCAGATTATATAATAGAGAAGAACTAGGCAGTGAGATTGCTGTTGGAGACACTGTAAACATAGTCGCCAAACCAAGAGGATTCGATGCTGAACGCTACCTATTAGCAGATCTTATCAAAAAATTAGATAATCCAAAGTGGATTCTATTAAGGCAGCTTGAATTGAGATCTATTCAAAAAGAAGGTAAAAAATTAGAAGCGAAAAAACAAGAAACAAAAGGAGAAGAAAAAACAAAAGAGCAAAGCACAATTCCAGATAGTAAAACAGGAGTATTAGAAGCAATTAGAGAGTTAGATCTTGGCAAAGGAATAGCTATTGAGGAGATCATTAAGAAAAAAGGATCAGAAGCAGAACTCATTATAAAGAACTTATTAAACCAAGGGGATATTTTTGAAATAAGCCCTGGAATAATCAAAGTGTTAGAATAATACAGGGGTTATATAAACTTCTACAATTGCAGCAAAAACCAATAAAGCAATAGAAACCATAATCAGATCAGCTGAGTCGAATACAATCCTGGAAAAACTTGGCGTTCCAAAGTCATGCTTTATTATCGCGATAGAGATTATACCACCTGCAAGACCTCCAACAAAATACGCCAATATCTCTGGAATCCCATGAATCGCATATCTCATGAAACCTAATGAAGCTACTTGTAAATATGCCCCAACTTTCAAGAATCCCACTGCCGAGACATACTTAGCCATGTTAACACGAATAAAATTTCCTAAAGCAGCAGCAATCACGGAGGCATTCCAAGTAAGAATAAAAATAGCACCTAACCCATAAATAAAAGAAAAGAGTAGACAAAACAACAAAACCTTAAAGTTATTAAGAAAAATCCGTGTAAGAATTGTAGGCGCACTTACAGCATTTCCTGATACTTGATTGTTAATATTTACAATAGTGCCTGTTTGAACAGCAAATAAATTACTCGAAATATCTGTAGGGAAAACAAGATACCAAAAAGTCAAACTTACAGTTATCCCTAAAAAAAGAAACATGAGAAAAGTCAATGCCTTAGAATGTTCTTTGAGTAGTAAGCTCTGTTTGAGAATCTCAAAATCCTTTTTTTCTTCGAATCGTATAGTTGCGTAAACCAGAGGTACACAAGCTAAGCTAATAAGAAAGATCATCACAAGAGATGCGTACTCTCGAAAAATCCACAAACTAAGAAAAACCCCCAATGTGCTGTATATTATCCCAATAAAAAATAAGGTCCAAGGCCTATGCTCTGCTTTAAGAGGATTAGTAAGTGATTCTATAACCATAGTGAAATACAGAGATATTGAGTATATAAAAGTTACTAGTGAAAAGGCTCTGTCCTGAAAATGCGCTCCTGCCGCCAACTAGGGGCGGGAGGTGGGATGAAGCGAAAAAATGTAGCACATCAAATCGGCTGTTTGCGACTTTAGGAGCAAACAAGATGTTAGCTTTAGTCAGGTGCGTTCAGGAGGCTTTATGCCTCCTGATACTTGCGGTGTTTTTATCAAATTTTTTTTAAAAATTTGAGGTGATTTGGGCTACTGTGTTGCTCTGGCGGCAGAAGCCTTAAGGGATTCAGGACAGAGCCTAGTGAAAGAGAACCCAGAACCCTTTGCGAAATCGTGACATTTATAAAGAAAAGCCCTTTCACAATAGATATGGAATACGCTGAAATGCTAAAAAAAGCAAGTAATGAATTACCTAAGGTAGTTTTCGAGAAAGCAAGATTTGAAATACCTAATGTCCGAGGACATATCCAAGGTAATAAAACAGTAATAACTAATTTCAGCCAGATTGCTAGCGCATTAAACAGACCAATAGACCATTTCATCAAATATCTATTCAAAGAATTAGCTACACCGGGCGAACTTAGAAACAGAGCCTTAGTGCTTGGAAGAAAAGTCGCAGCTTCAGCAGTAAATGAAAAAGTCAGAAAATATGCTGAGGAATTTGTCTTATGTAGTGAATGTGGCAAACCGGATACAAGAATAGAGAAAGAAGGACAATTTAACCATATGCGATGCACCGCTTGCGGAGCAAAACACATAATAAAGTCTGTTTTATAAGATGCTAGTAAAAATCCACAAAAAACCTCAAGGTAAAACTGTTGTTGCTATCTGTGATAAGAGTTTAATTGGGAAAACACTTGAAGAGGGCAATATGGAGTTGAATCTTGATTCAGATTTCTATAAAGGGGAAAATGCAGCAGGCGATATGATTGCTGACATGATGAGGAATGCAGATGTAGTAAACCTGGTAGGGCAAAAATCTATTGCATTAGCGTTAAAAGAAGGTATATTAGAAAAAGAAGAAATTAAAAAAGTGCAAGGCATACCTCATGCACAAATTATTCTCATGGACTAACCCATTTGGAAAGTCCTTCCTGCTTCTCAGGGTCTTTTCCAAAAACAGATTCTATCCTTCTCTTGGTGAGTTCTAAGGTTTGCTTTAAATATAGTGACAATCCATATTTCTCAGCCATATCAATGGAAATATGGAGATATTTTACCACAGAACCCTCAGATATCGTGAAAATAATTCTTCCAGAACAACTAGTACACTTGCCTAAAAGTGGAGGTCTCCTAAATTTTTCATTGCATTTGACACACCTAAATTGTTGTGTTGAAAATTTTCTTAGATTCCCCTTAATATCTTTTATAAAATGCTTGCTAATAACTAACTCAGCAACGTGAGAAGTTTTAACTGCCCTGATTTTTTCAGCTAATTCCATCTGGCCAGCGAGCTTATCCTTCATACTGGGTAAGGTTTTATACGCAGAACAACGCACACCATCATTAATGTTGGAAGTTTTATGAGTAAATCCCATACCTTGGTAGGGATGCTCATTATTAATCCTCCCAGATACTTGCTCAATCTTTACATCCCAAGGATACTTGTATTCCAAACATGCATTATAGAACTCTAAAGGATATCTCCACGCAATGTCTAGATCAAACACCATATCATCAACCTCTGCAGGAATAAGCCTTGAAGTGAGCACCAAGGGTGCATCTTGTGTAGCTCCACGATGTGCAGGCAAAAACTTTCTAGAAAAATTGATTAACGCATCAAGCAGTAGAATAACACAAGATTCATCCCCATCACAATCCCTTCTGGTAGCTGCATGAAGTATAGGATGGGCAAAAAGACCTTGAGTCTGTGAGAATCCAATAATCCTACCAACAATACCTGCAGAGGTGTGTGGTGCAATAACTAATGTTAATTGTCCTATTAGATCATCTTTTGTCTTAAACCGGTAATATGGATCCATATCATAAAGATTAACTAATGCATCATCAATAAATTTCCCAACAGAAAAGAGCACCTCATCTGCTCCAGGATCTGGGGATTCATCACAAGCAGGTAAAATAAGATCTTGAGGTAAAAGCTCTAAGACTTGATTCTTGTCCACAAGTTCCTTTCCTTCAATATCCTTATCATACCCTAAAATTCTTAATTTGCTAATATCTACTCCTACCTCTTTTGGTTTAAAATGAGTTAATGGCGTCTGGGTAATATCATATCGGGTAGTGCCATCTTTATTAACATAGATGTTATGCCTGGCCCTCAAAATTCCTTTCATAAGAGACTCAGGAGTGTGATCTCGATTAGATGTTCCCCTAACTCCCTTGATAAGGTCAGGAAAATGCTTGGTTTTAAGCTTTTGGAGAGTCCTATCAAAATAGTGTTGAATGTTTATAGTCTGAGTACTAAACGGTTTAGCAATCCCATGCTGACAACTTGGTTTGTTAATCTCCCCACATTGATCACAAAAATACTTCCTCTGAGTATGTTTTCCACAATTCTCACAAACGGCGTAGATAGTAGTACTGCTACATTTACTACATTCATACACAGGAAAATCTCCAGTAATAGTACCAACCTTAAGAGCACTCTGGAATGACCTAAGTCTGCCCCCTTCTTCCCCCACAGGAAACAGAACTTGAGGACTCCCTTTGAGTTTGCGCATTTTGGCCTTTTCAGGCCTTCCCATTCTAGCACCAATAAATACCCCAGATTTATCTCTTATTTTTACAGAAGACACTTGGTTTATGAATGTAAGCACATCCTGCTCTTTTGTTAAAAGATCCTTTAATTTATCTAAGGAATTTGCCCCCCTTATTGACAAACTTACAAAAAGAGCCTCACTCTGAGGATAAGAGATGATAACCCTCTTCCCATTTACCTGGTGAGGAACTCCTAAAATTTCAAGTATCCTTTTTGAATTTTGTTGTAGAGGTAATTCAATCTCCAAGCCTTCCTTAGGAGTATTGATTTTCATATTATACAACCAATTGAGAAATAAGGATAACTGATCCTTACTCAAAGTGCTCCAATAATAAGTATATGCGGGATGAAGAGGGACATTAAATTTTTTAGAAAGTGTAACACCTTCCTCAAGCCCCACTTTTGTTTCTAGAGGATCCTTCAAAAGACGCTCAAAAAATACTTTTGGCAATTCTACATGCTCAGCCATTTTATCAAGGTCCAATGCCCCAAACATGTCAACAGCAGCCTTCTCTAACTCTTGCACCCACCACTCCTCACAATATCCTGGGGGAACCAAAACATGCGCTCTGTTAAAAAAGTCTCCGTAGCTAATAAGCATATCACCAAAAAACAAGATCTCTACTATATCTTTAGCATACTGTTTAGCATCTGCTGAGGTTTTTAACTGTATAACATCTCCCGAATCGATTTTAACAATTGGCCCCTCGATAGTATCGCAGCTTGTTATAACAGCTGCCTTTCCAGGCCGTTCTACTTTAAGTTGAGTTCCTGTAGCTAGATATCTCTGACTAATCAACATCGATGCGGGATGGATAGAAACAGCAGAGTAACCATTAACACGATTCCTTCCATAACGAAGTCTAAATCCTCCAGCCCCCAAGGGGTGAGTCAACACAGGCCTGCCAGCTACCAAATCTTTAATAAATGTATAATCTGGTTTTATTTTTTCTTTGCTCTCATCTTGAGAATCTTTTCCAGCCTTAATATGTTTCTGCAACTCAACAAAATTTTCAAGAAAGTTCCATTGCCCTAAATCAAAATCTTTACCCCAACTGGATAATTGCTTAACTAATTTTGGAGCCTTTTGAGCAATTCCCTCCCCTAACACTAGACAAACACCATTTCGAATAAGATTTGTCTCAATTCTAGGAAGATCTTTATAATTAGATACCTCAATTTTTTCAGAGGGATCACCATCAATTTGCATAGGTATGTTTTTCATTAAGAACTCAATCTCCGCCTCAGACGGAAGATACTGTAAGTTGGTAATACGCTCATGGTAATCATAAAGCTCAGTAACAACCCGTTTTATCTCTTCTTCAGTTGGATCATACGGCGCATATCCCATTTTTTTCCTTATATAATCCGCTATAATCACAGAAACACTAGCGGCCGTACCTCCAGCGCTCCTAATAGGCCCTGAAAAAAAGATAGCAAGATACTCCTTCCCATCACTTCTTTTTTTTACTTTCAAATCAACAAATCCCTCTAAAGGACTACTAACAGTTCCCATAGTAATATATGCAATACCTACTCTAATCCCAACTACCATTGCCTCATGTTTAGAGGGAAATTTGCAGAATTTTTCATCAGCAATCTCCTCTGCGATAGTCAGCGCTATCCTCCAATCCAAGGACCCAAATTTCTTCTCCAAGTTCTTAATCCGCTTTGATACTCCACTTCCTATAATTTGAGGTGCCGCTACCGATATGAGACCTTCAACTCGTTCAGCCATATTGTAAACTAAAGGAATCTCCACTTCCATCTCAGGGTCATGTCCCTTCTTTCGAGCATCCTTCGCAGTTTTGTATGCCGTTTTAAGTTTCTGGTCAATATCATCAAAATACTTTTTTAACATATTACCCACCATTTTTAGATTATTAATTTTTTGTTAGTCTCGTTAGTCCCCAAAACGATATACTGTAACTTTTCTTGTTTTCAGATCAACCATGGGAACCCTACAAGGCTCTGGATGATGCCCTAATTTTTCTTGAAATGAAGTAGTTGACTGCCAGCAACTCCCACAAATCAAAGTAATATTTCGATATTGTGACACTGAACATTTATGGATATGCCCTGTCACAAAAAAATCTGGAATCCTATCAATAACTAGATAATCTTGCTCAGGATCTGCAATATAAAGAGTTGAAGTATGCGCAGGAGCCAAGTGTCTTTTTTGTAATAAAAATTTCATAATAAGATCTGCCCGATCATATCCCCCAGTATTACGCACTGCATCAACATTAGCAACATAGTAATCAAAGCTATATCCATGATAGAGAAGAACATCAAAACCAGGGAAATTCTCTGAAGCATGGATGGTAATATAAGAAGGATTTGAAACCATGGTGGCATTTTCTAGTTCCCATATCGGTGCAGCAAACTCCTGAGAAAGAGGTGGTTGTGGTTCTGATAACCTCACAGCATCATGATTACCTGCACAGATGATAAGGGGGATATGCTTTGGTATTTGAGCAAGCAATCGAGCACATTCTTTGTATTGGTCATACACATTCTCTAAAGTGAGTTCCCTTTCTTGCCCAGGATATATTCCCACCCCATCCACAAGGTCCCCAACAATAAAAATATAACGAACCTTCGAAGCAATATTCCTTTGTACTTCACTTCCAGAACGCTGATTTATCCAATTAATAAATTTCATAAATTCCTTTTCAAGGAAATAAGTAGACCCTACATGGATATCTGACAAAAAAATGGCATACCCTTCTTCAGTTGCTTTTTTGAAAGACTTTGTTAAGGGAATATCTGGTTCTACAAGAACATTAGCAAAAATAATATTATCAGAATTAGTGCCTGTAATCCCTATAACTTGATCAAGAACAAGATTTTTTGCCATAGCAAACATTTCAGGCTTATTGTTGTTCACAAGCACTTTAATAGATCCTGTCGGATCCTCTAAGGTAAGCAAAATATTATTGTTCTTTGTCACATAAATCTCCTGGACAAGACCAATAATAGATACTGTATCTCTATCTCTTTTATTTTTGAGCTTGTTTATGGCCATAAGTTTCGTTATTTCAGGTCGTTTAGCAATAATTGGCTCCAAAAGTGAAAAACGACTGTTAAAATAGGACACAAAATCTTGTATCCTTGATTTTTTCTCCCTTTCCTTATAAGAAAAAACAACATTGACATCCTTTATTGCATTCTCATCTTCACTATCAAGGATATCTAAAAACTGTTCATAAGTTTGCTTATCATCCCCTTTATCCTTCTTGACCAAAGATCGCTCAAGCTCTCTCCAATTAACATTAGTTGTGTTTACAGTCCCAGTACTTAGCTCTTTATTAATAATCATTAAATCATTATTAGACAAAAGCGCATCAGAGTTGTCTATATCATTATCTTTTACAGTATCTAAATAGTCAGGGGTAACAAGTACTCCTTTTTTTAACAAGTTCCTCACTATCTCTTTTTTTGAGTTCTTATCCATGGTACAATCCTAGGGGGTGCTAGGTCT